>Ga0123356_10002685_pt1 | contig 18880 bp, 11 predicted proteins | sample TergutEmb28metaG_2_FD_92546 | JGI IMG/M metagenome (GOLD analysis project Ga0123356, IMG submission 92546) | Embiratermes neotenicus P3 segment gut microbial communities from Petit-Saut dam, French Guiana - Emb289 P3 | ecosystem: Host-associated > Arthropoda: Insects > Digestive system > Gut ...
CCCCGCGTATTGTTCCGGGTTTTGCTGCGCCTTTCGCAGTATGGAGGTATCCAGTACATTGATTTGCAGCTGGCTGCCTCCCATATCGACAAAGGCGCGGATCAAATCCGCGACTTTTTCCCGGCCGCTTTCTGAGGCGAAGTCGGCGGGGGTGAGCCTCAATGTGGACACGTTGCCCGCTTGCAGGCGCGAATGGTCGAGGCGGCACAGGGATTGTATCGCAGCGGTAGGCGAAGGGGCGCGTCCCTGGCTTGCCGCCATCGAATCTGCCAAAGGCTGTCCGGCCCGCCTGCCGTCCAAAGTGGCGGGCATATGTTTTCCGTAGGCGATATGCATATTTTCACCGCCCGCCAAATGGCCCAGCATCAAGGCGCGGCGGCGTCCGGGACTTTTGGCTTCCAAAGACTGCGACAATATTTCAACCAATTTGGCGGCGATATGGTCCACGGCCATGTTGTCGCTTCCGAATTTGGGCAGTTTGCGCAAATTTAAAATCAGCGCCTCATCCTGTCCGGATTCCAATCTGTGCAGCAAGTCCGAAAGTTTGGCTTCGCCTTCCCATGCCGTTTTTTCGGCTGAATAAACCATATCCGCGGCGTTTGGCAGCCCGATGCCCTCCCAATGGGCGTAATAAGTATCCAAGCCGCCGCTCATGACGTCAAGTCCCCTCTCCAAGCAGCACGGAAACATGATAGCGGCTTCGTATCTGGCCCAGTCCGTTTTGCCGTCGACGTGCAGATTGGCGGCCGCGCAGGCTTCGGCCACTTCTTCGCATTTCTCTTTATATACCGCCCAAAATTCATCCGTACCGTTTAATTCAAGCTCCGCCGCTTTATGCAGCGCTTCCAAAGTGAGCCGGGCGATGTTGATCCAGCCGTTTGGGGCCCCCCAGTTTCCCTTGCCGGGAGATACCACTTCGGCGCAGCCGCTCAGCGCGTAATCGCGCGCGTCTTCCAAAGACACCCCTACGCGCGTCAAGCCTTCGATCACCGGTTCGTCTCCGAAAAAGTTGGGTTCGCCCAGCCCTTCCCCCAGCATCGAAACGGCCAGTTCCAGTATATCCCGGGGCGTTTTTTTTGTCATGCGGATATATACGGTGGGCCTAAGCAGACGAACGCTGCGTATGGCCCTTAAAAACAACCGGGTCAAATCGTTGCAGGCGTCGCCGCCGTTTATATCGCAGCCGCCCAAAGTCATCGTCTGTACCGAAGAAACGTTGAAAACGCCTTCGAACCATTCGCCGTGCAGCTTTATCATGAACGCTTCTATCAATTCCTGGGCGCGCTCCTTAGTGATAATCCCCGATTTCAAATCGGCCTGATAATATTCGTACAGATATTGGTCGGGGCGCCCGGTCCCGTCGCCGGACACCATGTAGGCAAACCACAGCATCTGTATCGCCTCATGGAAAGTACCTGCCGGATACGCGGGTACTTTTTTGCATATCCGCTCCATTTCCAGATATTCTTCTTTTTGATTTTCGGTATCCGCGGTCTTTGCCAATTCGGCGTATTGGGCGGCATAGCGTTCGGCCGTGCGTATCATGCAGCGGTGGCCGGCGATGAACCCCTCGGTGATTTCGCGCGCCGTACCGGCGCGTCCGGGCAGAAGCGCCTCGGCCTTCTCGATTACCGCAAGGCTGCCCGAACGCAAAAACCCCGCGTAATCCACCACTTTGTGGTTGAAGGGCCCCTGCGGCGAAATCAAGCCGCGCGCCGCCATTTCGTATACCCATTTCGGTTCTCTCGGGCTCACATTGTCCGCGAAATGCGCGATATACCCGTCTTCTCCCGCGGGTTTCCAACCCGACCCCGCAGGACCTTCCCCGCGGACCAGCGCCCCGGCCAACAAATCGTCCGGGCGTATATACGGCGTAAGGCGGTCACGCACATATACGAAGCGCTCGCAGGCTTTCTGCCAGGGTGAAGCGGACTCGGAGGAGGGGACAAACGTTTTGTTCGCGGCGTGCATTTCGTCAAAGGGGCCGAAATAACGGGTGGCCACTTCCTCGCACAGGCGCTGCGAGCGCGGAGTGGACCCGCGCGAAACGCTCAGCGCGCGGGGCAGGCAGTTTTCCATTGAAGTTACTTTTTTCATAAAAAATTCATTCCTTTCGTAAGGCTGATTCGGTAAAAATATTATATCATATAAAAATCAAAAAAACAATATATAATATTATTTATTTTCTTGACATATGTATTTGGTTCTGGTATAATTTATACAAATAATAACGGGAGGTAAACGATTATGAAAAAACCAATTGCGGCGCATTACAAAATCGGCGAAAACGATGTGATAAGATTTGTCTCGGGCGCGACGGTGCTGGAAGAAGCGGTAAAAGGCGGTTGTTACATGGGGATGTACTGGTCGGCGTCAAATCAATTGCACAGGGAAAATATAGCCGCTGGCATTTTGGGAGGTTTGGATCCGGTTTCATGTCCCGCGGCGAGTTTCGGACTTGAAATAGACGGCCAGTCCCTGCACACCAGATGGGTATTTGAAAAAAGCAGTCAGACAACCGAAACCGGCGGTCATATTTTGTGTGTCACCACGTTAAAACACGCCTTGCGTCCGGTGGAAGTGAATGTATGCACAAGGCTCGACGGGACTTCGTATATAACGCGCTGGTTAGAGATAAAAAACACGGGCGGAAAACCCGCCGCTCTTTCGAAAATTTCGCCGTTTTGCGGCACATTGTGGAAAAACGATTTTCACGCGCTCAACTATATGGAAACCTCGCTGTCCAAGCACAGAAACTGCGAGGCACCCTTCAGCGTGGCGTATATGGACGCCTACAGCGCTTCCGAAGAATGCAATCTGAAATGGGTGGATATATCCCTGCCCGAATATGTGTTCGCCAATCACTTCAGGCAGACATTCGGCGCGCCGTACTATATGGCAAAAAACAATATAAGCGGCGAAAGTTTTATCATCGCTTTGGCCTGGTCGGGGGGCTTCGAGACAAAATTCGCCTATGACAGAAACACCAAAACCCTTTCGTTTGAAACCGGGCCCTACGGCAAAGCGCCGCTTCGGGTGATCGGCACGGGCGAAACGGTGACCTCTCCGGCAGTGCATATCGGGCCCTCGCACTTGGGCACCGACGAAACCGCGAAGGAATGGTACGCGCATCTGAGAGCTTCGGTGATACCGCAGCGCAAAGGCAAAAAGCGCATGTACACCATAGCCGCCCGGGTGGTCGAGGAACCGGGCGACTGGATACTCCGCGAAATCGACATAGCGCACCAGATGGGAATTGAGGCGTATATGGTGGACGCCGGCTGGTACGGCGAGCCGTTCACGGGCTGGTGGGAGCACAGGGGGGACTGGTTTGAGGGTTCGTTTTTGCCCGAAGGCGGTCTTGCGGGCATCCGCGAATACTGCCATAAAAAAGATATGATGTTCGGCCTCTGGATGGAACCCGAAGCGATAAATCAACCTTCAAAAATATACAAGGAACACCCGGAATACAAAACCGAAGGCGCCTCATGGGAAATGAATCTGTCAAACCCCGAAGCGGCCAAATACGTCACCGACTGCATCAAAGACGTCATATTAAACAAAAAATTGGACTTTTTCAAAACCGACTACAATATGCGCCCGCCGGAAGGATTCGCGACGGATGTGGACGGCTACGCGGAAAACAAAACGTGGCGGCATTTCGAGGCGATATACGGCGTATATGAAGAAGTGCGGCGGCAGAATCCTGATATAGTGCTGGAAAGCTGCGCCAGCGGCGGCGGCAGAACCGACCTCGGCATGATGAGCCGCTTCGACTACTGCTGCGAATCCGATTTCAGCCAGATGCCGCTCTCCATACGACGCATAAACGCCATGACTCTGTTTTTGCCCCCCGAGGCCATCGTCTACTACCACAATCACATCATGCACGCCCACCAGCTCGCAGATATCGAAACGCACCTGCGCGTGACGCTGTTCGCCATTCCGATCTATGTGGGCTTCGGCGCGCAGAACGCGGACCAGAACAGCATATATTTCGAGAAGTCGCGCGAATATATAGAGCTCGCCAAGGGTTTCTGCCGTCCGGTCATGGAGGATGGCGCGCTTGTCTATCACCACACGCCGTATATCGGCATGGCTGCGCCGGCTCCCTTTTGCGTACTCGAGTACGGGGCCAAAGACAAATCGCGGGGCTACTGCGGCGTATTCAAGCTCGATTCCGGCGCCAAAACGTATAATCTGCGCCTTAAGGGGATTGACAAAAGCAAAAATTACGAAGTGACATTCAAAAACGAAAACGAAACCGCGGTAATTTGCGGATTCGAGCTGGCGAATTCGGGGATTGAAGTAACTCTCGAAGACATAAATACTTCGGAACTCATACTGTACAAACAACTGTGAATTTAAGTGAGGAAAAAAATGGACAATATCACCGAAACGAAAAAAGCACGGTATCTGAAGTTTTACAGCTCTGACCCGGATTACAGGCGTTTGTATCACATCCATGTGGCAAGCGACAACGCGAATAACGTACTGCCGCAGACTTACCGGGAAAACATGCAGCTCCGCATAGACTGGGCGGTGAGGCAGTATGAAACCTGGATGTCGCGTTTTGAATGGGTGGACGACGATTTTATCCCGTATGGCAATTGCATAACAGGCACGGAAATATTTGCCGAAGCCTTCGGCTGCAAAGTGCAGAGGCCAAGCGACAACCGGCCGTTCGCCCTTCCGTTGATCACCAAATCTTCGCAGATAAAAGAGATCAAAATCCCGAAATTGGAAGACAGCTCGCTTTTTTATCTTTTTGATATGGCCGATAAAATAAAAGAAGGCTGCGGGGCCGGCGCGCTGTTGAATATGGTCGACCCGCAGACGCCGATGGACATAGCCGCTTTGATCTGGGACAAAAATTATTTTTTCGCCGCCATGATAGATGAGCCCGAAGCCGTTAAAGAACTCGCGCAGAAAGTATCCGTTTTGTTTTTCGCGTTTTTCGACGAGTGGTTTAAGCGTTACGGAAAAGAATTTATCGCCCACGACCCGGATTATTACATGCCTTCGGGCATGGATGTGTCCGAAGATGAAATAGGCGCGGTCAGCCCCGCTATGTTCGAGGAGTTTTTTCTGCCCGAATTGGTGAGCATATCCGGCCGCTACGGCGGGCTCGGAATGCATTCCTGCTCAAATTCCAAGCATCACTGGGATAATTTCAAGAAAATCCCCAATTTCAAAATGTTCAACATCACGCACCCGTATGACAATGAGTTTATAGCCGAAGCGATAAAATATCTGGCGGGGCATATCGGCATATTTCCGACAATGCCCCAAACATGGTTCCCGAAACTCAGCGCCGACGCCTGGGTTCATTTGGATTTTTGGGTGAACACCGAAGATGAGATAAAGGCGCTTTCGGACAAATTGTCGTCGATGGAATTCCGCCGCGGCAAATTGGCGGACTAAAAAAATATTTCAGAGAGGAAATTACTATGGGGATCGCTCGCTCGTTTTCCTTCTTGACGCCCGGAGATCCGACTTTTGTCAATCCCGGAGGCTGGGTTTTCCGGTATATGGAAGAAGACGCCCGCAACGGCTGGCTTGCCACCTGTGAAAAGATGAGCCGCTCGGGGCTGATGCAGTATGACGCCAACAGCAAATTCGAAGTGCCGTACCTGCTGCCGCCGTGGAAATGGCTCGGCAACGCCAGGGACGGCTGGGACAAGTCCGTGCCTTTCCATCAGCCCTTGATCGACCAGATGGGAGCTTACGGCGAGGGCGAATATCAGGGGCACTGGCTCGATGAACTGTACAGAATGGCCTATGTCGTCAAATTGGAAGGCTTCGCGAAATGGGCCGACAAAACCATAAGCGACATACTCGCCCCGAAAGAAGACCCCTGGAAGGGCGCCTTTGACTACGGATTGTATCAGGGGCCGGATGAAAGCGGCTACATCGGAACCAACCCGCCTTACCTGCGCTTCACCGGAAAATATCAGGCGCCGGTGGGAATACTTTCGGGGTCGTTTGAGGCTTCCGGGATGAGCGAAGTTCTTGCGGCGCTCATGCTGTATCACAAATACACCAAAAAAGATGAAGTCTTAAAGGCTGTCGAGAAATGCGCCGATTTGATATGCGAAAAGATGGCGGGAAAAGAAACGATGGGAGCTTCCGGGGGCCCGTTGATGACAAGCATGCTGGCAAAACTGTACCAATGCGTCCCAAAGAACGAATATCTTGCACTTGCGGTGACAATAAACGGCCATTTTTCCGGACCTATAGAAGAAAGGCTCAAAGCGGGCGGATTTGGCATGAAGGGGGTCCATACCGCGACTATCGGAATAATAATGCTCGCCAATCAGGATTTGTACGAAGCCACCGGCGATGAGCGGTTCTTAAATTTTTCGGAAAAAATGTTTTGCAACGTGATGGAATACGGAATGCAGCCCCACGGTTCCGGCACCGCGAGCCACGAACTTCTGGATTACAGCGGGCCGGATAAAAATACCGAAGGCTGCGATACCGCGTGGTTCATAATGGCGTGGACCCAGCTTGTCAGAATCACCGGCAAGGCGCATTACGCGGATCTCGCCGAAAGGGCGCTCTGCAACGCTCTGCCCGGGCACCGCTCAAAAGACGGGCTCGCCAATCCCTATTACACCCGCCCGAATCAGCTTTTCGCCGTCCGCAGCGACGGTCAGGGGACAGTTATGGCGGCGCGCCTCATCGTGGAGTGCTGCATGGGCAATCTCGGGCGCTGTTTTCCCTATTTGATCGAAAACGTGGTCCTGATGGAAAATGACCGCCTGTATGTGCCCTTTTACATGGAAGGAAGCTATCAGGTTAAAATAAAAAACAGCGTGGTCAATGTGGAAATCAAAACAGAATATCCTTTTGAGGAAACCGTCCGTATAAAATTCGACACCGATATAGAAAGTCAGTTCCCCGTAAAATTCAGAATCCCTTCGTGGTGTTTGGAATATTCCGTCACAATCGCAGGGAAAACGGTCGCGGCCGTCGCCGAGGACGGCTGGTGCGAAGTTGCCGGAAACTGGAAAAACACGCCGGAGATCGAATTGAATTTTAAAATGCCCGTCTATTTGGAAAATCAGGGCGAACTTGTCAGTATTTTCAGAGGGCCCCTGCTGTACGCGCTTCCGGTTGAGGGCGAGCGCGCCGTCGTCGATAAATGGGGTTCTTTCGAAGAACTGCCGGGAAAATTCAGCAAATGGAATTACGCTTTGATCATAGACAAAAACAACCCCGGGGACTCGGTTAAATACACAAAATGCGAAACCGGGAGCGGGGATTATGTGTGGGAGTCGCCGAGAGGGGTTTTGTCCGTAAAGGCGGCGAGACTGCCGGATTGGAAGTTTGACCGGCCCATGGAGGAATTGATTCCAAAAAATTCCACCGACGCCCCCGAACCGGAATTCAAAAAAGAATATTTGAACAATATGAGCCCGCCCGAACTTGTACAACTCGTCCCATACGGCAATACGGTGCTCCGGATGTCCTTTTTTCCTCATACGAATTAGACTTATGTCAATTCTTCCTGCTTTTTTATATGATGCTCCTGCTGTTCGGCGGACAACATGGTAAAATATGCCGACCAGCCGCCCATACGCACTCTTAAATCCCGATATTTTTCGGGATTTTTTTGCGCTTCGCGCAAAACTGACGTATCCGCTATCGAAAGCGTAAGCATGTTTCCGCCTAAATTCACAAAAGATTTGAGCAATCCCGTCAGCCTGTCCCGGCCCTCGCGGGAAAGTACGCCGTTTTTCGCGACAAGTTTTCCCGCTATGCGTAAATCGGCGGGGGAACCCACGGGCAGATTGGTCAGATCAAAAGAAGCGTGCGACAAAATCGCGCCCGTCACGCCGCGCTTCGCAGCTCCCGCGGACGGGGAAAAATTGCTGCTCACGGGCTCGCCGCTTTTTCTTCCGTCGGGGGAAGCGGCGCAGCCTTCGCCTATGGCTATATACCACGAAAACGTGCCCGCCCCCGGCAAAAATATCATCGTTTCATGTTTTTTATTTAAATGCGAGACTATACCCGCGAAATCATCGACGAGAATTTTTCCTATATCGTCGGCTTCCTTTTGATTGCTGCCGTATTTCGGCGAATCCAAAAGTTTTTGCCTCAAATTTTCATATCCCTCATAGTTTTCATCCAGCGCTTTTATCAATTCCCGCATACTTGTTTCTTTTTTTTCAAAAACCACTTTTTTTATCGCCGCAAGCGAATCGATCACATGCGACATCCCTTCGGCTATGAGGCCGTATGTTATATATTTCGCCCCGGAGTGCGTCATATCGAAACCGTTTTCCATAGGTCCGTCAAGCAGGGCCGAGAGCAGGGGAACGGGGGCGATGGCCGCCCTTGTGCCGAACATTTCGCAGTTTTTTTTCATCAAGCCGTCAATTACATACTCAAGCTCCCGCAAAAAAACACCATACAGCTCATCATAATCAGAAAAAGACGACGGGTCGCCGAAATCCGGAGCTTCTTCTTTTTGGTCCATTCTGCTTTTGCCGCGGTTTAAAGCCCATTCAAGGCAGCGGAGCATATTAAATCTGTCAAAATAGAAATCGTTGCGCCCCGCGATTATTATCTCCCAACATCCGTCGTTTGTGTAATCGCGGGCGTCTTTTGTCGGGATGCCCCATTTTGTCAAAGCCGGGACGATAACTTCGTCGTTGAAAAAAGCGGGCAGCCCTCCGCCGTTTATGAGCGTTTCACAGGCTTTCGCATATAATTTTTCGGGAGTGGCGGAGGAGAGCCTCAAAGTCAGGCACGGATTTGTCATGCGGTTTACATCGAACGCTTCAAGGCACATATATGTGACAAAATTTGTCATGTCTTCACCGTTTTCGGGGTCAACCCCGCCTATAATCACATTTTGGAGCCAGTGATTTGTCGCGTCGACATTGTCGCGCGCGTTATGCCTTTGCGTGGTATGGGCGAAAGGCGAACGTTTTGCCCAATTTTCTTCGTTTCGCCTGTTTGTTTTTTCGAAATTTGTTTCCTGATACACGAGATCGTTGTCGATGGACCGTTCGTTGAATTTGAGAAAAAAACAAGTTACCGTTTCCTGCGCTTTTTCCATATCGATGATCCCGTTTTCGAGATCGCGTTCGAGATAGTGCCCGACATGCCGGTCAAACCTGCCTATGGCGAGATGATTTCCCGTCAGCTGGAATGCGAAATGGGTGAGCCATATCGAAGCGACCGCCTGGATAAAAGTTTCGGGGGGATTTTTGGGAGCGAAGCCAAGGTCGGCGGCCATTTGTTCCAATTCTTTTTTTCTTAGGGGATCGGTTTCTTTTTCTGCCGATGCTGCGCAATATTTGGAATATCTGCCGGCTAATATTTCCAAAGCGTCCATCACAATGGCGACAGCTTCGTAAAATGCTTCGGATTCCGGTTTCGCCTTTTTTGACAATTGCAATGCGTCCTGTTTTATTTTTTCCGTCCCGCAGCTGAGCAATTTCGGGTATGACGGCACGATATGGCCCACGATCGAACCTGCGGACAACCCTTGCAGGGAGGCCGCCTCTTTTTCATCTGCTGTGGCATAAGAGGGCAGCGTACCCGAAATTATGATATCATCTTCGGGTATGACGATGCTTCCCGCAATCAGCTGCCCCGGCCATATACACAGAGGAACATTTGAAAATTTCATGCGGACGGCTTCGGCGCTGCGGACTATGAGCGGTTTTTGTTCTATCCCCGGAAATTTTTCAAAAACGCTTCCGTTTTCGTTTTGCCAATGTTTTTTGCGGAGCATACTTTTTTGTATGCTCTCTTTTATACTTTCAATGCGTTCAGACATATATTTTCCCCCTTTACAATACAATCACATCTATTTCTTTCGGGGCGGTTTTGCGCAAATAATCCAAATAATCATCGCTTTGCTTTTCCAATTCCCCGGGGCGGTACGGCAAATTCAGCCATTTATATTTAGCGGGGGCGGAAGGGTTATAACGAAGCAAATGGATACTTTGAATATGCAGTTCAAGCGCCAGATTATATATTTCTTCTATTTCGTTTGCCGAATCGTTATATCCCGGTATGAGCGGAATTCGCAGAACTATTTTTTTTGGCGCATATTCGGCCAGCTTTTTTAAATTATCCAATATTGTTTGATTTCCCGCACCTGTAAAAATCAAATGCTTTGTATCGTCGAGACTTTTTATATCATAATAAAAAACATCGGTATATTGAGCAATATCGCAAAGATTTTCCCATTTGCCCATTCCCGAAGTCTCCACTATGGAGTGTATTTCGCATTCGTGAAGCTGCCAAACTAACGATTTTGCGAATTCGGGCTGGAACAACACCTCTCCGCCCGAAAGCGTCACCCCGCCGCCCGACGAATCAAAAAAGGGTTTGTTTGAGGTGACCTCACCGACAATTTCCGATGCTCTCACATTTCGTCCGCATATCACGTCCGCGCCGTTTACGCACAGTACCTGCGGTTCTTTTTTATGCGATTCGGGGCTGTGGCACCATACGCATCTGAGCGGACAGCCTTTAAAATAGATGACCGCGCGTATTCCGGGACCGTCATGCACCGCGAAATGGTCGATATCAAAAATAATTCCCGTTATATCCGTCATTTGCTTATATCATACCTTGCCTTGGCGAGAAATTCTTTGGACGGTTCAAATCCCCAGCCCGGAGAAGCGGGAACGGCGGCGCGGCCGTCTCTTATTTCGACTTGCGGCTCATAACAGCTCACCGCCCATAAATCGTCTTCTATCCCGCATTCGAGAAACGGGTAGGGCGAATCTATACAAGCCATAAAGTGAAGTCCCATTACCAATATCGGGGAACGGTTCGATGTGTGCGGCGTCACTTCCAGCCCTTTATTTGCCGCGTGTTTTGCAATCCTCAGCGCGCGGGAAAATCCGCCGATATACAGCAAATCGGGCTGGCATACGTCCATCACTCTCTGGTCTATCATGCGTTCCCACATGGTGTCGATATAATCCTGTTCTCCTCCCGCTACGGGCATGCCTATTTTTGCGCAGGCTTCGCGCACCGCTTTTGTCTTTTCGATTTCCCAGTACGGGCACGGCTCCTCAAACAGTTTAATGCCGTGGCCGTGCATGAATTTTGCCATTTCTATCGCTTTTTCAACCGAATAATTGCCGTTTACATCGACGATTATATGCGTGTCCGGTTTGGCTGTTTTGACCATTGCGGCGACCATATCCTCCGTCCGGTTCTCCCAGAAGTCCAAATCGCGCCCCACAGGTATTCCGGGGTGCAGCTTTATCGCCCTGTACCCGAATTTGTCCTGTATGGCGCGGAGCCTGCCGGCTTCTTCCCAAACGGGCAGGTCGCGTTTCATGCTTGAAGCGTACAGGTCTATGTAATCCCGTTTTTTGCCGGCCATTTCGGCGACGGACACGCCTTTTTTTTTCGCGGCCAAATCCCAAAGCGCCGTATCTATCCCCGCCGCCGCCCTCGCGAGAAAACTCCCGAGAAATTTATATTGCCTGCGTATTATTTCATCTGCGACATTCGTGTAATCCTCAAACGGTTCCAGCGCGATGCCCGCGGTGATTTGATGAAGCACCTGCGCCGTGATATTCGCGCAGAACGGGGCGGTCATTCCCCAGCCGCAGTCATTGTTTGAATCGGTCACGCGGACAAAACAAATATCGTTATTTGCAAATGTTTCGATGGATTTGATTTTCATATGATGCATCCTCCCTTATTTTCACTCATGCAAAACCGTTTTTACCATGCACTCCGTTTTGTAACAAGCCACGCCTATTTTATAGACAGGTTTGCTGTTTGTGATAACGGTATAATATTTTTGTTTGTCAATTTGTTTTAAGGCTTCCTCCGCTTTTTTTTCCAATCCGTTTGCGTCAGCGGATTTTTTAAATTCCAAAACGGCGTTGAATTTATCGCCCTCTATCGATAAATCATACCGTTCGAACCCGCTTTCCTTATTCGACGCGCATTTGAATCCGACGCCCAGCGCCATGCCAAACAGGAATATATGATATATCTTTTCGGGCTCGTTCTTATTCGTGTCAAAACAGGACAAACGATAATCAATAAACTCTTTGAGCTGCAAGCTGAAATCGTTTACGTCACTTATATTTTTGAATATACCGCGCAAATCCGCAACGGGCGCTTCAACGATAAATTCCAAAACAAAGTCGCGCCATACGCTTCGCAGTTCCAAATTCGGCATATATACCCTGTATGTCGCAGGCCGCTTATCCGTTTGTTTTGTTTTTTCGTCATAGGTAAGATACCCTGCCTGAACCGCCAGCGAATAAAACTGCGAATCCGCAAGATTGGAAAACGCGATATTTTTCAGCGACAGCCTGGGCTGCAATTCCGTTATTATATATGCGTTTCTATTTTCGATCATCTCCAGCAATCTGTCGGCCCGTTCTTTGTTCATAAGATCAATCAACATATCCAAAGTGCCGCTTTTGCCCCAATAGTTGTCGAGTTTTTTATAATGCAGATAAGACATGACCGAAAAAATGTTATACAGCTTTTCTTCGCCGACCCTCGTGTTGTTGTACCAATCCCTCACCTTGTCCAATTCTTCCGGCGTCAGTAATTCATATGCCTCATCTTCCGTGAGTGAAAAATCCCCGTCATAAACGCCGCTTGTAAAAACGTCGTAAACCACCAAATTATTCAGCCCGCTGAACATGCTTTCCTTTGATATCCGGGTGACTCCGGTCAATATTGCTTTTTCAAGCGAACGATTGTCTTTTAAGGCTGCGTCAAATATATCCGTAATCCACCTTCTGAGATTTTCATATTCGCCCGAATACACGTTATCCATAAGTACTTTGTCGTATTCGTCGATGAGGATATACGGTCTTACTCCGTACACGGTATGAAGATTTTGAGTCAAATACAAAAGAGCGTTGGTATTGTCGTTTTCTTTATCATCAAAATAATCTGTCAGATTATAATCGATTTCTTCTTTTTTCAGATAATGGCTTGCGCTGTCTTTTATTTTTATTTTAAATTGATTTTTATAGTTTGGCAGTCTTAATTCTTTGAAATTCAAGAATATGACAGGATGTTTATTGCCGCGCGAAAAAACGGGGTTGTTTTCGATATACAGTCCCTTGAATAAATGTTTTGTATCCTGCTTGCAGTCGAAAAAAGTCCGCAGCATATCCAAATTCAAACTCTTTCCCGCGCGTCTGTGTCTGGTAAACAACAAAACATCGTTTGAATCCTGCAGGATGTGTTCTATAAATGCGGTTTTATCTATATACAACCTGTCATTTTCTATAAACTTCGAAAATATGCTCGACGATATATTTACATTGTCTTTCCGGCCTGTATACATAGCGTTTCCTCTACCGATTGGCCATTTTGTATATATTAAAAATATCGTTTTTATCCAATGGTTTGAAATTCCCCACCAAACGGCTGCCGTAAAATACGCAGCTGTCCGCCATCTCACCGAGTACGTGATCGGGTAAAACGCCGATTCCGAGTTCCGAAAAACAGGTGGGCATTCCGATGATTTTGAAAAATTCCACAGTTTTGCTTATGCCGTCGTCAGCTTCCCAAACTTCTTTTGCATATTTGGCAAAACGCGCGGGATTGCAATAACAGACATATTTGGCCCATGAAGCCCACATCGCCGACAGGCTCGCCCCGTGCGGCACGTCGAAACGGCCGCTCAGTTCATGCCCGATCTGATGGACGGAAAAATCACCCGGCCGCCCGAGGCCCGTGATATCGTTGTGCGAAAGGCTTCCGCACCACATAATTTCGCTGGCCGCATCGTAATTTTCGGGTTCGCGCAAGAGCAGCGGACCGTTTTTGACGACGTTTTTTAACAGCGCGGCTGCGATTGCGTCGGTAAATTCGTTTCCTTCGACATTGGCGAAATAGCGGTCCATAGTGTGCATCATGATATCCGCGATGCCGCAGGCAACCTGAAATTTCGGAACGGTATAAGTCAGTTCGGGGTTCATCACGGTAAAGCGGGGACGGTTGAAATCCGTGCCCAATCCGCGTTTTTCCCCGGCGTCGGAATTTGTCAGAACAGCCGAATTGCTGGTTTCGCTTCCCGCCGCGGAAATGGTCAGCACGACCCCAACCGGCAAAGAACCCGTAAGTTCGGCTTCTTTTGTCCAGAATTTCCAAACATCAATGCCGGGATTTTTCACGCCGTGCGCTATCGCTTTGGCCGTGTCGATTGCGCTGCCGCCTCCCACTGCAAGTATGAAGTCCGCGCCAAACTCGACGGCGGATTTTACGCCTTCTCTCGCGTGGGAGACCAAGGGGTTCGGCTGTGCCCCGCCGAATAGGGAATACCGTATGTTTTCCGCTTCGAGCAATCCGGTGATTTTTGCGAGCAAACCGGATTTTTGAGCGCTTGCGCCGCCATATACCACAAAAACTTTTGTCCCTTTGTATTTGCGGATAAGCTGCCCCGTTTTTTCCTCCGCTTTTTTGCCGAATACAATTTCGGTGGGTGCGTGAAATATAAATGACTGCATAAAATTTTAAAATCCTTTCATAAAAATATCGCGGGCATACCCGGCCCATTCGTCTTTTATATCAATATCTCCGAGAGACGGATAATCTTTTGCTATCAGGCCGCCGCCCTTGTAAAACTTTTGAATCATTCGCGCCGCTTCCGATTGTATTTTGTTTTTGTCGCCCGTGGGCAAAACTTTTTGTATATCGACCGGGGCCCATAAAGTCGCTTTTCCTCCGATTTTTTTCGACAAATCGTCAAAATCGTACAGCGCGGGCTGGTCGAACTGAAAAGCGTCCACTCCAATCTCGACAAAATCATCTATGATGTCGCGAACAAGTCCGCACGAATGGAGCAGAAACTTTATTTTGTGGCTGTGCAGCCGCTCAATTACGCGGGCATACGGTTCCCTCCAGATTTCGCGCCAGCTTTTCGGGCTGATATACAGCGAATTCTGCAAGCCCCAGTCGTCGTAAATGACAACTGAATCTATTTTGCAGCTGCTGAGCATGTCAGCCTGCGCTACGGCGGTTTTGGCGCATTCATTTACGAGCCGTTTCAAATTTTGGCTCTCCAAAACCGTGTCAGCCAGCATATTGCCTATGGTGCGCGCGTCCCGGGCTATCGCCTGAAGCGACATAATGCCCGAAACGGTGAACATATCGCAGTTGGTTTCCGCCCATTTTTGAAGTTTTCCGAGCTCGTAATTTTCCGGGAGGCGGTAAGGGGCCAAATAGGCGTCGACATAATTGTCGAGATATTCCCACCCGTCTTCGAGCGCGCCCCTGATGCATTCACCATTGGTCACCCCCCCAAGCCTTCCGAAAATATTTCCGTCGCGGAGGCATACTTCCCCTTTAAATCCCGGAACTTTTTCCAAAAGTTTCGGATAATGGCCCCATGCCTGATATTCTTTGTCCGGTATATTGGTATTGGTCAAACCGCCGAAAGCCATGTCCGAAGGATTCGGATAATTAAAATTATACCCCATGCGCGGCGGGCTGTCAAATTCGAGCACCCGCTTTATAATTTCCTTGCTTTTCATTTTATTTCCAAAATATTATTTTAAAAATGTTTTTTCTTCCATTATACACGACAATTGCAAAAATGTCAATAAAAAATATTTTTTTATAATCCGGCCGCGGGCTCCTCTATTGATTTTGCGGCTATTTCGCTGCCCAAATACTGCGGTATCTCCATTCCCGCCATTTTAAACATCTCGTTTAAAGGCGGAACCGCTTTTAACATTCCCGAAAGAAAGTTGGCAGTCGCGGGGCTCTTTCCGTCGCCGCCCATGCTGTCCCAGACGGTCACCTTGTCGATTTTGAGACCCTTGATCGCTTCGACCTGGATTTTGACGATTTCGTCTATTTTGTCCGCGATTAAGAGCTGTATAGCCGCTTTGACGTCGCCTCCGGCGGCCTCCACGATTTTGCCGAACCCTTCGGCCTGACGCAGCAATATTTCCTGGTTTCCCTTGGCTTCCGCTGTCAGCCTCGCCAGCGTGGCGTCCGCTTCACCCGCCGCTTTGCGGCGCATCTGTTCGGCTTCGGCTTCGGCCCGGATTTCGAGCTGTTCTTTGTCGATAGTCGCTTTTACCATGATATCCGCTTCCAATTTCGCCTTTTCGAGTTCCGCCCTTTTGAGCTCGGCTTTCCGCTGGGCTTCATATGCTTCCTCGTCGGCGGCCGACTGCTGGGTTTTTTCGGCTATTATGGCGCGTTTTAAGGATTCCGCTTCGCGCTCGCGCCTTTCGGCGTCGGATTGGGCGATGTTCATTTTGGCTTCGTTTTCCCCTTTTATCGCGTCCGAATCGGCTAAGGAAGTTGACACGCGCTGATCGCGCCTGGCAGTCGATTCACCGATTGACCCGTCTTTTTCCTGCAAGGCCACCATGCGCTTCGCGTCGTTGATCGCCTTCGCGGCGGCTTCTTTTCCGAGGGCCTGAATATACCCCGATTCGTCGGTAATGTCCGTTATGTTGACGTTTATGAGCCTGAGCCCTATTTTTTTCAGCTCCGTTTCCACATTGCTGGAAACCGCTTCCAAGAACATGTCCCTGTCGGAGTTGATTTCTTCTATGTCCATTGTGGCTATTACAAGCCTGAGCTGGCCCAGGATTATATCTTTCGCCAATTCCTGCACTTCGGAAAGCGGCAATCCGAGCAGCCTTTCGGCCGCATTCTGCATAATTCCCGGCTCGGTTGAAATACCCACGGTAAAACGCGAAGGAACGTCGATTCTGATATTCTGCCGGCTCAGCGTATTTTTTAAATCCACGCTGATCGATATGGGGGTCAGATCCAAAAATTGATACGACTGGAAGACGGGAACTATAAAGGTCGCTCCGCCGTGGATGCATTTGGAGCTTCTCGCGTTTCCGTCTTTGTCCTGCCCGAGTTTTCCGTACACGACCAAAACTTTGTCAGAGGGGCATTTTTTATACCTCGACAAAAAAGTTATACTCGTCGAAAAAAACAAAAAGACGATAAATCCCGCTAAAATCCATACATTCTCCATAAAATAAGCCCTCCTTGAAATTTAAATTAATTTAATTTATCCGCAATTTTTTCAACAACCAGCACATTTCCCTCCCTGATGTCCGTGACGTAGATCGTTTCGCCGGTTTTTATCGTTTCGCTCTGTTCCGTCACTGCGTCAAACTCGCACAGTTTTTCCTGCACCGTCACATTCACTTTGCCCTTTCCTTTTTCGCCGCCCGGGATTCTTATATACACCTGTCCCGTCTGCCCGAGCGCGTTTTTGATTTTTGTGGTGCCGTCCTCCTGCAGGCCCAATATTATCTGCATGAGCTTGGCCATGAACACAAGCGCGGCAATCCCGCTCGCCGCCGCGCAGAGCAGCGAAACAAACTCGCTTGCCCCCGCCCGCGACAACAAAAATCCGACCCAGCTGCCCATCATCAAAAACGCCATTATGCCCCTCACCGTAAACAGCCTCAGTCCGGTCGGGTCTATCTGAATCTGCGCGCCCTCTCCGTTTGTTTCGCCTGAAAAATCGTGGTCCGCGGAAAAATCGGCGCCGGAATCCGCCGAATCGGCGATATCGGCCTCAATATCGCTTCCGTCGCTCACATAGCTTTCCCCGGCTTCGGCGTCGTTGTTGTTTGAAATGCCGATGAGGGCGAGTATTGTCTGTATTATCAATATGACGGTCGAAGACACCGATATGACAAAAAAAACTGACTGGAACGCACTCAAATCCGATAAAAAATTGCTCATCGTTTTCACCTCGAAACATTAAAAATAAAAGTAAATGTTGTTTACTTTAATTTTACTATATTATTTGCGGAATGTCAATAGGTTTTAAAAAAAAAATAAAAAACTTGACAAAAACATAAGACAGGAATTGGCCCATTTTGGGCCAATTCCTCCGCTTTTCAAAAAGAACTTCAATTGTCGAGCAGACTCGACACCAATTTGTCGACATCTTTATTGGCTTTCCCCTCGTTTTTTTCGTAGAACGAAGCCATTGCGCGCCCGAAACTCATCGTATGGTACATGAGCTCGCTGTCGATGCCTCCAAAGGCGTATATGCCCCCCAGGTCAAATGTGGTATTGCCGAATATTATATTGAGCATCTCCTCCGAATCGCTGTCGCGCGACACTTTCGTTTTGAGCATGACGTCATAATACGCCGGAAGCAGGATATACCTCGACTCGTAAGCCATAGCTTCGAGAACGGCGCCGGAAATTTCCGGGTCCGCCGTCGACGGAACGGCAAGCCCGGGGCATATTATGGAATTTACAAGGCTCAAATAATTCTTTTGGTTTTCGTCGTATTTGGGAAAGGGAAGTATGCCGAAGTCGGTCTCCATGCTGCGCAGATCCTCTATTTCCATCATGCGGATATATCTGAGGAGCGCCTGGTCGTTTTGAAACATTTTGTTGCCTTCGATGATAAACCCGGCGTCGCCGAAGGCCCTCATTGTGTGGAAGGCGACGTTTTCGTCGTAGATGACTTCATATATGGACTCAAGCGCGCTGTATACCTTTTCGCTGTTGAAACTCATATAAGGCAGATCGTTTTCGTCTTTTCGCGCTATATATTCTCCCGCCCCCGAAAGAAAGGCCGGCATCGAATCGCGGTAATAGAGAAGGCCGTAGCGGTCGTTTTCATCCATTTTGCCGTCTCCGTTCAAGTCGTCCGATATTTGCCTGGCCAACTCGAGCGTTTTTCCGAGCGTCCATTTTCCGGTTGTCACAAGCGAATAAAGGTCTTCGATCTGATAATCGGCCTGGAGTTTTTTGTTGAACACAAACACGTTTATCGCGCCTTTGTCCAATATTTCTATATCGCCGGTGACCGCGAACAATTTTCCGGCGATCGAAGTCATCGATACGCAGTTCTGGTCCCACCACGGACGGCTCAGATCCAAATTCGGCAGCGTTTTCAAATCGAGCA
>Ga0123356_10002686_pt1 | contig 18880 bp, 19 predicted proteins | sample TergutEmb28metaG_2_FD_92546 | JGI IMG/M metagenome (GOLD analysis project Ga0123356, IMG submission 92546) | Embiratermes neotenicus P3 segment gut microbial communities from Petit-Saut dam, French Guiana - Emb289 P3 | ecosystem: Host-associated > Arthropoda: Insects > Digestive system > Gut ...
GCAGAGAACCTGCATCGCATACGTGTAGCCCGTTTAAACGGAGCGCGCGGATACTCTGTCGCCGAAGCAAGAAAAAGTCTTTATAATACAGTTTCAAAAGTCGGCAAGGAGTAGTTATGGATCTTTGTGAGTATAATATTACTATTTCGGATGACGCACTATCCATGCTGGATCAGCATGCCCGATTATTAGCAAATGTTAATCAAAACGCAGCAAAAAAGTTTGTCGATAAAGTTCTTAAAGATATAGAATCCTTAGAATCACTCCCGGAACGTTGCCCGTTTTATGAAAATCCTTTTATTCCGGAAAAAAGATACCGTATGCTACTGTCAAACAAACGGTATATTATTTTATATGAAATATTAGAAGGTACTGTATTTGTTGATTTTATTATTGATTGCAGAAAAGATAACATCAATGATTAATTAAATGATTTTGCATGCCGACAAATATATACACCTCGCCGGGTATTGCTGATATGTCATGCCCGGCGGGTTTTTACGCTGGCGTGATGCCGTCATACGGACAGCGTTTGCAAGCAGACTTTTTACAATTTACCCCTCAAAGTAAATTTCTTTCACTTTCCATATGTCATCGATTTTCACAAGTTCCATGCTGACATATCTATATGTGTCATTACCTTTGACCGAGTATACCTCTAACATGTTACACCGATATCTGAGGAAAGTAATTACTCTCTATATTATAAACCCGCGAGAAGCCCATTTCATTCACTTAAGTAAAAATATTTTCAAGAATATGCAATCCAAATTGCTCCATCAATAGAAACAGTTACACATAGAAAAGGCGATGGACTCCCGCATATGCAGTTCCATCGCCTTGGTCTGATAAGGAGTACTGTTTTAGCAAACGAATAACTAATCTGACATCAGTTTATGATGCAACTGCAGCGGCTGTGGTGTCTGGTGAATATGTTAAAACTGCTTGTGCTATTGACGAACTGCATATATCTGTGCTTGACTCGGCTGATTGCTCTGGGTTATCATCTTCCGATTCCGCCTCAACGATTTTATCATCTTCTTTTAGCATTTGGTATACGAGGAAAAGCAAAGGTGCAAACTGCATAAGATAGTTCATTTCTTCGGGTGATACTTTTTCACCGCGCATGAGTTTCTTATAAATCTCCAGGCATTTTGAATATGAGTCTTCATCTTCATTTTTGCTTTTACTGAGCAGCTTTTCTATTAGCTCTATACGTTTTGCTTCATTTTGGATGCGGAAATCTTCGATAAGCATGTTCGCTATTACCCGCAGTTCCATCTTTTGCATTTCGATCATATCTTTAGCTCTTGGTTGCTTTACATTCGGTAAATAGTTGGAAAAAGTGTCAGCAAACGAAAGACCCTGCCGCTCAGTAGCTTTTTTACTACTTTTCAGAGAGTCGTTTTCTGAATGTGTATGAATGCCTGTGTTCCCGATAGAAGTGTAGTCCATAATTATTCCTTCCGAAAAGATAATATATAACTATTATCGGAAGAAATAATGAAATAATTAACATTGAAGATATTGCGCTGGTAATAGTTACCGTCACACTTTTATATCTTCAGCTTCTTTGCGTGTCAAATCAGTATATTTTAGTATTTTCTCAATAGGCTCATTGTCAGCTAACATAGCTTTGGCAGTTTTAATGTCTTTCTGCTTAATCGCCCATTTCATGCCGACTTGATAATCCATACGCTCCATTTCGCGTTTCTCGTAGAGTAAACGCGCTCTTTCGTCATCGGACAATTCCATAACCCGCAGGACAGCTTTCTTTATAACAGGGTCTTTATTTGCAACATTTTCCAACTCTTGCTCTCCTTCCGCTTTTATGAACTCCATCCAGAAATTCAATATTCCGCTCATCTGCGAAGAAGATTTTGAATATTACGTCACTCTTGACCGGTAAAATAGTCCGGCGCGCTTGGTTTGCCTCCATGGTCTCTACCCCCTGATTATACGATGTTTTGCTGAAAAGTTCAAGCAAAAATACGAATTCAATCTATGGAAGCACCATACCACAAAGCTTTTCTACATATCAATAATCGTTTACCGCTTTAAAATGTGAAAAGTATACATTCAAAATGTCATGGTTTCACCGACCGCGTTGCAATAAACAAAGGAACGTACTGCCCCAACACCCCGCTGTCCGTATCCTCATACAAATCCGTCAGAATAAAGCCCGCCTTGAGCTGACCGCCAATCTGCTCCTCTAGCGAATGGCTGAATTGAACACTTCCATCTACAGCAATGCATCTCTTATACAACTCCTCATCCTTTAGCGGGTTGTACGGCAGCTTATTGACGATTAGAAGAGGATTATCTTCCTCAACCATGTAACTAAACCCATTATCCAAACCGGATAGCAAAATGCCGCCTTTTTTTAGTACGCGGAAGCATTCGCTCCAGACATGAAATACATCCTCCACATAACAGTTGGAAACCGGGTGGAAAATCAGATTGAACGATTCATCGTCAAACGGCAAGCGTTTAGTCATGTCCGCCTTGACAATATTGATGGCGTACCCCTCGCGTTCGGATACCATCTGCTCGTTTTTAAGTTGCATATCCGAATAATCGAGGACGGTGCAGCTTGCGCCTAATGCTGCGAAAATCGGCATCTGCTGACCGCCGCCGCTGGCAAGACCAAGCAGCTTGACATTGTCAAGGCGATTGTTTTTCAGAAATGGCGCAAACCATTCGGCAGGGACGGTTATCAGCGGTGTCAAAACAACACCCCATTGCCCGCTCTTAGCTGCCATAAAATCATCGTGAGATATGGGAATGCTCCACTCCCAGCCGTCTTCTACCCATTTATTAATAGCCTTTGAGTTAACCTCTGTGTAATCATGTGTGCTCATCGTTTCTACCTTCCCGCCTCCTTACATCTTAGCTCAATGCGACACCGGTGTCATCGGCACATCCATGGAGTCGCCATAACCAATCGCCGCATCTTGAGAATACCTTGAGCATACACTATGCAAAGGTATCGTTCAAGGGGCTTGATTCAAGAATAAGGTTAATATATGCGCAGCTTACCCTTTAAAAGCAGAAGCACGTCATATATAATCAGTATAACGAAAAGGATAACTAAAAAATTCGCACCCCATGCAACGAAACATAAAAAATCCCGTCTATATAAGTGAGGCGGGAACACTTTCGGGAGAACGATATGGACGACAAAGGGATAGTTGAATTATTCTGGCAGCGGTCGGAGGACGCTCTGACCGAGTGCAAAATAAAGTACGGAGGGTATTGCCGGACAATAGCCAAAAATATACTGCACGACAGCGGATATGCTGATGAATGCGTCAACGACACCCTGTTGCGGGTGTGGAATGCGATACCACCCGAAAAACCATCGCGCCTCAAAGCGTTCCTGGCAAAAATTACTAGAAACCTTGCCCTCGACCGGTACGAGGCGGCACACACGCAAAAACGCGGCGGCGGCAGAGTTGCGATAGCCTTGGAAGAACTCGCAGATATCCCCTCACCGGAAAAAACCGGAAGCGGCGAAATTACAAAAGCAATAAACGACTTTCTTCATTCCGAACCGCACGAAAACACCGACATTTTCCTCAAGCGATACTGGTACTTCTGCAGTATCAGGGAAATAGCAGACGAGTACGGATACAGCGAAAGCAAGGTTATCTCAATCCTGTTCCGGATGCGCGGGAGGTTGAAAGAGAAACTTGAAAGTGAAGGCTTATTATGAACAATACATTAATTATACACGCCATCGGAAGCATCGACGATGAACTCATCGAACGTGCAGCCCCCAAAAACAAAAAAAGAACAACCTCCAAGAGCAATACTGCTAAAAAAAGGAAACCCTTATGGTCAAAATGGGCTGTCCCGGCAGCAGCCTGTCTGGTATTAGCTGTCGCAATTATCTTGCCGCTGTCAATCAGCAATGGAAAAAATGGCGGGGATTTCAACTCTGCGCAGACCGGTGAAAACATCAACTCCGCACAGACAAACGAAAGCATCAACCTTATTTTGTCAGGCGGGGTAACAATCACCCATCTCGACGAACCGCCCGCTATTACTTCCAGTATCAGCCTTGTGCATTTGACCGAGGAAGAACTTTTTGCCGACTGGGCAGGAATGGAGCGGGTCATTTTTGAGGGTATTGTCAAAAAGATTGACAACATAGCCATATCATTCGGAAGCGAAGGGTATCGTGACCACCTTCTTGCAATAGCTCATATAGAAGCCGGAGTGGTTTACAGCGGAAAAATAGAGCAGGGAGAGATAGTTACAGTGCTACTGCCCGCTCCTGTCGGGAGGAGTGATATTTGGGTAGAGGACTCAAGCGTATCCAGTCAAATGACGGAAGGCACAAAGGGGATATTCCTGCCTGTGCGGTATAACGAAAACTCGATATGGGAGGAAAACGGAAACACACTGTATCTGCAGGAAATCGTAGAATTCGGTATGCTTGACGGCGAGCGCCACGCATTTCTGGACAAACCGGACGGGGTGGTCTTCATGCGTGACGCCTATATAAGCATACCTGATTATGAAAATGTAAAAGGAGCGCCGACAATGGACGAAATCAGGCAGTACGTCATTTCAATGCTTGAGCGATACCGGTAACAGGAAATGCCCGCCTTCTGTGTAATCCCGCACTATTCCCGCACTCTTAATGAGCGCCATGACACAAACAACCAACTGTACCGCAGTGACCGTGACAATGGCATTCACCGCTTACCGGATGCATGTCACAGGAAACAATACACGGATTATCGTCATTTGCAGAACCTTCATTCTGAAAGAATATGGCAAGCAGAATAATCGCAGTAACAGCCAATACCAAAACTACCGCAATAAGAATTTTAGCAAGGTTAGTCGATTTGCCCTTACTGCCTTTATTCTTATTGCTCTTTTTTATACCCTTTTTAACCGCCTTTTTCTTACTCATAAAAAACATCCTTATAATTCAAAAAATTAGTTTTTAAGCTACCATAAAATGTAAAATAAAAGTAAATGAACTTATGGTATAACATAATGTAGTCGCTAAACAGCATTATAGTTATTTTATATTAAGCTGTCCATATAAAAATGTAAGATTGATGTAATATCACATCTGGTGTATACTTTCAAAAGATACCGGAAGTGAAATAAAGGAAAGGGTAAATCTTTTCATGGATATAACAAAAGCACAAGAGACATTAGAAAAGTACAACACAGAAGCGTTTCACCTGCAGCATGCTGCGGTTGTCAGTGGGGTCATGCGTCACTTTGCCGCACAGTTCGACCCCGGGCGCGAGGATTACTGGGCGGCTGTCGGCCTTCTTCACGACATAGATTATGGCATGTACCCCGGGGAACATTGCGTCAAAGGTGAGGAGCTGCTGCGAGCCGGGGGTTACGATGAGGATTTTATCCGTTCAGCCTTGTCGCACGGCTGGGGAATGACGGATTCAAGATTTGAACCCGAACACATCATGGAAAAGATTTTGTACGCCTGCGACGAACTTACAGGTCTAATATGGGCTGTTACACTCATGCGCCCGTCAAAATCCACCCGGGACCTTGAGGTAAACAGTGTTAAAAAGAAGTTTAAAGATAGGAAATTCGCCGCAGGATGCTCGCGTGACGTTGTGTGCCAAGGTGCTCAAATGCTCGGCTGGGAGCTTGACGATCTGTTTTTACGGACGATTTTAGCTATGCGGACACTGGAGGACAAGTGACAAAACAGAAAATAACATCGATAATAAACGCCGCCATTTAAATGAAAGGAATCAAACATATGACGCGACAGCAAATAAACGATAAAGCAAACGACCTGCTATCAAAGCTGACATTGCCGGAAAAAGTAGCGCAAATCATGCAGCTCTCCTACGCACACATGGACGAAAAAGAAAGACGTATGTGGATTGAAAGGGGAATAGGCTCCCTGCTGCACGTAATGGGTAGCGACGCACAAAGATTTCAGGATATGACACTGGAAACAAAGCACAAAATACCGCTCATTTTCGGAATCGACTGCGTAAGGGGTCATGCAATGAACCCGAAAGCTACGGTATTCCCGTGCTGCCTTGGAATGGCATCCTCATTTAACACAGAACTGGTGGAACGCGCCTGCGAAATCGCCGCGCGGGAAGTGACGGAAGACGCCCTGCATATGGTATTCTCACCCGTCCTTTGCCTCGGCCGCGACACACGGTGGGGGAGGGTGGATGAAACCTTCGGGGAAGACCCGTACCTGTCGGGAGAATTAGGCGCTGCAATGGTAAAAGGATATCAAGGCAACGGTGAAATGCGTAAAGACACAGGGGTGATAGCCTGTGCAAAGCACTATCTCGCTCACGGCGAGAGCATGGGCGGCCGCGACTCCTACGATGTAGTGCTGACACATCGTAAAATACTCGAAGTATTTGCTCCGCCATACAAAAAAGTGGTTGACGCAGGTTGCAAATCCATAATGACAGCATACCAGACAATTGACGGATTGCCTTGTACGGCGAACAAATGGCTGCTCAAAGACCTTCTCAGGGATGAAATGGGCTTTGAAGGCTTCGTGATAACCGACTGGGACAACACAGGTCGCCTTGTATGGCAGCAGTTTGCGTCCCCGGATATGCGCCACGCCGCAAAAACCGCTATAGAAGCAGGCAACGACATGATAATGAGTACGCCTGATTTCTACGAAGCGGCGATTTCAATGGTCGAAAACGGCGAACTGGACGAATCGGTAGTAGATGAATCAGTACTCAGAGTGCTTAAGGTCAAGCTTGAGATGGATCTTTTCGGGGAAAAACGGTCACAGTTCCATAATATAAAAAACCCGTCAATGGCATGTGAGGAACACCTTAAAATAAACGAGGAACTTACAAACCAAACAGTCGTAATGCTGGAAAATAAAAACAATACGCTCCCGCTGTCAAAAGACATCAGAAAAATCGCCGTAATAGGGCCGAATGCAGATTGCATATCATCACAATACGGAGACTGGACATTTTATACCCACCCCTTGCCGGACTTTACAAAAGTACCGGAGACAGTAAACATCACGATATGGGACGGAATAAAAAGCATTGCGGAAAAAAGTAATATAAAAGCGGAGCTTACTAAATGGGACGGTCCGGTATCCGTATACTACAGGGGAGAAGCCCCGGACCCCAATGACATTCAAAGCCTGCACAGAGCCGCTGACACCTCAGATATAAAAAATGCAAATCAGAACCTGCCGGATATAAATAAAATACTCAAAAACTGCGAAGGAGCCGACGTAGTAATAGCCGTCATAGGAGACGACCCGACCCTCAACGGCGAGGAGAGGGACAGAGCAAATCTCGACCTTCCCGAAGCCCAGCAAAAAATGCTGGAAGCAGTAAAAGAAGCGGGACACAAGCTTATAATTGTAGGCATAACAGGCAAACCGCTGACAGTAAAATGGGCAAAAGAAAACGCGGATGCAATGCTATGGACATTCTGCCCCGGAGCGTACGGCGGCAGCGCGGTCGCAGGTGTACTCTTCGGTGAGAAAAACCCGTCGGCAAGGCTCCCCATATCATTCCCGCTCCATGTAGGTCAACTGCCGGTATACTACAATCAGCTCCCCGGCTGGCATGGCGGAAAATACATCGACTTGCCGAAGGAGTCGCTGTACACATTCGGCTACGGATTGAGCTACTCGGAGTTCGAATATACCGGTCTTGAATGCCCCGGGCGGATAAAAGCGGAAAGCACCGAAGACATAAACATATCAGTAACGGTAACGAATAAAAGCAACATGGACGGCACAACCGTTGCTCAACTATATTTCCGCGACATGGTTTCAACCATCAGCACACCCGTCAAGCAGTTCAAAGGCTTCAAACGGGTTTTCCTCAAAGCGGGGGAGAGCAGGAAAATATCGATGACGCTCCCAATGGCAGAGTTGGCAATCATCGACCATAACCTGCAAAGGATAATTGAAAAAGGAACCTTCAATCTTATCGTTGGCGACGGGAAATATCTGGAAAAAGAATTCACGGTAGTGTAAAATAAACCGGCAGGCAAAGCACAACAAAAACCTGCAGTTAAATAATAAATGCAGCATAAAGGAGAGCAGTAATGAGCAAGAAATTAAAAGTAGGCATAATCGGATGCGGGGCTATCGCCTCGGAAAAGTACCTGAAAGCACTCAATTCAATTCCGGAAGCAGAGGTTACGGCATTCTGCGATATAATTCCCGAAAAAGCGGAAAAAACGCGATTGCTCTACGAAGCAAAGGACGCGAAAACCTACACGGATTATAATGACCTGCTCAAGGATGAAAGCATTGATGTTGTACACGTATGCACACCAAACCGTTCACACTCGCCGATAACCGTGGCGGCATTAAAAGCAGGCAAACATGTGATGTGCGAAAAACCTATGGCAACAAGCTACGCGGAAGCGAAACTTATGTGTGACACGGCAAATGAAACAGGCAAGCTGCTTACAATCGGCTATCAATACCGCTGCATGCCCGCACCGTTATACCTGAAAAAGATGTGCGAAAACGGGGAACTGGGTGAAATATACTTTGCCAAAGCCCATGCCCTGCGCCGCCGCGGCGTACCAACCTGGGGTGTTTTCCTGAAAGCGGAAGAACAGGGTGGAGGACCCCTCATAGACATCGGCACTCATGCCCTGGACATGACACTTTGGATGATGAATAATTATAAACCAAAAACAGTCATGGGAACAGTATATAAGAAACTGAACGACAACCCCGACTGCGGAAACATTTTCGGACCTTGGGACGCAACGGAATTCACGGTCGAAGACTCCGCCTTTGGCTTTATTGTAATGGAAAACGGTGCAACAATCATACTTGAATCCAGTTGGGCTTTAAACACATTGGATGAAGGTGAAGCAATATGTACACTGTGCGGCACCGAAGCAGGCGCGGACATGAAGAACGGGCTGTGTATAGTCTCGGACAAACACGGCAAATTCACCAACACAAAACCGGACTTTGATGAAGGAGCCGTGCTGTTCGTACCCGGCGGAAAAATAGAAACACCGGAAGAAAAAGAATCAAGGAACTTCTACAACGCGATACTGTATGGCGAAGAACTCCGTGTAAAACCGGAGCAAGCACTTGTAGTAACGCAAATTCTGGAAGCAATATATGAATCCGGCAAAACAGGCAAACCGGTCGTATTCTAGAATCGCCGCGCCTGAAAATGGAAAGGAGTAAATATACAAATGAAACTGTTAAACGAGTTTGCGATACAACTGTACTCAGTACGCGATGTTATGGAAAATAACTTCACAGGCACTCTGGAAAAGCTGGGCAGCAAAGGCATGGGCTATACCGGCGTGGAATTCGCCGGGTTTGGCGGACTGACTGCTGAAGAGATGAAAAAAGCGCTGGCGGATAACGGGCTCAAACCAATCAGCAGCCACACAGGCCTTGAGCGGCTCCTGACCGCGCTTGACGAAGAAATTACCTATCATAAAGACATCGGTGCCGAATATATTATCTGCCCGTATGCGGAAATGGAAACCAAAGCCGACGTATTGGAACTGGCAAAAAAACTGACACCCGTTACAGAAAAAATCACCGCTGCCGGATTAAAATTCGGCTACCACAACCATGCCCATGAATTCATCAAGGACGAAGGAGAATACCTGCTTGACATCCTCTTTGACAACCTTCCGGATGAAGCAGTAATGGAGCTTGACGTATACTGGACGGAATATGCAGGTATAGATACGAAGGCATACATGGATAAGCACAAAAACAGACTGGAACTGCTCCACATCAAGCAAATAGGTAAAGACAAACACAACGTCGAACTGGACAAAGGACTTATTGACTTTAAAGACCTCATAAAAAAAGCCGGGATGAATGGAGTAAAGCATTTCATCCTGGAACAGGAGGAATACGAAACGACCTCCCTTGCAAGCGTCAAAAACGCAATTAATTATATCAATAGTCTAAGGGAATAAGTTCAGGAAAAGTGTGTATTGACTTCAATACACACTTAGTATTAATGAAACAAAATTAATTTACTCTGCATACATGCGCTCAACAAACCCGAGCACCTTATGCCTGTTATTATCGGGCAACTGCCTGAACATATCTAAAAGCTTCTGCTCAATCTCGCTTACAAGCGACGAAGAAGCGCAATCCGAAAGCAACCAGTCCACAGGCACATCATGATAATCCGCCATAGCCTTAAGTGCCTGCTTCCTCGGCACCGTCAAATCATTTTCCCACCGGTGAACCGTATTCATTGAAACCTTAAGAATTTTACCATGCTCATTAAGAGTCTTCCTCTTCTTTACCCGAAGATGCTTCAGCTTTTCCCCTAAACTCATCGGTTATCCCCCTCTGCTCCAAACCAATAAACACAAATATTGCAAAAATCATCATGCTATACGAAGAAAGACCCGAATAAACGAGTCCTTAACGGATAGCTTCAATAGATTATAGCAGAAAATAAAAGCACAAACGAGAAAGGTTTCGAAAAAGTAACCTTTCTCATTTTGCAACCACTACTCCTTCAGAAAACAATACCCCTCGCCGCGAACAGTGTTGATATTGTAACCGCAACCCTTGAGCTTCTTTCGCAACCTGCTGACCATGACCTTTTCGGCATTGGGGTCGTTATTCATATCCATACCCCACACCTTTCCGTAAATATACTCGGTACTCATGGTGCTGTTTTCATGCTGCACAAAAAAGAGCAGCAGAGAAAATTCCTTTCTGGAAAGCAGCAGGTTTATACCATTGATAAACGCCTCATCCGATGTAAGCTTTAGTGTCAACGCACCCTTAACTATCATATCGGGCATTTGATCCAGATTACGGAACATGGCCTCGAGCCGCGCAAGAAGGACCTCGTATTCAAAAGGCTTTGGAAGATAATCATTTGCCCCGAGCTTAAGGCCGCGGGCAATATCAGACGGCTTTCCCCATGCGGTCAGCATGATAACAGGTATCTTACTGCCCGCCTCGCGGAGCTCCGCAAGAAAATCAAGCCCGTTACCATCGGGAAGCATGATATCAAGGACGATTGCATCGGGTATTTGATATGCCAGATGCTCCTTTGCCTGCGTTAAATCCGCCGCAGTCAAAGCGATATAACCCGCATCCTCGATGGCCTTGCGGTTATTCCTCAATATTTTGAGATCATCCTCAACTATAAGAACAGTCCTCATTTAATACACCCCGGCATAAAATCCACTGCAATCACCCGGCAACAATCCGCAGCCTTACCGCACTTCACCGGCTTGTACCCCGGCATCATCAACTCCGGCTCTTTCCGTTGCTAAAACCCTTATCATCGTCCTCCAACGCAGACTCGATTGTATCCGCCATCTCCATAAGAACACCCTGCGAATCCTCCAACAGCATGCTTGCTTCCTCGGGTCTGCGGCGGGCTGTTTGGATATTTGTGGAAATGACAGTGAGCGGAGTTCTCAAATTATGGCTCATAACACGGTAAAAATCAGTCCTTCGGGAAAGCTCCTTTTCCCGAAGCTTGGTCTCGACATAATTGACCGAAAGGACAAAGCACTGACTGAAAACAATAAACAGATTAGTCACAACACCGTGCATATAAAACATATTTCGAAGTACGATCTGGCTGAACGGGAACCAAAAGCAAAACCATCCCAAAGCAACAATGTAAAGACCGTAAAGAGGATTGATCAAATACCTCCTGGAGCGAAAAACGTTGATAAACACCATTATCTTCGGAAGTATGGCAATATAGCCGATTTGATAGTTGACCACACCATAAGGCAAAGCGAGAGATATGACTGACGGCAGTAGCAAAGCCGTAATGTAGATAGCCCACCTCACCTTGCCGATTGGCAGATTAAAGACCAGATGGGTGAAAACAGTCAGCAGCAGCACCTGTAAAGCCAGAAACACAGAATACAAATACACAAGCCCCGCAGCAATGCCGCCCGGCAGAAGCAGTGAGGCAAAACCGTTTACATCAACAAAAAACCGTAAGGATGCAACAATGCAAAACAGGAAAAATACCAGATACACCTGTTCTCTGCGATTATACAGATAAAGAATGATATGATAAAACGCGATAGCTAGAAGCACACCGATTGTCACACCGAGCAGAACCCGGCGAAGCAGAGCGTCGCGGAGTAAAACATCAGAACGCGCAGCATCGATGCTGTACACAATACCGCTTGAATACCATGCGAAATTTGCCACCTGAATAACGATTTCAACTTGACCGTTGACAGGATACCCCGTCACAAAAGCATTCCTGAGTCCCGGCTCGGTATCAGACACACCGGTACCCGGTCTACCGGCATCAAAAACCCTTTGCCCGTTCACCCAAATAACAGACGAGCTTTGAATCTCAGGGATAAGCATCATCACAGACGGCTCCTCGGTTTTCAGGACTAAGCGGTATGTTGCAAAGCCGTGAACGGGATAGCCTGCTTCATGCCACGACAGCGGGACGGTAATAAATGAAAGCCCGGCAGGACTGCCGCCTGAAAAATCCGCAGGGGTATACATCCTGCCGAAGTAGAACTCCCATTCACCGTCAAGCGCAAAAAGACCACGGGAAAAGTCCTCGCCGGTCAAATCAAGCACACCGCCCTGCGCCTGCTGAAACTCTGAATAGCGCGGCACAGAAACACCATAAAACATCGACCCACTTATAACCAGCAAGATTAGCAATATCAGTAAAAAGCGTAAAGTAGTAAGCCTCTTACTCAAAAAGAGCCTCCTTTTGCTGAACCGGCGAATACAACTTACTCAAAAACAACAAGGTTTGCGTTGAACTGCATCGCAAGCTCCGCGCACTCATCAGTGAATCCTGAACGCGAAAACAAGTATAAATGCCTGTTAGGATAGCGGAACAACCTGCTGCGCTCCTCCAGCGACCTGAGAGCCTCAGCGCCAGTCGGCTCATCAGCCCACACCGCATCGCCGAAAATAGCATGCTCATCATCCGAGTATGCGACAATAGGAATAACGGTATCACCTTTGGAAACGAGGTCATAGCCCCACCAGCGGCCGACCTCAACAAACCTGACGGGTAAATTGCCGGAATGATTGCGCTGCGACACCCATTGGCGGCAGATATCCTCAAAAACCTTGCTCATAAACGACGGAATGCCCTGTGCTACACTGCGCCAAATCCTGTCGACGCTCCCGCTGTGGATAAGCGAAACATTATCAGGCACAAAACGGTACCAGAACCGGAACATGCTGTCTTCAATCTCATAAATAGTCTTCTTACCGACCCTTTCAGTCACCGGGGTATGCTTGCCGACAAGCCCGAAAGCAATGAGATTTCTCAGGTAAGCCGTGCATGCACTCGTTTCCAGACCGACCCTTGAAGCGATTTCCGAATTCTTAGTATAGCCTGAAGCAATCGCTTTCAGAACGGCATTATAGTATGAAGGGTCACGCACCTCTCTCCGCAAAAAATTAGCAGGCTCCTCAAACAATGCGGAAGAAGGGTCAAAAAACGTGTTCTTTATATTCTCCTCGACAGTAAACTCCGGATTCATCATGTTTAAATACTTGGGTATACCGCCGGTTATACCGTATATCACAGCGATGTCAAAAGGAGAAAACCTGCTGTAATGCCGCTTTGTCTCAAAGAAAGACAACGGGCGGAGCTTTATCTGCGCAGTGCGCCGGCCGTGAAACGGTGAATCATAACCCAAAACTTCGCTCTCCATAACAGCTTCGGATGAGCCGCAAATGACAAGCATCAATTGGCCGCTGGCGAACTTCTGATCGATATGCCTGCAGATAAGCCCGGAAATACCCTTGTTTGAGGAAACCAGAAACTGATAATCATCGATTACCAGCACAGCGCGTTCAGTGCGGGTTATTTTATCAATGCGCTCAAAGACTTCCTCATAATAGTTCTTCAGCTTCAACTCGCCGGGTATCTGTCGCGGAAAAGCTTCAACAGCACAAACCAAAGATTCAAGGTTCTCACGGTCACTCGTCTCCTGCGCCGCAAAATAAATACAACGCTTGTTCTTGAGGAACTCACGTATCAATGCTGTCTTACCCGTACGTAAGCGTCCATGCAAAACCACGCATTCAAACTTACCGCTTCCATAGATGCCGTCGAGCTTGGCTAATTCAACTTGACGCCCTGCTAACATGGAACCACCATCCTCTTTCTATATAACCTCTACGCTCTCACGTCCCTGTCGGTCAATTGCCAAATGCCGTTGATTATTTGCTTCCGCGTCCTCTTCGCCGCTTATGATGAGGCTTTTTTTTCTTTGCTCCCTCAAGCGGCTGCGGATGCGTTGAAGAAGTATTTTCAACGGATGATGCATCTGTTTTCTCTCTGTGTTTATGCTCCGGTTTATTCTTATGCCTGCTTTGATTCTGCTTTTTATCAGTCCGGTCTGTTCGGCTCCGGTCAGATAATCTGTCCGGAACTCTGACGGATGCTCTTTCCGTATCACTTGAACTGCCGTCAGCATCTGAGACACTAAGAGACTCCGGCATACGCGATACGCTAGGGGGAGGTGATGGTGTAAAGCCTGCCTCCTCAAGCCGGCCTTCATCTCTTGCAGTAATATATTCTGCTCTGCGCCCCTTGCCGCCAAGCACATCGAGCTCATCAAATGTAAAAGTCTTTAAGGTTGTATCATACCCGTCCTCCAACCTGACCTTGGCATTCCCGCGAAGCAGATTGACATTGATGACAGAACCCTTGCCTGATGGAGTTTCGACAAAAGCACCGATTTTAGGAGCTTTCTTAACAAGGTCCTCATATGCAACCTCTTCATACTTGAGGCAACACATGAGGCGACCGCACGAGCCTGATATTTTTGCCGGATTTAATGATAAACCCTGAGTTTTAGCCATCTTAATCGAAACAGGATGAAACTCGGTCAAAAACTGCGCGCAGCAGAACGGCTTGCCGCAAACACCGAGACCGCCAAGCAGCTTAGCCTCGTCGCGTACACCTATTTGCCGCAGTTCGATACGCGCTCTGAATCTGCCCGCAAGATCCTTGACAAGCTCCCTGAAATCAACACGCCCGTCTGAAGTGAAAAAAAACAAAACCTTGGTGCCCTCAAAACCATACTCAACGCTGACAAGCTTCATCTCAAGGCCTAAATCGACAATCTTCTCCTTGCAATAATCAAAAGCCTCCTTCTCCTTCTCCTTACCGGCTTGCGCACTCCTGTCATCTGCATCGGTTGCGATGCGAACAACAGGACGAAGCGGCTGAATAACCATCTCATCATCGACATGGTGATTCCCGCGCACACACTCCCCGTACTCAAGCCCCTTGGCAGTTTCCACAACAACAAATTCACCTCTGGAAACCGTAAGCCCCGAAGGATCAAAAAAGTAAGCCTTGCCCCTCTCATTAAAACGAATACTAACTATCTCAGTCAAAACAAATCCTCATTTCTTCATTACATTCGGTGGTACCGGCTTCAAGACGCACAGTAACAGACTATATTACCAAACCGGCGCAAATATATCCTGCAATGTGCCCTGAACTCACATTCAAATCCAGCATCTCGCCGGCCTTCGCCAAAACACCTTCCGCCCGGACAAGTGCTCTGCTATTACCTGCCACCCCGGCCGCATCCGCTGCATCGGCTCTGGAAACCGCATAAACCAGTGAACCATTTCGAAGCGACAAAGCAACCTTCTCACGTGCCAAACCCAGGAAACCGGAAAAAGAAATCCTATCGAGCTTATCCAGCCGGAACATGCACTCCATGAGCTTCACATTATCGCCCGCAAGTGCGGAAACAAACTCATCAGCAACCCGCTCAAGCTCAGACAACTCACCGCCGGACATCTCAGATGTGCCTGAGTCTTCAGAAAAACCGGACTCATCCAAACCGCCGGACTCATCAGAATCGGTAAAAGCATGCGACCTCAGTTCAACACAACGCGACCTGACTGTCGGCAGCAATGCAGCCGGATTATTTGTACAAAGGATAAAAACAGCATGTGCCGGAGGCTCTTCAAGAACCTGTAAAAAAGCATTCTGCGCATTTGCGTTCATAGCATCGGCATCATTAACGACATAAGCCTTTTGTATCGCCTCGTTTGGAACGATATAAACATCTCTCTTTAACTCACGTATCTGATCAACGCTGACAATCAGCTTATCCTCAAGCTTGCCGACAACAGTGATATCGGGATGGATATGCCTCGAAGACTTATCACAGTGAATACAGCTCCTGCACGGCCTGGGGCTGCCGCGTGTACTGCAAACCACAGCCATAGCAAGGGTATCGGCAAAAGACTCATCGATAATATACGCATGTGATAACCTGTCAGTATCAAAAATCATTTTACATTCTCCGGGAACGTAACGTCAACGCTTTTATTTAGAAGTCCCCATTTGTTAATGTGGAAACTCGAATTTCTCTTCAACCCGATTCAAAACTCCCGCTTTGAAATAACCTCTCCCTGCTTTTTGTATATACTGGCAGCAGGTACAAAACCACGCACCATAGATAGGGGATATACAGTAGCATGTGAACCGACTACAGTACCCGGATTTAGTACCGCATTACAACCAACCTCCACGTAATCGCCGCAAATAGCGCCGAACTTCTTCAAGCCGGTCTCAAAACGCCCGTCACCGCAACTGACCAGCACAAGCGAACTGTCGCTCTTTACATTTGACGTTATTACGCCGGCGCCGAAATGCGACTTAAAACCTAAAATCGAATCCCCGATATAATTGTAGTGCGGAACCTGCACACCGTCAAACAAGATAGAATTCTTAAGCTCTGAAGAATTGCCAACCACAGCACCCTCACCGACGAGCGCAGGCCCCCTCAAGTAAGCACAATGACGCACATCGGCTTCAGCTCCGATAATAATATCAGCTCCTATAAATGCGGATGGTGCGATTTTTGCGGTTTTATGAATCCAAATATTATCATGGCGTATCTCATAATCGTCCGAATCCAATCCGGTGCCAATCTCCCGGATATACGAAACAATCAAAGGCAAAGCCTCCCAGGGCCAATCAAGCTTGGCGAGGAAATCCCACGCCAAAGAATGCCCGGGCTTAAACAAGCTGCCGACCCGCATACTATCAGGGTGAATAAAGTGACTCTCCACGTAACCGCCCCTCGCTCAAAGTAATTTAAAACATACTATACCATAGATTAGCAGCATATGCCATATTTGGTTAGCAGTTGACAAAACCACCCGATTTTGCTAAACTCACCACTAATAACCCCTCAAACCCTCATCCCGCACAACCCCCGCCACATCACGCTTCTGTAGCTCAGTCGGTAGAGCAGCTCATTCGTAATGAGCAGGTAGTCGGTTCGAATCCGACCAGAAGCTCCATGCGTAACACTGGAGCTGCAATGGTTTCAGTGTTTTGCGATTTTCGATGGAAAGTGGAAAATTGCTGTTTAGTGGGCGAAAAGTGGGCGAAAAATAAAAAACACGTAAAGATTAAGTGTTTTTCACATATGCTACTGTGGCTCAAAGGTAGAGCACGTCACTCGTAATGACGGGGTTGTGAGTTCGATTCTCACCAGTAGCTCCAATAAATCCCTGAAGTTTTGTGGCTTCAGGGATTTGTTGTATCAAAAGCATCGGCAAATTTATCCGCAACTTCTGAGGCTTTTTCGTCTGCAGAACGAATCATATGGGCATAAATGTTCGATGTAGTGGATACTTGAGCATGTCCGAGTCTTTTTGAGACTACAACGATGTTGGTTTTATCGTCTATTAGTATCGAAGCTGCAGTGTGTCTCAGACTGTGGAAATGCAAATCCTCAGGGAAACCATGCTTTCTAGTCGGATATGCATCAAAAATGCGAAGTAACGGCAGATTTGTGAATAAATTCTTTAGAACGGCAAATGTTGAGTGGATAGACAAACGTGTTATCGTTCCAAAAAGTGGAAAGACCAGAAAAAATGAAAGACTCAGAGACATGCAAATTGAGGTTGAAGATTACGAGAAGTGCCTTGCATATGCGACACGTCCCGGTGCAAAAAGTCCGGCATATATTGGGTGGGAACTCTCAGTGAGATTCGGGCCTCGTATATCCGGCACAGGAAGCGTGAGGGTTCGAGATGTCAGGCTTGATTTAAACGGTAAGTTCGGATTTGGAAAAATCGTATTTTGTGAAAAGGGCAACCGCACAAGATTTACGGATGTCCGCTCTGAAGACGACCGTAAGTTTCTTGAAGAATTGATTCGTGGCAGAGCCCCTGATGAGCTACTCGTAGGAATCACCGATACTGCCATAAACAAGGCGCTGAACCGCACTTTACACGCATTGGGGTTGAAGCATAAGTATCCGCAGACCTCCGTTCACGGACTCCGCAAGCTCTTCGCAGGTCGCTGCTGGGACGAAAATCGTGCGAATAAGGTCAGCTACTATGACAACGTCGAAGATGTAAATTTTCGATTAGGACATGGGATTCTACGTAATGTTAAGCTCTTGAAAGTCTATGTGCCTCATCTTGAGAAGTATTGATGCCTATCAATTGCAGCATCACAAAAAGTGGTGCTGCATTGACTATTGTGAAATAAGTAGCTGGCAATAGAAAAACTCCCATACAATCTAATAAAAAACGAATCAACTGGGTATTTGTTTAGTGAGAGAAAATATGCAGAGAAAGTATAAGAAATGATTTGGAAATCATTATACGACAAGGGACTTGACAAAACCTGAAATGGTGTTACAATATACATACAACGTAACACAAGGGAGTGAGCGATATGGCAGATTCAACTGTAACAATTAGAGTGGATGAGGATGTAAAACGAAAATTCGAAGAGTTTTGTGCCGATGTGGGAATGAATATGTCAGTTGCAATCAACATGTTTATACGTGCTTCTCTTAAAGACCAACGCATTCCTTTTTCAATCGAATCATCGAAGTCTGCAAGAGGGTTGGAGCTTCTTCGCAGCATGAGAGCTGAAGC
>Ga0123356_10002687_pt1 | contig 18875 bp, 15 predicted proteins | sample TergutEmb28metaG_2_FD_92546 | JGI IMG/M metagenome (GOLD analysis project Ga0123356, IMG submission 92546) | Embiratermes neotenicus P3 segment gut microbial communities from Petit-Saut dam, French Guiana - Emb289 P3 | ecosystem: Host-associated > Arthropoda: Insects > Digestive system > Gut ...
ATGTTCGGTGTTTGTAAATATCTATTCCATAATAGGTTAAATCCTGTGCAATGAGCAAAAGCTCTTTCACGCCTTGTTGCGCCAACATTTCGGCTTCTTGCACAATTCTGTCTATGGGCTTCGATATTTGTTTGCCCCGAATTAACGGAATGGCGCAAAACGAGCATTCCCGATCACAACCTTCCGAGATTTTTAAGTAGGCGTAGTGTTTAGGGGTCGACAGAAATCGATTAATATTGAGTAAATCGAATTGCTTTTCTTCTAGTAACTTATGAAGTTCGGAAAAGCTAAAAATGCCATCCACTTCAGGAATCATTTCTATCAATTCATCTTTATATCGTTGTGCTAAACATCCTACTACAAACACTTTACCGACCTCGCCATGCTGCTTTCTATCTACGTGCATAAAAATTTCCTCAATAGATTCTTCTTTAGCATCGTGGATGAAACTGCAAGTGTTAATGATGACAATATCCGATTTTTTGGTATCCTCAAAAACCACTTCGTGTCCTTTTTCTTTCCATTTGGCGGCAATAACCTCCGAATCTACTGTGTTTTTGGAGCAGCCTAAAGTGATGATGTTAATTTTCATGAATTACTTTTTAAGTTTTTTTTTCACATTCAATACGTTACTTTTACTTAATAATTTTTATTAAAATATGTGGCAAAAATAGCTTTTTTAGCAAAACACTATTTCTTCTTCTCCCTCACCGTCCGCCTAAACTTCATCAAAGCCAAATTAACCTCCCATGTTGTTTCTGCATCGGTAACCTCCAAATTATCGCCTAAGATATCTGCAATAATCTCGCCGCTTTTCTGCATTAATGTTTTTTGAGTCGGCTCATCCTTGGTTTCAGATAATTGAGAAAAATTACGAGAGAGTTCCCGTAGTTTAGCAAAGGCTTCCACAATGTCAATGGTGGTTTGAGTGGCTTTTTCACTTTTTAAGATGGTTGCTAACATGTACAGCCCTTTTTCTGTGAAAGCTGTTGGAAATACAGTTGAATGTTTCAACCTATTGAACCGGTCGAAATTTTCGACCAGTTCAATTTTCTCATTCTGAGTAATTTCCATAACGTATCCTTCCGGAAATTTATCGGGATTGTTTTTTAGCGCTTCATTAATTCGTTTTGTCTCCACGCCATAAAGTTCGGCAACATCGCTATCCAAGATAACGGAAATGCCTCTGATAGAAATGATTCTATCTTCTGCCGAGTTGAATTTGAGTATGCTCATAATAGTTAAAATTAGACCCGCAAATATACATCGGGAAAAGGCGTTTGTCAAGAGGGTAAATGATTTTTTTTAAAATTGTGTAAAACAAGAACATTCCAATGAAAACCTTATTTTTGCCAAAAAAATATATAAACGACACGCTTTAGACCTTAATTTTTTAAATCTTAAATCTTTAAATCAATATTCATGAGAAGTTTTGGAAGCGACAACCACTCCGGCATACACCCCGCCATTTTAGAAGCCATTCATCAAGCCAACGTAGATCACACCTGTGCCTATGGCGATGATGTTCATTCGGAAGCCTTACAAAGAAAAGTGGAAGAAATTTTTGGAGAAAACGCTGTCATTTTTCCTACTTTTAACGGTACCGGCGCCAATATTTGTGCTCTGCGCGCTTGTGTGCAGCCGTTTCACGCAATTTTGTGTCCGGAAAATGCCCATATCTTTGTGGATGAATGCGGTGCACCCGAATATTTGACCGGCGCCGCACTCAAAGCAATCCCTACCAAAGATGGAAAAGTAACGGTGGAAATGCTTGAGCCGTTTTTACACGCATTTGGTTTTGAACATCATTCGCAGCCCAAAGTGCTGTATATTTCGCAGACTACCGAATTAGGTACAATCTATAAACCGGAGGAGATAAAGCAATTAGCAAAATTTCTACATCAACATAAAATGTATCTACATGTTGATGGTGCACGTTTGGCAAATGCCGCCGCCACCTTGCAATGCTCGCTAAAAGAGATTACCGTAGATTGTGGCGTGGATATCCTCAGCTTCGGAGGTACAAAAAACGGCATGCTCATGGGAGAATCGGTCATCACTTTTACGCCGGAATTAGCTGAAAATATGAAATATATTCGAAAGCAATCCACGCAGCTATTCTCTAAAATGCGATTTACAGCCGCGCAATTTTTAGCTTATTTTCAAAATGAATTATGGTTGAATAATGCTCTACATGCCAACAAGATGGCACAATTATTACGAAGCAAAATAGAAGCAATCGCCCATTTTGAATTTACGCAACCTACTGAAGCTAATATTATTTTGGTAAAGTTCTCCCCTACCCTCATTACGGAAATGCTAAAACATCATTTTTTCTATGTGTGGAATGAAAATACGCATGAAATACGGTTGGTTACTTCTTGGGATACGACTGAGGCGGATGTGGAAGGGTTTGTGCGTACGCTGAAGGTCTCGCAAAGGCGCAAAGACGCAAAGGTGTTAAGTCTTTAAATCTAGGTTTACCAATCTTTTTCCTGCTTCGACTTTCCTCCTTTTTTCATTTCCTCTTCAGCCACTTTTTTTTGAGTTTGGCGCTCATTTTGTTGCAAAGCATCTAATTGGCGCTTATCTTGCTGCTGCTGTTGTCTTTGTTGCTGTTGTTGTTGCTTATCCTGTTCTTTATTTTGCTCGTCTTTATTATCTTGATTGTCTTGATTTTGTTGTTGTTGATCTTCGTTATCTTTATCCTTATCGTCTTTGTTATCTTTATTATCCTGATTTTGCTCCTGTTGCTGTTGCATCATTTTTTTACGCGCATACTCCAAATTGTATTTCGTATCCAAATCTCTGGGATTCAATTTTAAAGCATCTTTATAAGCCTCAATGCTCTCCTTGTATTTTTCTTGTTTTAATAATGAATTGCCATAATTATGATAGGCTTTTGCGCGGAGTGATCTGTCGTTTTCTTTTTGCTCTGCTACATATTTGTAAGAATTGGCGGCATCTTCGTATTTTTCTTGGCGATATAAACTGTTGGCTAAATTGTAGTTAGATTTTGGAAAGTTCTTGGTGGTGGCCATTCCTTTGCGGTAAGAGATTTCTGCATCCTGGTATAATTTAACGGCTTCTTTGAATTTTTCGTTGGCTAATCTTGTGTTTACTTCTCCGCCTTTTTCGATGAGTTGCATGGCTTCGGCGCGTAGTTTTTCCGCTTGTTGGTAGGTGGTGTTGCCTTTGCGAACGGCGGCGAGTTCGTCCATTGTTTGGGCGTTTAAAAGAGTGAAACCCATTAAAGTAAAGCAAAGTAAGAACGCTCGTCTCATTGTTTAAAGTTTAAATCATGTAGCAAACGTATTTTTTAACAGGAAAGTATATACTCTGTGGTCTTTGTGCTCTCTGCGTCTCTGTGCTAAATATTTTTTTCAACACAGAGACACAGAGAACACAGAACTTCACAGAGATTTTATTGACATCATGATTTTTTTCATTAGCCAAATGGGCGTAGAGGTTGCGCCGCAAATGCCAATGGTTTTATAATTTTTAAAATCAATATCTTGTAATTGATTTTCAGAAGAGATGAAGTAGGTATTTTTATTTTTATTTTGACAAACCTCGTAAAGGAAAAGTCCATTCGAGCTTTTTTCATCCGAAACAAACAGAACGGCATCAAATTGAGAGGCAAAATCTTCAATTTCATTCGCTCGGTTACTCACACGTTTACAAATAGTATTATGAATTTCGATTAAATGTTCATTTCCTGTTTTTTGGTAGTTTTCGTATATTTTTTCTGCAATTTTTTCGTACTTTTCTGCACTTTGCGTCGTTTGGGCGTATAATTTTGCAGGTTTTGTGTAATCAATATGCTCTAAATCTTGGATGGAAGAAATAACTTGCCCGCTTTGCCGCGTTTGTCCCAGCAATCCTTCTACTTCCGCATGTCCGGCTTTTCCCACAATAAGAGTTTGTATTTCAGGATGTTGTTCGACCTCCGTTTTTATCTTTTTTTGAAGTTGCGATACCACTTGGCAGGTAGCGTCAATTAGCGTAATGTTGTTTTCTTTTGCAATTTGATACGTTTCCGGTGGCTCGCCGTGCGCTCGAATTAAAACAGTTGTATTACGCAGATTTTCAAATTGTTCCGGAGTAATAATTTTCAGTCCCAGGCTGGTTAAACGATTTACTTCTTCGTTGTTGTGCACAATATCCCCCAAACAATACAAGCTGTGATGTTGTAATAAATATTGTTCGGCAGTTCTAATGGCGTGAATCACTCCAAAGCAAAACCCCGAATTTTTATCTATCGTAACTGTCATGTTTATGGTGTTTTACAGCAATGCAAATCTTCCTTTTTGCAAAATATCCTGTTCAATGTCGGTGGGAACGCGCGCATAGCGAAGAAACTCCATGCTGTAGTTGGCTCTTCCCGAGCTGATGGAGCGCAATCCTGTAACATAGCCAAACATTTCGGCTAAAGGCACTTGCGCTTTAATAACTTGAAAACCTATTTTGGCATCCACCTGTTCTACTACTGCCCTTCTGCGGTTCAAATCGGCGGAAACATTGCCCATATATTCATCAGGCGTAGTTACTTCCACTTTCATAATCGGCTCTAAAATAGCTACGTTAGCGCTTCGTATGGCTTCCCTGAAACCGATTTTGGCGCAAATCTCAAACGACAGCGCATCGGAATCTACGGTATGCGTACTTCCATCTAATAAAATCACGTGCAACGATTCTAACGCGAATCCGTATTTGCCGTTGAGCATCGCTATTTTGAAGCCTTTTTCTGCACCCACCACGTACTCTTTCGGGATAGCTGCCCCTTTTACCTGATCATCTAAGGTAAAGCCTTTTAGAGAAAGATTAGTGGGAGAAATAATGAATTTCATGGACGCGAACGAGCCTTTTCCACCGGTTTGGCGCTTGTAAGTTTCGGTATGCAAAATTTCATCCAAAATAGCTTCTTTGTATGCCACACGCGGTTTTCCGTGATTGCATTGCACGTTAAATTCGCGTTTCAGGCGGTCTAACAAAATCTCCAAGTGAAGCTCGCCCATGCCGCTAATGAGCAGCTGACCCGATTCTTCATCCTGCCGCACCACAAAAGTAGGATCCTCTTCGGATAATTTTGCCAACGAAGCCATTAACCTATCCTGATCATCTTTCGTTTTCGGCTCAATTGCAATTTGAATTACCGGCTCGGGAAAGGTAATGTTTTCCAATGAGATAGGATTCTTTTCATCACACAAAGTATCTCCGGTTTTAATCTCTTTCATGCCCACTAATGCCACAATGTTTCCGGCAGTAACCGACTCTAATTGATTTTGCTTGTTCGAGTGCATTTCCAAAATTTTAGCCACACGCTCGCGTTTCTCAGTATGCACATTATACACCGTTTCGCCGGAATTGAGCTTGCCGGAATATACTTTAATGAAAGTGAGTTTGCCCACAAACGGGTCGGTTGCAATTTTGAAGGCTAATGCAGCAAACGGTGCTTTTTCATCCATCGCACGTAATTCTTCTTTATCCGTTTTAGGATTAATTCCTTCTACAGCAGTCATATCCATTGGAGATGGCAAATACATTACCACAGCATCTATGAGGCGCTGCACGCCCTTGTTTTTAAATGATGAGCCGCACAACACGGGATTTATTTTTTGCTCAATCGTAGCTTTGCGAAGAATGGGAATTAAATCTTGAGGCGTAATAGAATCGTGGTCTTCAAAATATTTAATCATTAATTCTTCATCAAAATCGGCTAATGTTTCTACCAAAAGTTTACGATATTCCGCTACTTCTTCCATCATTTCTTCAGGTATCGGAATTTCGTAATAATGAGTGCCTTGTTCTTCTTCCTCCCATTCGTAGGCTTTCATCTCAATCAGGTCCACTATGCCTGAAAAGTTATCTTCCGCACCTATAGGTAATTGAATGGCAAGCGGATGCGCCTTCAGTTTCTCCTTTATATCATTCAAAGCGTTAAGAAAATTAGCGCCGGAGCGATCCATCTTATTGATGTAGCAAATTCTGGGAACGTGGTACTTATTGGCTTGGCGCCACACGGTTTCCGACTGGGGCTCAACGCCGCCCACTGCGCAAAAAATGGCTACGGCGCCATCTAAAATACGAAGCGAGCGCTCCACTTCTACCGTAAAATCCACGTGCCCGGGGGTGTCAATGATGTTGATTTTATACTCTTGGGCAAGATGCTTCCAATACACGGTAGTAGCCGCGCTGGTAATGGTGATGCCGCGCTCTTGCTCCTGTATCATCCAATCCATAGTGGCGGTGCCTTCATCCACTTCGCCGATTTTATAGTTTTTTCCGGTGTAAAATAAAATACGCTCGGTAGTGGTCGTCTTCCCCGCATCTATATGCGCCATGATGCCGATGTTCCTGATATGTTCGAGTTGCATAGTTCTTGTTTTTCAAAAAGTTTGCAAAAATATAGAATTATCAAAAAATCACTACTTTTGCCAATTCTTTTTAAGAATATTTAATTATATAACATTCAGAAATGAGCGAAATTAGACTAAACAGTTATTCATTACTTCCTCCCGTTGTAAAAAATTTATTGATTATCAATGCTATTATGTACTTGGCAACTATCGTGCTTCGAACGCGCGGCATTGAGTTAGTTTCCATTCTCGGGTTGCACTATTTTACCGCCCAAAACTTTGAAATCTGGCAGCCCATCACCTACATGTTCATGCACGGAAGTTTCGGACATTTATTCTTCAACATGTTCGCTTTGTGGATGTTTGGCGCCGCATTGGAAAACACTTGGGGCGAAAAACGCTTTCTAACCTATTATATGGTGTGCGGCATCGGCGCCGGGTTGATACAATTGCTTGTTGCCGGCTTAAGGATACATTCCTTATCTCAAAATCTTCCCCCGGATCTTGTTCAGATGATTGCTGAAAACGGGACACAAATATTACACGAAGGCAAAAACTATGTCGGCACCATGGGCGCATTAAATTTAGCCATAAACACGCCTACGGTAGGCGCATCGGGCTCGGTATTTGGGTTGTTGCTTGCCTTTGGTATGATGTATCCCAATAACCTAATCTATGTATATTTCCTCCTTCCCATAAAAGCCAAATGGTTTGTAATTATTTACGGCGCATTAGAATTGGTGCTGGGCGTAACCGGAACCAGCGACGGCATTGCCCATTTCGCGCATTTGGGCGGCATGTTATTCGGGTTATTCTTAATTTTATACTGGAATCGCGGCAATAGATATTTTCGATTTAAAATGCCTGTTTTTAACAAGAAAAAAGCTTACAGATATACTGTTTCTTCAAATTACCAATATGAACGTCCGCTTAGCGATGAGGAGTATAATTATCAAAAGAAGCAGAAAGAAGAGAAGACGAACCGGATCTTGGATAAGATTTCGAAAAGTGGGTATGAGTCGTTGACGCGGGAGGAGAAGGAGTTTTTGTTTAGTCAGAAGAAATAGGAAGACCATCATTTTTCTTTGCAGTTTTTCCCAAGTGCCGGCAACGCTGTCAATGTTATGGCTGTGCTCTTGCAGGTAGCCGCGAAGTTGTTGTATTTTCTTGGCATGGGCAATGTATTCATCTGAGCCGATGGTCATTCTGTTTTGCTCGTTGATGAGTTTGTTCATCTCCAAGCGGATGCCTTTAACGGTGGCTTCTACTTCTTTGCCGTTGATGTAGATGTTGATGCGGCGGGTGCTGGATTTTGCCATAAATGGGGAAATTTATGGCAAAGGTAAGGTGGGTGGAACTTGTTCCTGCTGCAATAGTTTTGATACATATGCCTCATCCGACAGACTATCTTCAAAACTCAATACCGACCAAAATCTTGTGTTTAAATTTGTTATTGAACGTTTTCCTTTCGGAATATCAATACGCAAAGGATCACATCTTACATTATGCATGGCAAATATTCTGTTGGCTGTGTTTTTATCTGCCACCGAAACAAAAACATACCGGGTGTTCAATTCAAAATATTGTTTTATTCCATAATTGATTAGTTATTTTTTACAGTCCCTTCAAATTCCGATCGAAGTTTAGCAAACATGACACCTTTAGAATTTTTAAACCATCATTCAAAAAAAATCCCTTATTTTGTTGTCGGATTTTAGGGGTACCTACATGCAAATATATTTTTCCCACTTATTCTCAAACATCTGCCCCTTCGCAATCTTATAATTTTCAACAATGACAATTCAAAAAAATGCAGTTTATAATATATCAAAATACTTTTGGCTATTTTTTATCTTCTTTTCCTGTATCACTCTACAAGCTCAAAACGATACCATCCGTTTATCTGAAGTAAAAGTATTTTCCGCCAATAAATTCGAAGAAAACATCCGAGACTTAAATTACAAGGTAGAAATCATCACCGAGAAAGATATTAATTTCAGAATGCCCCAAACCTCCGGAGAGCTTTTGGCGCAAACCGGCGCCGTGTTTATGCAAACCAGCCAGTTGGGCGGTGGCAGCCCGGTAATTCGTGGTTTTGAAGCCAATCGCGTACTGTTGGTCGTGGATGGCGTGCGGCTCAACAATACCATTTACCGCAACGGGCACTTGCAAAATGTGATTACCATAGATCCGAATATGTTGGAACGTGTGGAGATTTTGTACGGTCCCGGCTCCGTCATTTACGGCAGCGATGCGCTGGGCGGCGTCATGGCATTTTTTACCAAACGTCCCACTTTGGCTACCGGCGATCAAAAAGTTTTTGTTTCCGGATCTATGCAAGCACAGTTTCAATCGGCTACATTAAGCCCTTCGGGAAGTTTTACATTCAATTTTGCAAGACAAAAATTTGCATGGCTCATGTCATATTCCGGTAGAAAAATTAACGATTTGCGCGTAGGACGCAATATGAATCCATTGTATGGAGATTGGGGGTTGGCTAACTATTACGCAGAGCGTATTAACGACAAAGATTCTACGATTAGAAATTCCAAGCCCTGGATCATGAAAAATTCAGGGTATGAACAATATGATCTGTTACAAAAATTCTTATATAAACCGTCAAAGAATGTGTCATTGCAATTAAATCTTCAAGGATCAACCTCTGGCGATATTCCGCGCTACGACAGAATGTTATCCATGATTGGAGATAACATGGAATATGCCGAATTTTACTATGGGCCACAAAACCGTTTTTTCGGCTATTTCACTGCCGAAGTGACTAATCAGAAGCATTTTGACGATATGCGCATTACATTGGGCGGGCAATATATTGACGAGTCGCGAATGCAACGGAGGTTTAACAATAATGATAAACGGTACCAAAAAGAAGCAGTGGGCGTAGGCTGCCTCAACGCAGATTGGCAAAAAAGTGTCGGAAAAAATAAAAACTTTGAGCTTCGCTGGGGAATAGAAGCAGTGTATAATAACGTTACTTCTAAGGCATATAACGAAAATATCCTTACAGAAAAGATTACTTACAATGCCGTAACCCGTTATCCCGATTCGCTAAATCATGTATTTAATACTTCCGCGTATCTCACTCATTCTTGGGAAATTAACGAGCAATGGATTTTCAGGCAAGGTTTTCGGGTAACCTACCAATATCTGCATTCTGTTTATACCGATTCAGTGATGCGCTTGACTAAATTTCCATTTGATAACACTATTTTAAACCAAACAGCGGCGCCCACCGGATTTTTGGGCGTTATTTTTATGCCCAAACATCATTGGCGATTGGTGCTGAACCTTGCCACCGGTTTTAAATCGCCCAATGTGGATGATACCGGCAAAGTAAACGATTCTAAAGCCAACATGCGCCAACTCATCATTCCCAATCCTGATTTACAACCGGAATATGTATATAATATGGATCTGAGTATCGAAAAAACATTTTTCAACCGACTGAATTTCGGAATTTTAGGATTTTTCACCTTGAATCAAAACGTGGTGAGTGTAGGAAGAACGACGTTGAACGGGCAAGATTCAGTGATGTTCGACGGTAAAATGTGTGACGTGTATAGCTTGCAAAATTTTGGCTTGGGCTATATTACCGGAATACAAGGATTTATGAATTTACAAATCACTAAATTTTTCAATATCAACGGCAATATTGCTTACACTTACGGGCGCATTTTAGATGAGGCAAGAACGCCGTTAAGCCACGTCCCGCCGCTCTATGGCATTATTTCTTTTGTATTTAAGCATAAAGGATTTACAGGCGATTTTTATGTGCGTTATAACGGATGGAAGCACGCCAAAGATATTAATATTGATGGCGAAGATAATTATACGATGGGCATGCCGCTCGAAAACGGTGAATATGCAGGGTTTCCGGCTTGGTTTACCTTAAACCTCAAATTAGCCTATCAATTCAATAAACATCTATCCATACATGCCGGCATTGAAAATCTGTTAGATACCTATTATCGTTTAAACGCATCGGGCATTTCGGCGCCGGGAATTAATGGGATGATGGGAGTAAGATGTTGTTTTTGAACTACTGTCCAAAAACAATCTGGTCGTTATTCTTATTATAAAACCTAAATTGAACCACCGAAAAATTAGGCTTCTCCACAATGCAAATCCAGCGGCCAAAACGCAACCACCATTTCCATTGTTTAGAAAATAATCCTTTGGTAAGATAGGCATGTAAAAAAGGATGTACCGCCAAATAAAAACCTTTTTCACGTTGTTTATTGACTAAATATTCAATCATATTTTCTATATCCTCCTGAATGAGGAGCGAAGATTTTATTTTCCCTGTTCCATTGCAGGTAGGGCAAAGTTCCGAAGTTTCAATGATGGTGGCTTCCCGAACCCTTTGGCGTGTAATTTGAACTACTCCAAACTTATTCACCGGCAAAACGGTGTGCTTGGCTTTATCACTTTTCATTAACTCCTGCAACGTTCGGTACAATATAGTTCGGTTTGCATTTTTTGCAAGATCAATAAAATCAACGCTAATGATGCCGCCCATATCTCTGAGCCGGAGCTGGCGCGCAATTTCTACCGCCGCTTCTAAATTTACACGCAGCGCATTTTCTTCCGAATTGCCCGTTTTAATTCTGTTACCGCTATTTACATCAATCACATGCATTGCTTCCGTGTGCTCAACAACGAGATAAACTCCTTGTTTTAAAATAACTACCTTTCCAAACGAGCTTTTTATCTGCAAAGCCACATTCATTTCTTCAAAAATCGGCTTTTGTCCTTTATAGAGCTTTACAATATTCTTTTTATCAGGAATATGGGTAGTGAGATACGATTTTATTTCTTGAAACAATTCTTTGTTGTCCACGTGCACCGCTTCAAAAGAATCATCCAATACATCTCGAATGATGGAGGTAATCCTGTCTTCTTCCGAAGCAATTTTAGCCGGCGACTTTGCCTGGGGCAATTTAGCCACAACGGTTTTCCATTTTTCCAACAACAAATTCAAATCTGCTGTCAATTCGTCTATGTTTTTGCCTTTAGCTACCGTTCTGATAATAATTCCAAAACGCTTAGGGGTAATAGATTGTACGATTTTTCTCAGCCGGTTTCGCTCTTCTCCGTTTTTTATTTTTTGAGAGACCGTGATCTTATTCATAAAAGGCACCAAGACCAAATATCTTCCGGCTAAAGAGATTTCGGCAGTGAGCCGCGCACCTTTTGTTGAGATCGGTTCTTTAGCCACCTGAACTAAAATAGCTTGCCCGGGTTGAATAATATCACTGATCAGACCCGCTTTTTCCACTTCCAACTGTTGCTTAACATTAGCGATACTTCTTTTCCGATTGTGAATCACTTGATTTACAAATTCATTCAGCGAGCGCGCATACAATCCTAAATCTAAATAATGGAGAAAAGCATCTTTTTCATCGCCAATATTTAGGAAGGCGGCATTTAGCGCCGCATTTATTTTTTTCACTTTCGCAAGATAGATGTCGCCCACTGCGCACTCTTCCGTTTTCTTCTCACGATGAATCTCCATGAGCTTTTTGTCTTCCAACAAAGCAATTTGCACTTCTGCCTCACGAGAAGTAATAACTAATTCTTTGGAGATTTGTTTAGGTTCTTCAGGGTTCATTTTGATAAAAAAAGAAAACTAAATAGAGTGTATCTCAACACCATATTTAGTTTTCATGATAGGGTTAAAGAAAAACACTATTTCTTCTTATGTCTGTTTTTTCTTAGCCGTTTTTTCCTCTTATGGGTCGACATTTTGTGTCTTTTTCTTTTTTTACCGCTTGGCATAATAGTAGAGTTTAGTATTATTTAATTTTTTTAACAACGTTCACAAAAGTTTTACAAGGTTTAAATGATGGAATTTTGTGAGCGGGGATAACGATAGTGGTTTTCTTAGAGATGTTGCGAGCGGTTTTTTGAGCTCTTTGTTTTACGATGAAACTACCAAAGCCTCTTAAATAAACGTTTTCATTTTTGGCTAACGCACCTTTTACAGATGCCATGAAAGTTTCAACAACTGTTTGAACGGCTTGTTTTTCAAGACCTGTTTTGTTTGAAATTTCGGAAACGATTTCTGCTTTTGTCATGATTTTTTTAATTTTTATGGGTTAAACAATATTTTTAATATAGATATTAAGCGGCGGCAAAGATATACATTTCTTTGATTTACAAGTCATCCGTGATTTTTTTTCTAATTTTCTATAAAATGATACAAATGAGAGGCCAGCCGGCTGGCACCAATTCTAAAGAAAACATTAGATAACCAATTGATATTTAGTGTGTTTTCTAATAATTTCAGATATAATAACGTCGTATTAACATCTATAATTCCGCCTGCCGGTTTGATGCCAATTTCCCTTTTTGTTTCATTATAAAATTGATAAATAGCATCTACCATGACCAAAAAAGCCTCCGGAGTGGAATTAATTGCAATTTTTCCGGTAGATGTTTTAATAAAATTTGCGCCGGCATGCATCGCCAACATCGAGGCTTTGAAAATATAATCGGGGTTTATCAGTTCTCCGGTTTCTAAAATTACTTTTAAATGTGCCTCGCCGCATGCTTTTTTTATGGCTACAATTTCATCAAAAACGACCTCGTACTTTTCTTCCAGAAATAAACCTCTTGAAATTACCATGTCAATTTCGTCTGCGCCTTGTGTTACAGCGTATTCCACTTCCGCTACCTTAATGGCTATCGGAGATTGCCCGTGGGGAAAAGCGCCGGCAACCGAAGCCACTTTTATAGAAGTGTTTTGCAACAACTGCTTGGCTTGCTTTACAAAAACCGGATACACGCACACGGCAGCCGTTTGATAAAGCGCGGCATTTGCACATAATTGTTCAATTTTTTTCACATCGTCGTTGCCTTCCAGCGTGGTCAAGTCAATACAATGCAACGCAAATCGAATCGCCTCTTTCTCGGAAGAGAAATTTCGCAACGATTTGTTTTTAATTTCCTCAATGCGAGCTTGTACTTCGCTTAATGAATGAGTATATGAAGGAAGTGAAATCATAATTTGATGATTTAAGGCTTAAAAATTTAAAGTTTGATTATCTTTTGTGTTTGGGTGCCCATTTCGGTAATTATTTTTATAAAATATATTCCTGCGGGGAAATGGGAAATATTGATTTTATTTTTTGTTTCTGTATTTGGGCAAACACGTAGGTTCGCCCCTACGTTACGACCTGTTATATCAAAAATCTCAACATTCATAATTAGCTTCGCTGAGCTTGCCCCTAACGGGGCTGCGGTTCCTAATTCATAATTCCTAATTCTTAATTCCCCTGTGGTTGGGTTTGGGTAAATTTCAATATTGTTTTCCCATTCTGCAACCCCTACATGCTCCGAAATTCCCAGCGTATATTCGCCCGGCAAAATATAACTTGCAATAACTCTGCCCGATGTATTGCTTCCTGTAACTGTAGTGGGAATAATTTGCCAATCATGGGCGGCATCTTTTCTGTACAATAAAACGACATGCTCTTTGGGGTATGGATACACCAAAGACAAACCGTAAGGAAAATAATACTGAGCTTGCATCGGGCTATATTTTAAAAATCCTATGCGCCAAAAATACCTGTCGGACATTTTAACAATATCAGGATGAGCGTTTTTAGCCGGCGTGGGAGCAAACAGATTGTACTCTACTCTAAGGATAGACTCATCGGTAATTTCAGTAACAGTAACGGTAAAATTAGCATCCGACATAGTTATATTGCCTGTTTTATCAATCACTTGCGTATAATCATAACAGGCATCGCCCATTTTGAAGTTCGGGTCTATTGCCCAAAAAACCGGCTCAAACGGAAGTTCTACTTCTACTATATCGTGCTCTCCCGAAAACCGCACCCTCTCCTTCAAATATCTTTCACCGGAAGCGGAAACAAATTCTACATCCACCAAATTGTTATGGGCAAAATACTCAGCATAATGTAATCTTTGTTTAAAAGCAACCTGGTATTTATTGCTGCTGCCTGCTACCGGTTTTACAGAATCAATGTTAAAATTTAAAAAACCGGGTTGGTGCACCCATCCTAAAAAGAAATCGTGCAAAAAGTCTATACCGGAAATTTGAGATAATTTGTCGAAAAACTCTACAGAAGTTACATTTCCATACCTATTTTCATCAAAAAGTTGCTGTATGGAAGAAAAATACAAATCATCGCCCATATAATGACGCAAAGTGTAGGCAACCAATCCGCCTTTATCATAAACCAAAGGAATGTTATAGGTTTCAGACGTGGGCGTATTATCTAATGCATATTGCTGGCAGATAGCACTTCTTAACACTTTCATGTGCAATTTTCTAATTCCGGTTTTGTAGGTTTCTAAAGTAGGGTCTAACATTTCATCGCACAAATATTCGCTGTATCGTGCAAACCCTTCGTTAATCCACATATCTTGCGAAGTGGAGCAGGTAATGAGATTGCCAAACCAGCTGTGCGCCAATTCGTGAGCAATAAGATCTTGGTTGGCAGTAGTTCCGTTAACGTAAGATTGAGGATAAGCAATGTTGGTAGCATGTTCCATAGCGCCACTGGGAAAAGGCACAACCACATAACCCACACGTTGCCAACGGCAAGCGCCCCAGCGTTTCTCAAAAGTATGAATGAACGTTTTTAAATTTACAAACGAGCCGGGAACTCTTTGAATGTAAGTAGAATTGGCATAAATTTCAATAGGTAACACTTCGCCGGAAACGCTAAGAATGGTATCTTTATAAGCCTTAAAATCGCCTACCGCCACCGAAGCCAAATAAGTGGGAATCGGATCGGTAAGTTCCCATTTCCATCGCATAGCATCGCCTAAATTTGTGGAATCTACTAACATACCACCGCAAATGGCTTTTTTATCTAAATCTGTAGTAATGTTAAAAGTATAGGTTGACTTATCGGTAAATTCGTCAATGCATGGAAACCAGATACGTCCAAAAGAGTGCGGGTAAGTGTAAATACCTACGCCCATGTTGTAGGCAAAATCGGAAGTAAAGTGGAATCCTCCGAATGACTCTTTGACAGGTTTTCCATGATAATAAATCCGAATGGTTTCAGTTTGCCCAACTGTTGAAAATGGCACATCTATCTTTAATTGTTGCCCTGTATGCAAAAAAGTTACCGTTTGCGTCCCATTTTTTACAGAATCAACAGTTAATGCCCAAAAATCAAGGTTGATATTCGCAAGCGGGGCTATTTTTGCCACAACAGTAACATCGGTATAACCTTTAATCTCTTGTTGTGCAAAGTTTCTAATTTCCAAGTTAATATCATAATGCGATACGCAAATCGTATCGGCTTTGGTTTGCGCCCATAAACTTTGCGTAAAAAGCAGAGCGATGATTTGAATAGTAAAAATTAGATTTTTCATATTTATTATGTTATTTTTTTTGATAAAAATGCATGCCGAGATAAAAACGCACGCCTTGCGGATATGGATGATCCGTTTTGAAAATATTTAGCATATAATCCATTTTAAACAATAGACTAATTCTGCTTGATGTAAAAAACTCCACGCCAATTACCGGATTAACAATGTAAAGCGGATTTCTAAAATACACAACCGACTCCGCCCATTGATCGTTTTGTGGTTTTTCTATAAAAATTAAATGAGTAGCGCTACCGCCCCCTAAGGTAACTCCTATAAACGGCGCCCATTTTTTAACCGGATAAAGCACATCGAAAGTAAGCCCCCCCCACCCTATTCTGCAGATATTTTTGTAGGCTCCATATTTACAAGTAGAAAAATACCCTTCGCCTCCTACACGAAAATAGCGATTAAGGTAAATACTCATTTTCCCTCCAATGCCAAAAGTTGCCCCTTTAATTTGTTGCTCTATTGCATTGCATTGCAAATCATAAACCATAAAACTTTTGCTTTGAACGTAGCCTGTGTGGATAAACATACCGCCGGAATAGCCTTTGTATCCCCATTTAATCGTATCTTGCGAAAAGGCAGAAAGATGGATAAGAGTAAAAAAGAGTGCAGTAATTATTTTTTGCATAGTTTGGCATTCATATTCAACTTTTTACGGCGCCCGAAGTTCAACATCCTCCTCAATATCCCAAAAACCCCTGATGGTTATCTCTTTATCAATATAAAATATCTTTTCAGGCTGTATTTTTTTGCGGTAATTTCCCGTATCCCATCTTTCGTTTTTATTTATATCCTCAATTACTCTAATGCGATAACTTCCAGGTAAAAGATGTTTGTATTCTATTGTTTTAGAAGATGATATAATATCTTTACAGACTACTTTCTGATTAGAAGAGAGCAGTTCTACAATAAAATCCGCACCGTTTTTATCGTCTGTTTTATAATGAATGATTAAATTGCCGTAATCTTTCTCCGTTTTCTTTGAAAATGAGGCGACTAAAGTGTCGTTTGTGGTACCGTCGTATCCGTAAAAAGATGAATCCGCAAGCATGATTGTGTAGTTTATTTTTGGCTCAAAAACAAAAGGAACAGGGAGTTGCATTACAAAAGTATCCGGAACACTAACATAGATTGCAGTAGTATCCTTTTCGCCTTTAATGACAGCAATCACAAACATTTGCACGCTGTCGGCAGGTTGCACCGGATAGGAAAAATTAAGTGAAGCAGGCAGGTACAAGTCATCTTTATTGGTAAGATCAATATTTAGAATAGGGGTTGTAAGCTTTCTCGTTCTTCCTGTTTGTTGTGAATTTTTGTAGGGCAGCAGATCCACTGTATCTATCCGAATATCATCGGTTTGTATAAATACCATTGCCGATTCTTTAAAAAACGTTTTTAAATACACCGAAATCGTATCTTTTGTTGTATTAATTTTTGAAAAAAAATCAACAATAGTGTCGCCTTCTATTTGAATATCAAAAGAATATACAGGAAGTTTGTAAGGGAAATGGTAAATTCCGGTTTGAGGGCTCGTGCAAGGCGCAAGTACTTGCATCGTGTCCGCTTCCTGAAACATGCGCAAAGTTATAAAAGCAGTATCTGCTCTAAACAATGAATCCGTAGCATAATATTTTGCTTGAAACATATCGTCTGAAAAAGCAATGAATTCATTGGGCAAATCGTATATCAAATTTGAATTGATATCTTTAAGTGCAAATACTTTATAACTTTCCGGTTTGAGATGGTTAAAAATAAATCTTCCTTGCTCATTGGTTTTCGTCAGGTAGTTGGGGCGCACCGTAAGCGGCAAAGAGTCAACGTCTTGTTCGTAAAGCATTACAAAACATCCTGCTTCGGGCTGGTTGGTTTCCGCATTTACTACCACTCCGAAAAGTTTGTGCATATCTATCGAATCTCCGGTAGAAAATGCATAATCATAACTGTTTAATTTGTTGCCTTCGTTAAAATCCTGGATACAGTTTGAGAACAGGATATTGTAAGTAGTATTTTGCCGAAGCGTATCCTGCATTTTTACGAGCACCGATTTTCCTTTCGTAGAATAGTCGATGCGCTCATTCAAAGGAGGCGAGAAAATAACATTTTCTGTCGGGTTATTTAACGTAACATATTCATCGAAAGTTATTTTTATGATTTTTCCTTGAAAATTCGTACTTGCATTTTCAGGTTTTTCGGCTACTACCTTGGGCGGCGTAACGTCTTTAGGGCCTCCGGAGGGTAGAACGATTTTGGCGCAACCGGCGAGGAGGAGAAGGGAGAAAAGGAGCAGGGAGAAGGGAGAAAGGGAAATGCGGAATGTCATTATATATAAATTAATACGATAAGTTAAACGAAACAAAAGTGATAAACTTATGTGAGCGCGAAATTATGAATTAAATTTTAACTTAATATAATATCCACCGGCTTTATTACCTATTTGTTTAGGGCGCTCCTAAAAATTAACGCACTCTAATTCAACACATTCAACAAACACACCGGAAGGTGTGTAATATGAATAACCCCGTGCAAGCCGAAGGCGCAGCTCGGGGTAGGAAAAGCACGCGCACTCTCTACAACCCCGCAGGGGTTGAACATCAGCATTTTACTATGGTTGCGTACCTAACGGCACGCTGTTTTATCCGCATGTCATTCTTACCCCGAGCTGCGTTCGCCATTGGCGAACTTGCACGGGGTTATTACTTGTTTACCGAATTGAACATGTTTTTGGGTTTGTAACTAACAGTATGAATGATTTTTTTATACAATCCATTGATAGATAGATTTTTTCAATAATGATTGTTGTTTAAACTATTTTAATAATTTTGCAGCGATGTTTTAACTTTTTTTTCAAAAAGTATTAATGGACTCCTTGCTTTTTGAAAAACTAAAATATCAAAAACTAAATTTTAGGAGCCCCCTATAATAACCAGACATATAAAACAATGAAAAACACAAAAAACGTAAAAAAAAATAAGAAACCCAGCATGGGTTTCTTAAAAGTTGTTGCATTCCTTTTCTTATGCAACCTCTTTCTTCCCTTACCGCTTTCCGCGCAAGGCGGAACAACGGGGCCGCTTACATGGAAAATAAACAATAATACGCTTACTATTAGCGGCACTGGGGCGATGCCGGATTACG
>Ga0123356_10002688_pt1 | contig 18874 bp, 12 predicted proteins | sample TergutEmb28metaG_2_FD_92546 | JGI IMG/M metagenome (GOLD analysis project Ga0123356, IMG submission 92546) | Embiratermes neotenicus P3 segment gut microbial communities from Petit-Saut dam, French Guiana - Emb289 P3 | ecosystem: Host-associated > Arthropoda: Insects > Digestive system > Gut ...
GTAAAAATAATAGTAGCCAGATCTTCGCTGTCACCCTTATCCATTTCTGTTTCTACGCCCGATGCGCCTTCCTGCATTTTTTCGCGCTTCTGCCCTTTTGCAAGCAAGCTGGCAAAATAAATCACTTTTATTCCGCCGTTTTTACAGGCAGCTTCTGTCTCGTCATCTACAGGATCAAAAGAAATCAGGGTTTTTAATGTTGGAATCTGGTCACGGCATGAAAAAATTTTTTCTACCTGTTTTTGGTTTTCGGCAAAGATAATTTCGCAGCCTGTAAAACCCAATATATAGGAAAGTTCCTGCGTGGTAATATCGCAGCCGCGCGGAACATCGGCAGCGCCGATAGAAAGAATACCAAAATCGGCCATCATCCATTCCTGACGATTATCGGCGACAAGTCCTACCTTGTCTCCGCGCTTTACACCAAGCTCTACCAAACCGGCAGCAACGTAACAAACATTTTCATAAAATTGACGATAAGTAATGGAACAGTATTTTCCTTCCTTATCCTTAAAGTACTGAATGATGATATCCGGGGTCTCCTTTGCCCTGGCTCTCAACATCAGCGGTAATGTTTTTTCCATAATCTATCTCCACAATGACGTTTTGTGTCAATTTGTCATAATAAATCGATTTTGTCAATCAAAAATCAATACATAACCCTGTGTTTTTTCATATAATTACTGGATTTTTGACAAATTTAGTGATATTATTAATGTAGTAGTGGTTAAACACCCATGAGGAGGAAGATTATGAAGAAATATGGAAGAATATTATGCTTTTTAGCAGTATTTATGTTATTGGCCGCAGGTCCTGTCTTTTCACAAAGTATTGACGGCGATCTCTTAAGAAGCGGCGTAGATTCGTTTTCAAATGCAATGGTAAAGGCTCTGCCTTTTAGCGCCACAATGGGACTTAACTGGTCGGATGCCCATATAGGACAATTTGTAGCTTTACCGCCGCACTTCGGCGTTGGTTTTACAATGGGAGCAACAACAATTCCCCTTGGTTCCATAACCGGTCTTGCGGATATGCTGGGAATGCCGATACCCGGAGATTTGCCAATCGGTTTTCCGCTTCCCGGTTATACTATCGAAGCCAGATTAGGAGGATTTATTATCCCCTTTGATATTGGAGTAAAATTCGGCTATTTACCGCAAAATGAATTATTGTCCGGTTTGGTCGGCGGAATGGCTTTAAAATATCAGCTTATCGGCGCGGATTTCCGTTATGCCGTAATCGACAGCGGTTTATTACCAATAAGATTTTCTGTAGGATTGGGCATAAACCATTTAACAGGCGGAGTTTTCAAAACCATTCGCGGGTTTGAAGATGATTTTAGTTTCGGTATTATTAATATTGAAGTAGATAACCCGGAATTGGGACTTGCCTGGGAAACCACTGTACTTGAACTAAAAGCGCATGTTTCTTTCCCATTATTAATCATTACCCCGTATGCAGGCGCAGGTATCAGTTATGCATGGTCAAATGCAGGATATCAGGTTAATTCAAGGATCACAGTAAACGGCGATCCTATTGAGGCTACTGATCTGGAATATCTAAACGGTCTGGGCGTAGGTCGTTTTAGCAGCAACGGCTTTGAAAGAATGGTCAATGCGGAAGGTTTTAATGCTCGTCTTTACGGCGGAATCTCCATAAATGTTACGGTTATCAGGTTTGATTTTACCGTCATGTACAATGTTATGGACCCAAGCTTTGGCGGTACTTTTGGAGTAAGGCTCCAGATTTAAAGTTACCTTTTGGTATCGATAAAAAGGCGCACGGGGTTTTGCCTCGCTGCGCTTTTTTTTGTTCCATAACAATTTGGTTAAATAATGGCAAAAAAACAAAAAACCCCCCGGGAAAAGGAGGTGAGGAAACCCGGGAGGCCGCTGAAATACACAGTTCAGGCCATTACTGCCTTATTGTGCATCAGTTGATACTAACATAGTAATATTTATACCAGGGGTCAAGGACTTTCTTGCCCAACGCGGGTTTTTATGCCATACTTAGCCCATGAGTAGAATCAAGACTTTTCATTCCGGCCGCGCCGTCTTTTTTTTGATGGTTTTTGTATGCATTATTTTTGCAGGAGCTTTGTGTAAAATTGCAGCTACGGTAATATTACCTTTTATTATTGCAATACTGCTGGCATTTGTAACATTTCCATTAATAATAGCGCTGGATAAAATCCGATGTCCCCGCACTTTGTCGATTCTTTTGGTAGTTATTATAATTATTGCAGGCACATACCTTTTTGGAATGGTACTTTTTACATCGGGAAAAATGATTGTTGAACAATTTCAAAATAACGAAAATCATTATGAACTTCGCTTTAAAATGATATATGATTGGGCGGCCAATTTATTCGATCTTCCCAATGATGACGCTTTGAGTATTTGGCAGAATCTTTGGGATCAGGAAGTAATACGCAATTTTGTCCGCGACTTTACAATTTCCATTTCAAACACTTCCTTTAAATTCCTGTCAAGCGCAGTTTTGGTTATCCTTTTTATGGTATTCATTCTTTTTGAAGCAAGCTACTTCAAAGAAAAAATAGTAACCGCATTTGAAAATCGTATTGGCCGTATAGACAATATGGGAAACGAAATAATCAGTCAAATTACGCGTTATTTGGGCGCTAAATTTTTATTTTCTCTTGCAAACGGTATTATTTATGCCGTTGCTTTTCATTTTGTGGGACTTGAATTTGCGATTGTCTGGGGTGTTGTGCAATTCCTTTTAAACTTTATCCCTACGCTCGGCAGCATTGCGGCAGGCGTTGGTATTTCCCTTTTTGCATTACTGCAGTTCTGGCCGGAACCGGGTCCTGTAATTATTGTAGTTGCAATTATTTTGATTGTTAATTTGGTTCTTAGCAATATTCTGGATCCAAAAATAATAGGGGATCATGTTGGCATTTCTCCGCTGGTAATACTTGTTTCATTGTCAATTTGGGGTTATATATGGGGATTTGCAGGAATGCTTATCGCTGTTCCAATGACTGTTATTATCAAAATTGTATGTGAACATATTCCTATCATGGAGCCTGTCTCCATATTGATAGGTTCGCGTAAATCTGTTCTTGCAAAAAAAGCGGAGAATGAGAAAAACGAAACACAATCATGAATGTGCCATGTTACCCGGATTTTGTTCCTCTGGATATTGGTTTAAAAGAAACTTTACATCCGCGTCTGTCTCTTACACCTGACGGCGTTTCCGAGTTTACTTTTTCCGGGCTTTATTTGTTCAGAAATAAATACAATTACCGTATTTCGCGCGCCGCAGACGGCAAAGGCGGCCAGGACGACAAAGGAGGCCAGGACGGCGGATTTATAATTTCCGGCGCCGGCGCGGGCAAAACTTTTTTTATGACTCCCTGCTGCGCGCCGGATTTGGAAACCCTGGAATCGTTATTTGCAGCTCACGATTACTGGAAAAATATACCGGAAACAGTACTTGCGCAATATACGGAATCGCCTGCCAAAAAAATATTTGACGAACGCGGCATTGTTATCGCAGAAGACAGAGACAATTTTGATTATTTATATTTCCGCAAAGATTTGGCGGAATTGGCAGGAAAAAAATACCATAAAAAAAAGAACCATGTTAATAATTTTTTAAGCGCCTGGCCAAATCATAAAATACATCCTCTTAACGCAGGCCTTGTTCCTGCAGCTATGGAAATTCTTGAACAATGGCGGCAGGAAGCGCTTCTAAAAAACAACGAAGACGGCGATTATGTATCAACAAAAGAAGCTTTGGAACTTTTTGAAGAGCTGGCATTAAAGGGATCGATTTTTTATATCGACGGCAAACCTGCGGCCTTTTGCCTTGGAGAAAGCATTGCAAGGGGAAAAATGTTTGTCACTCATTTTGAAAAAGCAATCAGCGCATACAGGGGCATTTATCAGTTTGTGAATCAGGCGTTTGCCGCTTCCCTTCCCAATTTTTTTACATTAATTAACCGTGAACAAGACCTTGGAAACGAAGGGATGAGGCAGTCAAAGATGACTTACCGTCCCTGCGATTTTGTGCGAAAATATACAGCGAGGTATGTTTAGAATATTATCCAGCGCCTGTGTCCCGAAAATGCCCCCTTCGCCTCGGGAATAACTCGGCTCAGGGGACAAATTCTCGGGACACGGGCGCGCAAGAAATTAACGATATACCTTGCTGTATGTTTTCACTTAACAGAGTGAGGGGAAGGAAGAAATGATATTTTTAACAGGTTTTCATGCGATTGAAGAAAGAATAAAATCCGGGCAGCCGTGCGGTCCATTACTCATAGCAAAAGCAGGTCCGCGCGCGAAAGAAATTGCCGCGCTGGCATCCAATAAAAAAATACGCCTGGAACGAACAGGCGTTTTTGAACTTGATGGTCTTGCGCCGGATAACCGCGGCATAGCTTTGCAGGTTTCGGACAGCCGCAGCGAAGACGACGGCGCCGATATCAGTCTTGAAAATTTTATCGCGGATCTCGGCGATAAAAAAAATGTTATTGTCCTTATCCTTGATGAAATAACGGATCCGCACAATTACGGCGCAATCCTTCGCTGCTGCGATCAGTTTGCCGTGGATTTGGTTGTCAGCCGGAACCGCCGCAGCGCAAAACACGCCGCAATAGTTTCGCAAACTTCGGCAGGCGCCGTCTCCTGGGTGGCGCAGGCGGAAACTCCAAACCTTGTCCGCGCAATGGAAGACCTAAAGGAGTGCGGCTTTTGGATTTACGGCGCCGACATGGACGGCGAGGCTGTTAATAAAAAAGATTTACGCGGCAGAATTGCGCTGGTTCTTGGCAGCGAAGGTTCGGGGCTTTCGCGTCTTGTTTACGAAAAGTGCGACGGCTTTGTGGGTATACCCTCGTCCGGCAGAATCGATTCATTAAATGTGTCGGTAGCCGCAGGAATATTATTGTATGAAGTAAAACGGCAGATGAAATAACCTATACCGTACAGGTATAACCTTTGCTTTTTCTGCGATTTAATGATATAAAAAGATATGCTTACTCTTGTAAATGACAAATGCATTCCTGCCGACCTGCCGGAAATTTGTATTCCAAGAACAGAATTAATGAAAAAACTCCAGACAGCGGCCTCGGGTCTTTACATATATATCGAGGCTCCTGCAGGTTCGGGAAAAACAGTAACCGCGCTTCTTTGGAATTCCGTCTCGGGGCGAAAACCGCTTTGGATCAGCCTTGATACCTATGACAATGTGCCTTCGGTATTCTACAAGCAGTTGTCTGCGGTACTGTGTTCCGCCCAGCCCGGCAACAAAAGAATGATCTCTATTCTGGACGATCCCGCTTTTCCTTCATCGCCTGTGGAACATACAATCAGGATAATTGCAGAAATGCAGCTGGACGATAACCAGTTGTATGCGTTAACATTTGACGATCTTCACCTGATAAGCAATGCGGACATTCTTAATTCGCTTCCCGCCGTACTAAAGCGGCTTCCCAGGTTTTTTTCGGTTTTATTTTTATCACGTAACGAAGCGCCCGAATCTTTTTATAACCAAAAGACAGGTATACTAAAACAGGAAAAGAACGTTATAAACATGGAGAATTTAAAGTTTTCCGAAAAAGAGCTTAAAACCTATTTTTTAAAACTGGGGCGCGTTCTTACAGAAGAAGAAACAGCGCTTGTCCTTATGGTAACGGAAGGGCTTGCCATCGGCATTAATGCCATTGCAAAAAGCAAAAAGATCGAAAGCGGCAATACGGAATATGTGTTTGCAAATTACATACGCGAACACCTTTGGGAAAACTGGGACAGCGATTTGCGTGATTTTATGCTAAAGACTTCCATTGTTGACGAAATAAACGAAAAACTTGCGGTTACTTTAACGGGGATAAAAACTGCGGGAAAAATACTTCATAACCTGTGCGCCGCCAATATTTTTATCAGCCATGTCGGAAAAGATATGTACCGTTATCATCATTTGTTTCTGGCTTTCCTGCGTGACATGGCAAAAGAAAGCAGAATAAATCTTACCGGTTCAAACAAAGCTGCGGCGAAATACTACCTTGACGCAAAGCAGTACCTTCTTGCCAGGCACTATGCAGTGCAAAGCGGCAACGACAATATGATTTATAAGGTGATACACCAGTTTAACCAGCATACAAACCCTACCCTGGACGAATACGAAGAATATTCAAAATTGTTTAACAAGAGTATCCTTGAAAAAGGAATCTGCGACAGTCACCCTTATTTGTATACTTCCATTATGGAAGCGTCATGGATTATCAGTGATACAAAAATGGTAGAACACAGCTGGGACAAACTGCGGCAGTATCTCCCTGTTATTGCCCTTAAATATCCAAAGCTGCTGGAAACAGTTATAGTAGAAACAACTGTAGATTACCGCAAAACTTTTTCCCAGATTCTTGATGAACTTCCAAAATTACCGCCGGTCATCCGCCCAAATATGAAGTATCAGGTTTCTACGCTTTCACTTCAATTGCCTTTAGCGCACCGCAGTATCAGGGATTACTCCGAACTTGTCGATAAAAAAACATTGGAAAAATTTGACAATTATCTTTCGCCTTTATTATATGGATTGTATCCGGTAGTGCGAGCCTGCGTTTTATCCGGTTTATATCTGGAAAAAAACAACATTGATGAAGCTCTTGTTTTGGCAAAACAGGGGATGGAAGCCGCGGCAAAAATACAAAGCCCCGAAATTATTTTTTTTGCATATAATCATCTTTGCGCAGTATACCTTGCGATGGGCAGCGATGTTCCGGTAAAAGAAACGCTGGCAAAAACAGAAAATTATATAATGCAATCGGGCGCGCGGTTTCTGGATCGTAATTTTCTTGCATGGAAAACAAAAATAAAGCTTAAAAACGCCGACAAAAAAGCTGCCGAAGAATGGCTGAATAATTATTTTATTAACGACGAAGAAGACGGCAAACAAAGTATGACTGTTCCCCTGTATAAAATTTTCCAGTGTTTTATTACTGTCCGGGCATGCATTATATCAAACAAAGGTTCAAGGGCATTGGCCCTTATCGAAAGAATTATTCAATTTGCACGCGATTATCGCCGTCCCTTTGATTTGGCCGAAGCATTGACTTTAAAAGCCTGCATGGAGTGGGCGTCCGGCCGCCGATCCGAAGCTGCCAATCTTCTGGAAGAAGCGTTATTGGAAATGCAGGAAAAACGTTTTATCCGCATAATCGCCGACGAAGGCGCGGCAGTTGTTCCAATTCTTAAACGCGTTGCATTGTCATTGGATGAAAAATCCGCTCTTGACAGAGCCTATGTTACAGATGTCATTCTTGCGGCGAGCAAAACAGCCGGCCAATACTGCGGCGTTACGGCATTTTTCAAAAAAAGCGGCAAACCCATAAAACTTTCCAGACAGCAAACCAAAATGCTTGAACTTTTGGCAAAAGGCTACAAAAACGCAGAAATCGCCAAAATGGAAAACCTTTCCGTTCCCACAGTAAAATGGCATTTAATGCACGCCTACGAAAAACTTGGCGTTAATAACGCAATAGATGCGCTTTTAAAAGCAAAAACCCTGGGATTGCTGGCAGATAACGGATAAAAAAATCTCAAAAACCCTATACCGTATAGTTGCAACACATTGTGAGCAGGTTACAATAAAAGCATGAGAAAGATTGTTTCTATTATTTTTGTTGTATTGATTGCCTTAAAGTTCGCCGTTTCCTGCGAACTTTTAAACGGCGCGGCCGACCCCGACTACCTTGATAAATTACATGACGAAATTAAATGGGCGAATGCAGAACGGTTAACGGTAAGAGTTGACTTTCCTGGCGAATGGGGAAACAGCAATCCTTCGGGTAACATTTCTCAATATATAGATATACGACAGGGTTTAAGACCTTTTGAAATAGAATTTACACCTAACCCGGCATTCAGTTTTAGAGGATGGAGAGCTTACGCTACTTCTTCCCTGTCCGTAGAGGCGTTAGGGGGAGATTGGCTGTTGAACCCTCATTTATTGGATAACAATTGGAGAACGCACGAAAACAATAATCCTGGAACAAACAGTAATGTATATGGTTTATCTACTATGTATCTTCAGAATTGGACTTTATATAATACGCCGCCGCTGCCTGATGATTTGTTTGTTTCACCACCAAATACTACCACAACAGGCTCTGATGGCGCAGGTGTTACACCGGCAGAAACACAAACCGCTACATGGTGGACAAACGCAGCTCGTGGTTTTACTGCTGCCAACGGCTGGAACACAGACGGCATTGCAACAAGAGGTTATCCAAGATTGACGTGGGAGCTTTCTCAGTAGCAGATAAACCCCGCTGTTTACCTTGCGGCTTTAGGTGGGAGCAGGGGGAAAACACGCTAAACTTTATCTTGAAATTTCTCTTATTTATCGTTATTATTTATGTATGAAACAAACAGTAACCATTGAAATTGCCAATAATGCAGTTTTGCAGATTTTACGGAATTTAGCTGCAATGAGCTTGGTAAAATTTAAAGAAGAGAAACCCACTCATGATGAGCAGTTAACTGCTCGTTTAAATGAAATTTATGAAGAGGTAGATTCGTCCATTGATCCCTTTGTTGAAATGGTTCAAGCTGAAGTGTTGAAAGGCGATGACTGGTAATCTTTTCACAAATCTTTACAATTGATAAAACACGATTTACAGATTATGTTTCAATGTTGCCTAAAAAATATATTGAAATGATTAATGAAAGTATAAGATATATATTTAATACAGAAAATATTGACAATTAATGCGGCTCGCTACAAAGCATTTTTTATTTCTTTGCAAACCAACTCATGAATAATTTGAAAGGGGCTTTTATTAAGCGCTTTTGCTTTGGTCAAAATATACATAACGGACAATCTGGTAAATCCCATGCGGTACATCCGCAATTCATCAGTAATCGGTTCATCTTTTAATATTTCTGTTATCATCCCCTAACCATACCACAAAAACCGCCCAAAAACAAGGCGAAAAGAGAAAACTTCAAGGCTGGTAGCCAGACAAACATTTGGGACTTTGGCGTTGTATCGCGCGGGTATCATAGTGTCCTGTCTTTTACACAAAAATCAATTTCATCAAAAGAAAAAGACAGGACACTAGGCTTGCGAAAGTGGGCGGACAGTGAGGCTGAGCATCGGAATTTTTGACAGTTAATTTATTGACAAGTTCATTATAAAATGGTATATTTATAATATCGGGGGTTAGTATTAAGTTACGTCCCGGGTAGCGAACCCTGCCAATTTTCGGCAGGGGTTTTTTTTGTAAATTGTCGGTTGGCTCTAATTGTACAAGTATCCCAGAAATAAGGTTGTTCTCCGCCTAAAGATACGATTATTTTTCCGGTGTACTCAGGATGTCTTTCTAAAACCAGATTTATTCTGCGTTTTACTTCATCAATGCTAACATTTATTTCTATGTTCATGAAAACATTAACTTCATTTCCCTTCTTTTTTTGCCAGTTGCTCAGCAGAGGTCATATTTATTGTCACTTTAACAATTTTAGATTCTGCCTACACAGAAACGGCATCCAGTGTTTATTGGATGGGTAATTATTTCGTAATTAAGTGATTGTACGCATTTTTGTAAAGAAAAACAAGTATATGAGCAAAAAGAGAAAGCTTCAAGACTGGCAGTGAGGCAATCACCCTTTTATTTCCTGCTTTAACAACTCGTATATTTCTTCCCACGATTTTTCAGCTAGATCTGCGGTTTCATTTGTTAACTGCTTATAAGTGTTAGAGCTAAAATATAAATCAATTGCATCTTTTTCTGACATATTATTCTCTTTAATAAGTGTTTGGATAATAACATCGTCAATACCATATGAAGATAAATCTGTTTTTTTATTTACCCACTTTAACATTTGCAAGGAGACCATAGAGCAGAAAGCAATTTGATGAGACGGCTGATACTTGAATTTTAATTCTTCAAGGAAATCTTTTTTAGATATTTTACCATTCAAATAAACAAAGATTCGCTGCGCTATATCATCATTGGCTACAGGTCCTTCAACAATATCATAATCGTGAGCAGTTGCATTAGGACTGCGATTTGCTACAACAAAGTCTAACCATTCTTCGTTATATCCGTCAAAACGCAATAAGTTTAAGTCACAATGTTCATACGCATTTTCAAAAAATGTATATTCAGTTACAACCCCATCAGTGTTGTTAATTCGCCCTTTTCTTTTTGCCCAGAACTCGGCTTGCTCGCGTAATTTTGTTACATAAAAGCCCTTGCCAAAATCACGGCTTATTTCGCATTTTGACAAATCAATAACAGTAACTTCTGTGTAACTGCCATGATATACTTTCATCGCATTCCGCCATTTCGACGGCAGATTTCGTAGATATCACGGACTGCCCAAAATGGATTATCGGTATGCAGAGCCCACCAATGTTCAAAAATATAATCTAATCCGCCGTATTCTTTTAAATATTGATACGCTTCCGGTTTGTTCATTTTATAGGAACGTGCAAATTCAGGTATAATAAAGGTGATAAACCTAACTTTATTGAGTTGTTCTCTGTCTTCTAAAATAGTCATACCCTAACCATACCACAAAAACCGCCCAAAAACAAGGCGAGGCTGATATGGGGAAAACATCGTTTTTTCCCAAAAAACCCTATACCGTATAGTTGAAATGCATGATGAACAGGCTATAATGAACGCATGAAAAAGATTGATTTTATTATTGTTGTTGTTTTTATTGTATCGATCGTCTTAATATTCGCCGCTTCCTGCGAGCTTTTGAACGGATCGGCCGACCCCGAGTATCTTGATAAACTGCACGAAGAAATCGCCTGGGCAAATGCTCCCCGTTTAAATATAACTGTGGCATTCCCCGAGTCTTGGGGGACAAGCTTTCAACACGGCGTCGGCAGAGCCGGTGATACCAGAGTGGGTTATGCCTTTGACATCGGCTTTACCCCCGCTCCTGAATATGCTTTTTTAGGATGGCATGCCTACGATACGGACGAATTAAACCGCTTATATCCAAACTGGATAAATCAAGCTAATGCTATTACTCAGGATAAAGTAATACATTCTTTGCGTAATATGCCTCGGCTAGAAGGAATAGATTTACCGCAATTTGGACTTGGCGGCGGCGAAGGTAAAGTTGAAGTATCAAGTAGCGATGTTTTAAATATAACGCTTATTCCTGTTTCCAACGAACAGCCTCGTATCATACGCTCTACACCGAATAGTTCAACGGAAGATTATATAAAAACAGGAACAATTACCATTGTCTTTGCAGCTTCCATAAACCCAAATACAGTAAATTTTGGAACGAATCTCATAGAGATTTTTTCGCAGAAGTATGACCCTGAAACAGGCGATACTATTGGTTCATCAACAGCTATTCATGGAGATCGCTATGATACTTTTTCTCATCATGGCGGAGGCAGTTCAAAATATGACGATACAAACAGAACTATAACCATATACCCAAAAGACGGCGGACCGGATGAAGACTCGATAATAACATTGCGTCTGGGAGAAAGGATAACAAACCATGACGGAAGAAGACTTGAGCCGGTTGAAATAAAATGGAAAACTATCGAAGGAAAAATATCTGTTGTTAATCCTCTTGCCACTTATGACGAAAGCAGCGACAGTATAATAGTAGAATGGAGTTCTGAAGGATCTTTTGCTGAAGCAGAAGTAACATGGTTTATTAATGGTGATTATGGTCTTCCCTTTTCCGAAAAAATAGCTAGCGGTTATGAGTTTAATATCCCCGATGTACCGGTATTGGCACCCGGTAATATTGACAGCCTTAAAATCTATGAAATAACAATAACACTATATAATGCGGACGATGTTCCATTTGAAATGGATGGCGAACCCTTAATGGTAATAAACGCAGCGGGTTCTGCATCAGAAGGAGGCGCAAGATATACTCTTGTACGAAACGCGGATGATCTAATAGCTGTACAAGGAAATGGAATGTTTCTGCTTATGAATGATATCAGCGTTTCAAACTGGACACCATTAGGACACAACACTCCCAATGCGCCATTTACCGGAACTTTTTACGGTTTTGAAAAAAAAATCACAGTTAACAGTTTTGCATCCAATTTGGGAAATAATACATCTTATGGTCTTTTTTCGCGAATCAATAATTCTAAAATATATAATCTTAACATAGATTATAATAATACCAATGTTAATCTTGCGAATACGGTTACCAGCGTTACTGCAGGCGGAATAGCAGGTACCTTGAATGGCACAAATATTATACAAGACTGCAGTTATTCTAATGGTTATATGGTAAACGGATTCCGAACGAGTGGTATTTCTTATTATCTGTTAGTAAATGATGTAAGGCATGGGGTTGCCTTTGAGGGATATAAACTTGATTCGGCAACTACGACTATTAATATAAGACGCACAATAACGACAAAAAGCGCATACAGGGTTCATCTTTTTTCAGATACTGGTGAAGCGGGAACACTTCGCCATGCTCTTAATAATGCTCCTACTGACGCTGATATTATTTTAGAAGGGGTTACACCAGGAGAGACCACTATTAATCTTATAGGCAGACTAACATTACCCAACAATAGAATTTTTACTATAGAAGGAAACGGGATTGTCATAACTCGTTCAACTAGTTGGACTGCGATTTGGAATGATACCCAATTGTTATATGTAAATAATCTAGCCAATTTAACAATCAACCGTGTTCATTTCAGAAACGGCAGATCTTCAAACAGCGGTTCGGCTATACAAAACCATGGTGGAACCGTAACCCTAAATTCCTGTATATTCTCCGGTAATATAACTAATGGCGATAATTTTCATGGAACTCATGGCGGCGCTATTCGTAATGAGGATGGCGCGACAATGACTGTAATAGGTTGTACTTTTTATAATAATATAGTTCGCGGCAGTACTGATAATATAGGCGCGGCAATTTATAATTCCGGCACTTTGACTATCGCAGGAAATATTTTTTATGCTAATAATTCCTATAGTAATGATCATCATGTTATATGGGGCAGTACATATAAAAGTTCATATGCTGATAGAACTTTAACTACTCTTGGTTACAATATTGTCGATCGTAATCATACAGATGCACGATGGGGTGCGGGCTATCCTCTCCACACAAATGATGAAGATTTGCCAGGAGTGGGATTTAGTGATGCAACAGGTGATAGAGATGGTGGCAAAAGTAATCATTCTGGTGATAAAATGGTCCCAGGAGATCCTCCAATCGACATCACCACCTTTGCACCAATAACAACTACGGGAACAATGTATAATCATATTCCTGCAAGCTGGGCAAGTACAAATAACAACATGCCTGCAGTGGACTTTTACGGTAATCCAAGAAGGCATACATTTAGCGGCGATGCAGCAAATAGAGCCGGTGCGCCGGGCGCCGTGGAGAGGCCGTAGTGATAAAAAACCGGCAGGCGCCCCTTCGGGTCGCGCACTGATAGGAATGATTAAATGGCGGCCATTTGGCCGCCCGACAGTGTCCATACCGATTTTTTTTCTTGGAGTTTTTGCAGTGTAGAGGATTTTTTCGGGGGGGAGATGATCTAAGTAGAAGCGGCGTTTGGATTATAAGGGAAAGAGATTTTTAAAAAGTATATTCGCTGATATGCTGCCAGTTCTTGTACAGGTTATAAACATAACTGCCACTTTCACGGTAAAGACCTGTTTCCGGATCGTATAATCTTTCAAAAGCTTCAGAGTTATAGAACAATTTCATTGCTTCTTGCATGGTGACAGCGTTTTCTTCCATGATGGCGGATATTACGTCAGATGTTACCAATTCCATCATTATTCTTTTTTTGTCTTTAACAACTGTGTCAATCTCGATATTTGAACCATGATAAAGTATCATTCTATTTTGCCCCCATTGTTTTTGCATACAATCGTTAAGTCATCAACAGCATCATCAAAAGAAAGGCAATGTTCTGCATCGTAACAATCTTCCAGAAAATCGATTGCTTTATAATCTTCAAGGTAATTATAAGCGTCTTTCTCACTAAGTTTTTTTGCTTGTGCAAATGCAGAGATACACATGACATAGTAGTGAAGACGTTTAAAGTTGGTCATGCACCAATAATACCACAAAAAACGCCCAAAAACAAGCTGCCGTAATGGCAAAAAAAATCACCAAAAACCCTATACCGTATAGTTGTAATGTATATCAAATATTCTATTATATATGGTATATGAACGGCAAAATACTTCTTTTGTTTTTCCTTGTTGTCAATTCTCATGTACTCTGCGCTTTCGACTTTTCGCTGCGTCCCAGGGCATTTGTCTCTATCCCAATGGGCGCGGGCAATATTGCTCCGAACGGCAGCGAAATGTATAACATGGGCGGCGGCGGGGAAATCGGACTTGAAATTGATTTTTCTACCATTTGGCCCAACCCGATTGGTTTGGGTTATACGTTAGGTATCGAGGGCGGTTTGTTGGTTAATCCTTTCAGGGGCGATACCGACAAAAATATATCTTTATATTCCGCGGGTGGTTCTTTGGGTTTGTATTTTTTCCCGCTATCACGTCTTTTTACAAGAATCGACGGAACTGTAGGTGTGTATCAAGCCGCTATTCTGGATATGGACGGCAATACATCGATATCCATGCCGGGTTTATATCTGCGGTACGGCGGGGAAATTGGTTTTAGATTTACTCCCGGTTTTACTATTGCAGCCAACGCAGGATGGAAACAATACGAAGATCAAAACAGAAGGCTGTTAAACTCCGGAATGTATACAGGGCTTACTTTGCAGATGACTTTCCACGCGGGAAGGGGAAGCAGCGAAGGCGTTGGAGCAGTGCTCGAACAGCACGGGGCTGTTTTTCCGGCCTTTATGCAGGTTTATCAAAAAACCGCCATTGGGGACGTTGTTATACGCAACTTTGAAAATGCCGAAATCCGCGATGTGCGTTTAAGTTTCCGCGCGGGAAGATATACAACTTCGGAATTTCCCTGCGGTTCTGTTTCCTATATTCCAAGAGGACGCAGCGTACAGCTGCCGCTGCTGGCGGATTTTTCATCGGAAATTTTACGGTTTACAGACAGCGGGCGCATAATGGGAGAACTTGTTATCCGCTACAAACTTTTGGGACAGGAACGTGAAACTGTGCGTGCGGTTACTGTTGCAACCCATAATCGAAACATGATATCGCCGCCTCTTTCGCAAACGTCATCTGTTTTGCAATTATCAACCGATCATCAGCAGTCGCCTGATTCCAGGCCGCTGGAGGATTCTTCCGCATTGGCAGCTTTTATTTCTCCTACTTCGCCGGAAGTTTTGGATTTTGCAAGATTTATCGCGGGACTGGAACGCAATGGCCGCAGAATAGGACATAATCAAAAATTAAGTTATGCGATATGGCTTTTGGAAGGTTTAAAAGCTTCGGGTATTCGATTAAGAACCGTTAGTGATGAATCGCAAACCAACAGTGTGCAGTTTCCTTCCGAAACTTTATTGTTCAGAACCGGTTCCAGCCGTGACCTGGCTTTGTTGTTTGCAGCTTGTCTTGAAGGCGTAGGTATCGACTCTGCATTTATATCGATAGACGGCGATCTTTTGGTTGCGGTGTCATTGAGCGCGGGCGCAAATCAGGCGGAAACTCTTTTTAACGGAACAGATAAAATACTTATTGTAGACGATAACATTTGGCTGCCGTTGTCATTATCTTCGCTTAACGAAGGTTTTACGGCGTGCTGGACACAGGGAACGGCAAGATTAAATCAAACTTTCAGGGAAGGAAAACAGGCGGAGTTTGTTATTGTCAGCGAAGCGTGGGCGACTTATCCCCCTGCTCTATTTCCTGAACTGGGACGAAATAATATCCGCACAGACACGGATGCGGCAACAAGAGAAGTAAACCGCGCTTTTCAGCGTTACATAGAACTGGAAATAAATCCATTGATACGCACGGTAACCGGCGGACAGCGTCCGTTAACGGAAGCTGCAAGGCAAAACCGTTTGGCGATTTTATATATGCGCGCGGGACGTATTGCCGAAGGCAAAGCATCATATGAGCGCGCAGCAGGTTTGGGATCTGTTCCTGCAATGACCAATCGCGGAAATCTCGCGCTAATCGAAAGAGAATTCGCTGTTGCAGAAAGATGGTTCAGACAGGCATTGCAAAGAGAGCCGCAGAACAGAGCGGCATTACGCGGATTGGAAAGAGTATCAACTGGACGATAGATAATGATATGCAGACTACCAGGTTGTTTATTTTATTTGGAGGTGAAGATATGAAGAAGATGATTTTGGTTTTGGTAATCGCTTTTGCGGTTTCGGCGGCGGCTTTTGCGCAGAGTTATACTGTGCAGGAAGTAACAGGACGGGTTCAGCGTGAAGCGGGGAATAACAGGGTTAATGTGGCTGTAGGAGATACTATAACCGCTGATACTGTTATACATACCGGAGTCGGCGCGTCTCTTGTATTAAGAAGCGGCGGAAATACATTTACTGTTCCTGCAGCAAGAACCGGCGCAGTATCGGAATTGATCAATTCGGATTCCAGAGTGCGTATCGGCGGGAATATTACCCGTGTAGAAACAGAATCGGCAGGACGCACGGGAAGACAAGCTTCGACTGCTTCCGCCCGCGCAAGTGATGCCGCCGAAGACGACGATATCGCAGCTGAGTAGTGCTAAAAATCAGCAACTAGTACTGGCGGCTTCCATGCCGCCAAAAGTGAGAAAAAGTGAAACATCAAAAAGTTTCTTTTATCATTTCTCTTGGGGCTTGTCTGGTGTCGTGTTTATTGTTTTTCACGGCGCTGGACAACAAGCTCTTTGATGTCTTTCTGCATTTTCTGCCGCCGTTGGCAGAAGATGAAAAAGTTGTTGTGCTTGCGCTTGATGATGCGTCGATGGAGTTTGCAGGCGGCTTCCCGTTCAGACGCGAAGTTATGGCCGATGTTGTAATTCTGCTAAAAGAACTTGGCGTTAAGGAAATTGTATTCGACCTAAGTTATCTTGATGAAAGCGCAAGACGCTTTGATCCCAATTACGCTGTTGATTCGTTTGTTCGGCATTTTAATTCCAATTATATAAGTCTTAACGAAGCTGTCTCTGTAATTCCGCATATCGGCAGAGATGTTGATGAATACTTTGCAAGAGCGCTGGCTTTCAGCAATAGCTCATGGCTTACGCTTACAATGTTTTCTGAAGATATAATCGATAGTATAGAAAATATCGTCACAATCGAAGAAACAGATATGTATTTGGCAAATTTTATTTCTGCGCTTGATGTAATTAACAGGAACGACAGAAAAACACCCGAGGCTGTCAGCGTAACGCCTGCAATTCAAAAACTTTTAAGCAGGGCAAAGGGCGCGGGGTTTGTAAATGCGGCTCCCGATTCCGACGGTCTTCGCAGGCGCGTTCATCTTCTTTGGAAATATCAGGATAACTATTATAAACAACTTTCGTTTGCCGCCATGCAGGAAATACTGGGCTACAATACTATCGAAGTGTCAAACAGAACTATCACTTTAAATTTGAATGACGGCGGCGCTTTGAGAATTCCAAGGGCGCAGGACGGAAGTCTTTTATTAAGATGGCCGAAAAAATCATTTTACGATTATAACATAATGTCTTTGGTTACTCTTATCGAGTACACGGTAATTGAACCTGCATTGGCGGAAAACATAGCATTAATGCAAGATTCAGGATTTTTCCATTTTTGCTGGGAAGAAGATGTTTCGCCCTGGGATTGGTATCATTTTGCGGAAGAAATAAAAAGAGAAGCGCTGGAAGGCAGAAGCAGCTTTGATGACGACGAATTAATGGAAGAATGGCTTTTTGCAAAACAGGCATTCTTTGCAACCACAGCAGAATTTTTATACGGCGATTACGAAAACACTATTCTTGCCGATGTGCACAATGATCATGATGTAGCGGATTTTGTGCGCGAATTATTTGACGTTTGCCGCCATCAATTTGAAAAATTGGCGGAAATACGCAAAGAAGCGGATGTTTTAAACGGCAGTTTCAGCGTTATAGGCTCCGACGCTACTTCAATGACAGATCACAGTATTATTGCTTTTGAAGAAAATTATCCAAATGTTGGAAGTTATACGGTTATTGCAAATATGCTTCTTGCAGGAGATTTTATAGTTGATTCTCCATGGTTTATATCATTAATCATGGCTGTTATTTTTTCATTGTTAATGGGTTATTTTGTAAGCCGTTTTGAAACTCATTTATCGATAATAACAGGAATATCGGGTATTGCGATTTTATTCGTATCGTTTTTGATATTCTTTTTAACAAGCAGAATATATATTGGGCTTGCGGTTCCGCTTTCTTCTGTAATTATAACTTTTGTTACAATCATGGTAAGCAAGTTTTTAACCGCCAGCCATGAAAAGGCATTTTTACACAACGCCTTTTCCCGTTACCTTGCGCCGGAAGTAATCTCGGAAATTATAAACGATCCTTCAAAGTTAAATCTTGGCGGCGAAAAACGGGAAATGACTGCAATGTTTACCGACATTCAGGGCTTTTCCACCATCTCCGAACAGCTGGATCCTGTTCATCTTGTAAAATTGCTTAATCGTTATCTGACATTGATGAGTAATATCGTTATGGAAAATGTCGGAACAATCGATAAATACGAAGGAGACGCGATAATTGCATTCTTCGGCGCGCCTGTTTTCCGCGAAGATCATGCTGTTTTAACCTGCCGAAGCGCGGTAGCAATGAAAGCTGCAGAAAGGGAACTAAACAAAACTGTCGTGGAAGAAGGCCTAAGTCCTGTTCCGTTATTTACGCGCATAGGAATTAACACGGGCGAAATGGTTGTTGGCAACATGGGCGCGGAAAACAAAATGGATTATACAATAATGGGAAATGCTGTTAATCTTGCAGCCAGACTGGAAGGA
>Ga0123356_10002689_pt1 | contig 18870 bp, 12 predicted proteins | sample TergutEmb28metaG_2_FD_92546 | JGI IMG/M metagenome (GOLD analysis project Ga0123356, IMG submission 92546) | Embiratermes neotenicus P3 segment gut microbial communities from Petit-Saut dam, French Guiana - Emb289 P3 | ecosystem: Host-associated > Arthropoda: Insects > Digestive system > Gut ...
ACTACGGGCGAAACAGGAACCGGCGCTCCGTCATACATCAAAAAAGCCGGGCAAGTGATTGAGTATGTTAATTTAAGCGAGGAGGAGAGAAGAATGATATCAGCGCTTGAAAAATATGAAGCGGACGAAATAGCTCAAAGGCAGTATGTTTTCTTAGAAGGCGAAAAGAAAGGTGAAAAGAAAAGGGAATTAACTATCATTGCAAAAATGCTGAAACGTGGCGACAGCATAGCGGAAATATCCGATTTTTTAGAAGTGCCAGTCAAGGAAGTAGAAGAAGCGAAAAAGAAATTGAAATCATAAATTCACATATGAAAGGGTGAACGCAGATGAACATCCCTATTGAAATTTCGAATAATCCATCGCAAAAGCTTGTAAGAGGTTTCGGCGAGTTTAAAGCTAATGAAATTGATAAAAAAAGGAGAATTACAAAAATGAACTGCATAACGGTGAGTTCCAGCGAATGGACATACCCGGATATAACCGGGTACAAAACGGGGGGCCGGACAATAAACTGCCACGCGGCCCGCGGGGGCCGGCTCTGCTGTCAGATACTGTTGACCGGGGTCGGCGACGGCGGCGGTATCTGCTGCGAAGCGGATGGCGGCATAGCCGGCTTTGAGCTCGAATTTTATGAAATGGTCCCGATTTTCGTGGACAAACCAGGCCTTGAGACATACAACCCCGTCCCGCTCTACCCCAACCGCACCGGCCCTTTCTATATCTACGACTGCCTGAAGCCGCTGGGCGGCCGGATAAAAGCGATGGATCAAACGGCGGCGCTGTATATATGCGCGCGCGTTCCGGAGGATTTCGCGGCGGGCGTATACGAGGGGGGCCTTGTCATATCGCTCGAGGGCGAAAAAACAAAGATACCCGCCTCCTTTACGGTGCATAAGGCGGTGCTGCCTTCTGAAACCCTGAAATTTGCGACCTGGTACAACCCGCGCTGCACCGCGAAATACCACAACGCCGAGCCCGGCTCCGGCGAATATGAGCGCCTTGATCTGCTCTATCACAAAATGATGCGCCGCATGCACATGAATACGCTCAGGGTGGACATCGGCGCGGACATTTTGCAAACCGGCGAAAACAAATACGAGTTTGATTTTTCGAAGTTTGAGCGCTATGTCAAAATGGGGATAGCGGAGGGCTTCAAGTACTTTCAGACCCCCTCGATAGGCGGGAGAAGAAGCTGGAGCCAACCCACAATTTACGTGAACCACGGCGAAATCCCGTGCCTTTCATATGAAGGGTACGCCTATCTTTCACAGTATCTCGGCGAATTCGGCAAACTTCTGAAAGAAAACGGCTGGACCGACATGTTCTATTTCAGCATCGCCGACGAGCCAAACGACATAAACGCGCTCGAGTACAGGGCGCTGTGCGGAATGGTCCGCCATCTGCTCCCGGGCGTAAAGCTGTTCGACGCCATGTCCCACGTGCCGGTGTACGGCAGCTTGGACGTATATGTGCCGCTCAATTCGGAGTATGAGAAACACATTGAGACCTTTGAGCGTTTCCGCGGGTCGGGCGACGAGCTTTGGCACTACGTCTGCTGCGGGCCGAGGGGCGAAGGGTATATAAACAGGTTTATGGACTATCCGCTGCTTGCCACGAGGTATCTGTTCTGGGGAAACTACAAATACAATCTGACCGGCTACCTCCACTGGGCGGTAAACCAATACCAAACCGACCAGGACCCGTTCACAAACAACTGGCCCCTGCACTGGAACGCCGGAAATTCATGCATACTGCCCCCCGGGGACACCCATATCATATATCCGGGAGAGGGCGCCCCCTGGATGTCCATGCGCCTCGAGGCGCACAGGGAAAGCGCGGAGGAATACGAGATACTGCGGTCCATCGCCCAAAAGGACAAGGAGGCCGCCGACAGGCTGTGCGCTTTGTGCTTTGCCGGGTTCAACAAAGTGGAAAACGACCCCGCGAAATTCGACGAAGCGCGAATCGAAATGTTTGAGACGCTCGGCAAACTGCAGGGCTTTTAGATTTTTCCTTTTTTTTAGTTTCTCAGCTCATCCTGAAATCGATATGCGGCGGCGGGTCGGTTTTGTTTTGCCGGTTTGCGGCCGCCGCCCACTTAAACCACAGATCGGTGAGCTCCGTTTCGCCTTCGCGTATGCAGGAGTACTCGCGGGAAAACATCTCTTCCAGTTCCTCAAGGCGGCCCGTGTGCCAGGCGCACCTTGCGCGGTACACCCACATCCTGTCGGGCGCGTCCTTTGAGAGACCGGCCAGCGCCTGCCAGCACCGCTCATATTCCCCAATTTTCAAAAGCAGCTCCGCGTACTCGCACTTGTACGGGTCGGAGCCGCTTTGCGCCGTCGCTTTTTCCATCAAATCGGCCGCCTTGGCGGTATTTCCGTTTTTCGCCTCGAGCAAGCTCAGGTTTCTGTAGGAGAGCGCGTGCGGCAGGCTCTTTTCCCACGCCGCAACCGCTTCCTCTTCCCTGCCCTCCTCGCAGTACATGATTCCAAGATGCGCGAGCGCCTCCGCGGAGCCGTCTTTTAAAAGCATTTCCCGCCAGTCCGGGCCGGTCATAAAAGAAGCGGTGCCGCATGGCAGGGCGCCGTTTACCAACAGGCCGAGCCAGGGCAGCTCATCTGCCCCGATTGAAAATTCCGGGAAATCATAGGGCAGCGGTTCGATGCCTCGAAGTTTCCTGCGGAAGTTTTCGAGCGCGCCCCATCCGGAGCCCGCCGAGATGTACTCGGAGCGTTTTTCGGGAGCGAAATTCGGGATTTCCCGCGAAAAAAGGGCCGACAGGGCTTTTGAGGCCTCTTTGTATTCCATTTCGCATATGTCATGGGCGGCATCTGTACTCACGCCCAAAAACGCCTGCGTGAAACTCCAGACCGCCCCCGCCGGCATTGTGAGTCCGTGGATCTGGGTGCGCGCCAGTCCCGCCTGTATCTCGATGTAGTCCCCTTTGCCCGGCTCTGATAAAAAGTCTTTCCATTTCTGCCCGCCCTGATGGGTGCCCCATGTGAACATCTTGCGGTATTTGAGTTCCGGCGTCGAATATTCCGCGAAAAACCAGTTTTCTCCGGGGTATACCGCCGCCTCCCAGGGAAAAGGCTCCGATTCGGGCGTCTGGAAAAAATACTCGCTCGAATAATTGTATATTGAGGGAAATGAGGCGTCTTTGTCCGGCGCGGATTCCAAATACGGCATTTCACCGAAACCGAAGCCGCCTTTGGGATTTTGGAATATGACCTCATTTGCCGCGGCCAGCACGCGCATATCCGGCGTTTCTTTTACTGCGATATTTGTCCACCAGTACATGGGAACCGCTTCGTCGCGGGTGTTTGTCACGGTGACCTTCGCGTACAGCGCCTCGCTGCCCTCTGGCAGGCGGAACTCGATTTCAAAGCACAGCGATTCGCATCTGTCATATTCGAACATGCGCAAAAACTGCTCCCCGTTTGTATCCTCGCAGCGCTGAAAGAACACGGGGGCGCAGGTGTGGTACGTGTGCCCGGTCCGGCCGATGTTCCACTCTATCCCCCCCGAGAGCCAGGCGTTCCGGATCGCGATGTTGGCGGGCTGGATCACGGGATTGCAAAACAGCAGCTCCCGATTGCCGCGCTTGTTGTAAAGCGAGTACAGCCTGCCCCCGAAACCGGGTAAAAAGGTGGCTTTCAGTATGTCGTTTTCCAAAACCGCCGTTTTTACGGCGCACAAATCGCGTTTTCTTTGATAGTTGTCCTGCATCTTATACGGCAGCACCCTGAAAGCCAGATTCTTTCCGGCGTCTTTTAAATGCTCCGGCAGAAGCGAGCCGTCGCTTTGAAGGGTATAGTCGTAATTTCGGGCCCTGTAATACGGCAGGGGATTTTCCGCGATTTCAGGCGAGCCCGGAAGCGATATGGCGGAAGTATACGCCCTCATAAAATATATCCTCTCAATTCACTCGAAATTTCGTAAAAGGCCGCGAGTTCAAAATCCACCGAAGGGGCGATCACCGCTTTCTGCGAGCGGCAGAATTCGCCGAGTTCCAGCCCCTCGAAGCGCTTCAGGTAGCGTTTGGCGCTCTGCGGATAAGACCTGCACTCGAAAACCGACATGAGCGAGAGGTAACTCCCGAGCCTTTTTGATTTTTCGTCCGATAAATTTCCGCACAGCCACGCGTACAGGTCCGGGTGATAATTGCCCATCACGCCGCAGTAGCCGTTATATCCGGATTCCAGCGTTTGGCAGAGCGTGGCCGCGTTGGCGTTGTAGAGCTTGAAATCCGAACCCGCGGCGAGTTGAGCGCGGCGCTGCATGATTTTTTCGTCGCAGGAGGTATCCTTCAAAAAAGCGAACCTGCCGCTTTCGGCGAGATATGCGCACTCGGCGTCGGTGAGCAGCCTTTTGGTCGGATAGGGGCATTCGTATATGCCCAGCGGCATCTCCGCCGGCATTTTTTCCATAATTTCGTCCACGGATTTTAAAAACCGCGTCCCCTCGCCTTCAAGCCTGTTGCTCAAAAACACCACTGCCTGCGGGGCCAGCTCGGATAACATGCGGGCCTCTTTTATCTGAAGATTCAGGTCCTGCTCCACATTGCCGCTTATAATCACCCCGGTTCTGTCCCCCGCGGCTTTGATCACGCGCTTTGCCAGTTCAAAGCGCTCCTCAAATGAAAGATAGAACATCTCGCTCGACTGGCACACCGCGAAAATGCCGTCCACTTTGTTTTTGATGTACCATTCGACCAAGCCCTCGACGGCGCCCCAGTCTATTTGGCCTTCGTCCGTAAACGGCGTTATCATGGTGACCCATACGCCGTTTTGTATATTTTCCATAAAAAAGCCTTGCCCCCTTTAAATTATGTTTTTTTGCGCAAAATGGGAAATGTTTTTGCCGACTGCGAAATTTTTTAGATGCGTTTGGTTTTGCTTCTGATTGCCGCCGCCCCGCAAACCGCCAGGCACAGCAGCGCGAACACGATCACGGCGTCATCCGAAGTCTGCGGAACGGGAGTGGGCGCGGGCGCCGGAGCCGGGGCCGGTTCTGCCGGTGCGGGCGCAGGGTCTGCCGGCGCTGCGGGCTCTGGTGCGGGTTCCGGCTCGGGGGGAGGATTTTCCGCGGCGAGCCGCTCTAAATAGTATTGTTCCGGTGTTTTGCCGAAATCGGCGAACGGTTCTTTTTTGAAATGCTCCATGTTGCAAAAGCCGCATACATAAGTTTCATTTCCGGGTATGTCAGCCGGATTGTAATCCGCGTCGTCGGTTATCACTACCTGGTCGATGAAATGGAACGCTTCGCGGCACTTGAAAGTGATGGAATTGGCGCCCGCTTTCAGATTCATGGGCACGGGGGTGTGGCGGCACTGGTTGTTTGCTTCGCCCCATTCGGACCAGCCGTTGGCGAGCGGTTCGTCGCCGCGCCTGCCGTTTCTCATCCAATACCACCTGTTGTACATGAAATAATCGGGGTCTTCCTCTCCGGGAGCTTCGTCGAAGTCGAAGACATGTTCGTCGCCGTCGTATTCATAGAAAACCGAGTTGTCCCCCTGGCTTGAATGCCACACCTTGAGCCACACAAAATATGTGCCGTCGGCGGGAAGGGTGAAGTTTGCGGTGAAGAACTGCTCGTTGGCGGTGTCGGCCGTGATCACTTTGCCGACCGACCCGGGTTTGCCGTCGACAATCGTGTATCCGTCAAGGGAGCAGTCTTCCGCTTCGATAAACAGCACGAAAGTCTCCGAGGCCGGCTTGGCCGATACGTACAGGGAGCTTGCCGCGGATAAAATTGCAATGACGAGTAAAAGCGCAGTTAACTTTTTTTTCATAAGTGAATAATACCTCCGGTGTTGTTATTTTGGCACTAACGGTGAACAGTCGGCAAAAACATTTACCATTTGAACTTTATTATACCATATGATATTTTTATTGTCAAGCGCTATTGATTTTTTTGGCAATCGATGATATAATTGATTTGGCGGAAAAATAATGGTATAGATACGGAGGTCACAATCGATGAAAGTTTTGGCAAAAGTCTACAAATCGGCCGGGAAGTACTGGAAGTATATAGCGTTCGCGGCGGCGGTGATGCTGGCGCTCACCGCTATAAACCTGATAACTCCGAGGCTCACGCAGAATATGGTGAAAATACTCGAGGACCACATAAAATTTTCGGGCGACGCCGAGGGGCTTCTCGGCGATATCGTATTTATCGCGGCGGCGCTGTTTGCCGTGTTTCTGGCGCGGGCGCTTTTGACCTTTTTGCAGAATTATGTCAGCCATTTCGCGGCCTGGAATTTCGTCGCGGAGATAAGGACCAAAATATACGGGCACCTGCAGAGGCTGTCTGTGGGGTATTACCACGACAAGCAGACCGGCCAGCTGATGTCGAGGGTGATGAACGACACCGGCTCGTTTGAGACTCTGATCGCCCACGCGATCCCGGATTTGGTGTCGAGCGTCATATTGTTTATCGGGGTCACGATAATTTTGTTTTATACAAACCCCGTGCTGGCGGGGCTGACCTGTATTCCGATACCGTTCATACTGCTCACCACGCCGCTCATAAAAAAGATAAGGGCGATGCATAAGGACGCTCAGGTGTTTGTGGGCGATCTGAACTCCAAGCTGCAGGACAACTTTTCGGGGATAAAGGAGATACAGATTTTCAACAGGGAGGACGACGAATACGCGAATGTGGGGCAAAAGGCCTCAAAACACGCGGGCGCGCTGATAAAGGCGCTGTTTTACGGCGCGATCATGCACCCGATAATCGGGTTTTTGACTTCGCTGGGAAACGTGATCGTCATCGGGGTCGGCGGTTATTTGGTGCTGTTCGGCCGGGGCATGGACATATCCGACGTGGTGGGGTTTTTGATGTATCTGTCGCTGTTTTACGGCCCGGTGGCGAGTTTTGCCCGGATCATCGAGGATATGCAGGCGGGAATCGCCGGCGGCGAGCGCGTGTTTGAAATTCTGGACGCGGAAACCGGCGTGAAGGAAAAACCCGGGGCGCCGTCCCTGCCCAAAGCTCTGGGCCGCATAACCTTCGAAGAGGTCACCTTCAGCTACAACGAGGACGGCGCCGTGCTGAAAAACGTGAGCTTCGACATACCCGCCAAAAAAATGTTCGCGCTGGTGGGGCCCACCGGGGTGGGAAAGACCACCGTGGCCGCGCTGATCCCCAGGTTTTACGACCCCGAGCGGGGCAGAATTTTGGTGGATGGGGAGGATATAAAGGAGGTCACGCTGAAAAGCCTGCGGGAGAGCATAAGCATGGTTTTGCAGGATGTGTTTTTGTTCAACGGGACCATAAAAGAAAATATCTTGTACGGGCGGCCCGGCGCTTCGGACGAAGAAGTGAAAAACGCGGCCCAAATGGCGTGCATACACGATTTCATCGACAATCTGCCGCAAAAATACGACACGGTGGTGGGCGAGAGGGGCGTTCGGCTCTCCGGGGGCCAGAAGCAGAGGATTTCGATAGCGCGCTCGCTTTTATGCGGTTCCCCCGTGCTGATCCTCGACGAGGCCACCAGTTCGGTCGACACCGAAACCGAGCAGGAAATCCAGGACGCAATCCAAAAAATCGCGGGTTCCTGCACATTGGTGGTGATCGCGCACAGGCTCTCCACGGTCAAGCGGGCGGACTGCATAATCGTGCTCGAGGAGGGAGAGGTCAGCGAAATGGGAAGCCACGAAGAACTGATCGCCAAAGGCGGCGCCTACAGGCGCCTTGTGGATATACAGAGCATCAAAAATTGAAAACGATAAAAACAAGGAGGGTAAGATTTTTATGAAGAGAAATTACAACGGCATATACGAAAACGAAAATGTTTCGTATATAAACTTCCCACTCGGGGGAATAGGCGCCGGAAATTACTGCATTTCCGGAACCGGCGCGCCAAACGGGTTTTCATTGAGAAACAAGCCGGATATATTCTCCAAGCCGAACATATTCGCGGCGGTTTCCGTAAAAGGGGACAAAGGGCAAACCGCCAGAATCCTGGAGGGACAGGTGCCGACTCATGAGATTTTCGCGCCCGGCGGGGCGGGAAACGGGCTGCACGGCAAAAATTACGGGCTTCCCCATTTTAAATCAAACACTTTCAAATCGAGGTTCCCCTACGCGCAGATCGAGCTCTTTGACGAAAGTATCCCATTAGACGCTTCGATACTCGCCTGGAGCCCCTTTATCCCCGGCGATTCGTTCAACTGCTCGCTTCCCGCCGCCACACTCGAATATACCTTAAAAAACAATTCAAACAAGACAATCGAAGCCGTATATTATTTCTGCTCCTTCAATTTCATGAAAACCGCCGACAAAGCCCCGGGCTATGTCAAATCCGAAAAAGACGGCTTTGTGCTCGGCCAGAAAGAGGCCCCCGGCGAGCCCTGGCAGAAGGGCGAATTTTATCTCTTCACAGACGAGGCTGGGGCGGTTGTGAACACGAAACTGTTCAGGGGCGGATGGTTTGATTGCCTGACCATGCTCTGGAACGATATACAAAAGGGAGAGTATGCAAACCTCCCCGGTTCCGGCGACAGTCCCGGCGGATATATCGCCGTGCCCTTCGCTTTGCAGCCGGGCAAAAGCAAAATGATAAGAATAAATACATGCTGGTATGCGGGCGAGACGAACCTGAGAAACGGGCCCACCTTGGAAAACGAAGGCCCGGATGTGTCCGGAAGCTACAAGCCGTGGTACAGCGGGCAGTTCGGCGATGTTCTGGAAGTCGGCGGATATTACAAAAAAAATCTCGAAACGCTGAACGCGGAATCGTCAAAATTCTCGGATTGTTTCTATGATTCGACTTTGCCCGCGGAAGTGCTCGAAGCGGTGAGCGCGAATTTGTCGATTATAAAGTCGCCCACGGTTTTGCGCCAGGACGACGGCAGGCTGTGGTGCTGGGAAGGCTGCGGCGACACCGGGGGCTGCTGCCACGGGACCTGCACGCACGTCTGGAATTACGCGCAGGCGATCCCGCATTTGTTCCCGGATCTGGAGCGCAGCTTGAGGGAAACCGAATATTTCGTCTCGCAGAAAGCCGCGCAAAAAGACTGCGGCTGTGAGAGCGGCTGCTGTGAAAGGCCGGATGTGGGGCATCAGACTTTCCGCTCGTCGCTGCCCATAAGGGACCTCGATCACAATTACCATGCCGCCTCCGACGGCCAGCTCGGCGGTATTATGAAAGTTTTCAGGGAATGGAAGATAAGCGGGGACGACGCCTGGCTCGGACGCCTTTGGCAGAAAGTGAAAGAAAGCCTCGACTACTGCATAGAGACGTGGGACAAAAAACGCGAGGGCGTTTTGAGGGAACCCCACCACAACACCTATGACATCGAATTCTGGGGGGCGGACGGCATGTGCTCTTCGTTTTACCTCGGCGCGCTGAAAGCCGCCTCGATGATGGCCCGGTATCTCGGCGATATGGACTTTGTCATAAAATACAGCTACCTGTACGAAGCCGGCAGGAAATATCTCGAGACAGAGCTGTACAACGGCGAGTATTTCATACAGAAAACGGAGTGGAAGACGCTCGAGGCCAAGCTGAATCTGGACCGCGAGACCCCCGAAGCAAAGGAGCTGTGCGAGATCGAAGGCCCGAAGTATCAATACGGCTCCGGCTGTATTTCCGACGGGGTTTTGGGCGCGTGGATGGCGGAAGTTTGCGGCGTGGGCGAAATTCTGAGCCCCGAAATGGTAAAAAGCCATCTTTTGAGCGTATACAGGTACAATCTGAAACGGGACCTGTCCGAGCACGCCAACCCCCAGAGGCCCGGTTACGCCCTTGGCAGGGAGGGCGGGCTGCTGCTCTGCAGCTGGCCGGGAGGCCAAAAGCCTTCGCTGCCCTTTGTGTACAGCGATGAAGTCTGGACGGGGATCGAATACCAGGTCGCAAGCCATCTCATCATGCTCGGCTGCGTGGAGGAAGGGCTCGAGATAGTCCGAATATGCCGCAGCCGGTACGACGGCACGGTGAGAAACCCGTATAACGAATACGAGTGCGGGCATTTTTACGCGCGGGCGATGTCTTCATACGGGCTGCTGCAGGCCATGTCGGGGGCAACCTACGACGCCCTGACCAAGACGCTTTCCATAAATCCCGCCGTGGGGGGCGATTTCAAATCGTTTATCTCGACTGCCGCGGGGTACGGCAGCGTCGGAATCAAAAACGGGGACCCGTTTATACACGTCGTCAAGGGGACGATCGAAGTCGAAAATCTCCGGGCGTTTTCCAAGTGATTAAAAAAGGAGCCTGAAATTTTATGAAAAACAAAATCATATTTTTTATCTTGATCGCGCTCATTTTGGCGCCGGCGGTATTTTGGTCGTGCGGCGAAAGTACCAAAAGCGAAGATAACAATAGAGAAACGCCCTCCGGTCAGCCCCAAAGCGAAGACGAAAAAGAAGAGCTGACCCAGGCGGCCGAAATTTTGCCGGATCTGCCGGAGGCGGATTTCGGGGGTTATGAATTTACATTTCTCGTGAGGGCGATAGCGGACGCGCACTGGCTGCCCTACAACGCCCGCGACGTATATGCGGAAGAGGAAACGGGAGACCCCATAAACGACGCGGTATACAGGCGCAACAGATTCGTCGAGGGAAAATACAACTGCGTGATAAAAGAGTACAGATCCGCAAATTACTCAAGCGACCTGCAAAAAACGGTAAAAGCTTCCGACGACACCTATTCGGTGTATTACGCCGCCATCGTCGATCTCGCCCCGGCGACGGGCAACGGGCTTTTCCACGATCTATACAGCATACCGCATCTCGATCTGGACGCGCAGTGGTGGGACCAAAACGCAGTCAAATCATTGTCGATCGGGCGCCGCCTGTTTTTCGCGCCGAGCGATTTGATCATTGTGGACAATGACAGCACATCGACGATAGTTTTCAACAAAAAGCTCATTGCCGACCACGCCTTGGACAACCCGTATGAGTTGGTCCACAAAAATCAGTGGACGCTCGATAAAATGATCGAAATGACGAGAGGCGTGGCGCAGGATATAAACGGCGACGGAGTGATGGACTACACCGACAAATACGGGTTCTGCGGTTACCGCGATGCGGCCTTTTCGTTTTTGCACGCGGCCGGCGAGCGCATAGCGAAAAAAGACGCCGACGACGTCCCCTATTTCACGCTCAACACGGAGCGGTTTTTCACGGTCCTCGACAGGGCGTATGATCTGGTCTATGACCCCGGCTCATACAATATCCATCACCTCGAGGGGAAATTTCCCGAAATCTACAAGATTTCCGGGGCTATGTTCATGGAGGACCGTTCTCTTTTTTACTGGATACTGATGCACGACATCTTCGATTTCAGGGATATGGCAAGCGACTTCGGCATAATACCGATACCCAAATATGACGCCGGCCAGCCGGAATACGGCCACACGGTAAACCATCATCACGGCCACGCGCTCGCAGTTCCGGTATCGGTCGCCGATCTCGAACGCACGGGGATCATCCTCGAGGCCCTCACCGCGAAATCGAAATACACCCTGCAGCCCGCATATTATGAGATATCGCTCCAGCGCAAATTTTCCCGCGACGAAGAATCGGAAGAGATGCTGGATATAATCTTCGCTTCGCGCGTTTATGATATAGGCGTGATAAACGACTGGGGCAATCTGTACAGAACCATCACGGACATGACGATGAAAAATAACCGGAATATCGCCTCGACATTTGAAAAAATGGCGGACAAGGCGCAAAAAGACGTGGAGAAAACGATAGAAAAATATGAGCAGATAGGAAGGTAAATACAAAACAAAGCGGAATTATTTATAAAGATAGCCGTGGCCGATTAATCTGTTGCCTTCGTATAAACCTATATTCAGCCTGTCGTTTATTTTCTTTGCGCAATCTTCTTCATATTGAAATTCTATAAACACTTCGTAGTCAATTCCGAAATTCATCGTTTCTACGCCCGAATCCTTTGGTGTAATAATACAGGATGTATGTTCTTCACCTATCTTCATATGAGGCTTATATCCGGTCATCGGAGGATTAGTCCTGCCACCCTCATTTTTGCCTAAAAATCTGACGATTGCGTTATATTTCATATCCAATCACCTATCCATTCCTTAATTTCCATTCGTATAACCGATCCGTTAAATAATTCATTTTCTTCCGGCTGTACGGTAATTACGCCGTTTGTAAATATTTTACTGTCAATATTATCCGAAAAATCAAGCTTATCTAAAATATCCTTTGGTATCACGGCTTTTACAACGGCAACCTTGCTTGCGTCAGTCATCGCGTAATTGATAACTTCTTGTTCCGTAAAGGCAAATTGTCTGCCCTCCAAACTGTTCGTGCCGGGCAAAAAGGCCTTATTTGCTAAGATAGATTTGCGTTCTCTGAGCCCCACAACTCTGTATAAATCTATCGTTTGCCCGGTATAGTTGTCACGTGACAATATTATTGCAAATACATCATCCGCCATTTTACACTTTCCCGCGAAATTAATTTATATTATCCGGTCACGCTGTTTAAAATCATCTCTAAACATTATACAACAAAAAATCGAAAAAAGCAATTAACAAAAATTTATTTTTAACCAAGGTTTGAAAATATAACATTAACGAGTAAGGAAGGCGATTTACACTTATGAAAGGCAGAGAGCTGACAAAAAAGATTTTGCTGCATGAAGAAGCGGAGAGACTGCCGCGCGATATTTGGAGCGTACCGTACATAGGGATGTTCCGGCAGGACGAATTCAACCGGTTTTTGGAGATGTACCCGAGGGATTTCACCTGGCCCGCCGGGTTGGGCTACGGAAAATCGCGATATTTCGGGGGAACGCCGTACAAAAGGGGCAAGTACACCGACGAGTTCGGCTGCGAATGGGAAGTGATGGAGGACGGGGTCGCCGGAGAAGTCAAAAATCCGGTTATAAAGACGCGCGCCGACTTGGACAACTACAAGCTGCCTTGGGAAATACTCGACGACATGAAATGGGACAATCAGACGCAGGCGTATAAAGATACGGATTTATTCGTTTTGTGCGGTTCCCATGTGCGCCCCTTTGAACGGATGCAGTTTCTGCGGGGGACGGAGCAGCTTTTTATCGACATCGCGCTGGAGGACCCCATCTTTTTGAAAATGAAAGAAATGCTCCACGAATTTTACGTCCGGGAATTAAAGCTGCTCGCGCCGCTGGCATTGGACGCGGTGAGTTTCATGGACGACTGGGGCACGCAGCGCTCGCTGCTCATTTCACCCGCCGCGTGGAAAAAACACTTCAAGCCGATGTACAAAGAGTACTGCGACATCCTGCACGGCGCGGGAAAGTTCGTTTTTTTCCACTCCGACGGGCATACGGAGGAAATCTATGACGATATAGTCGAAATAGGCGTGGACGCCTATAATTCGCAGCTGTTTTGCATGGATATAGAGGGATTGGCGAAAAAATACAAAGGTAAAATAACTTTCTGGGGCGAACTCGACAGGCAGAACATATTGCCGTTCGGCACCGAAGAGGAAGTGCGGGAGAGCGTGCGCAGGGTAAAGAGGGCGATGCTCACGCCGAAACGCACGGGTTTTATCGCCGAGCTGTCCTGGGAAACGGTCACGCCCCTGGCAAACGTGATTGCCGCCTATGACGAGTTCGACAAACCGTCATTTTAAATATTTTTTCAAGTTGGCCAAAACGTCGTCCAAGTTGAGCGGTTTTCCGACGTGGGCATTCATCCCCGCGGCAAGACACTTTTCGACGTCTTCCCGGAACACGTTCGCCGTCATTGCCACAATCGGTATTTCCCTCGCGCGCAAAAGATCAAGCGCGCGTATGCTCCGCGTGGCTTCATATCCGTCCATCTCCGGCATATGCACGTCCATAAAGATCATATCGTATTTGTCCGGCGCCGCCTCGAATATGTCCAGCGCCTGCCGCCCGTTTTCCGCGCAGTCCACGGCGAGATTTGTAGGCCCGAGCAGCGCCAGCACCACTTCGCGGTTGATGTCTATGTCCTCCACAAGCAGTATCGTATGTCCGGAAAAGTCGTCGTACCCCTCGTTTTGGCGGCGTTTTGCCGCGCTGCTGATGCCTAAGCATTCGTTGATGATATCTACGATATTCGACCGAAATAACGGTTTTTGCAGAAATTTGTCCACAATCTCGCTGCCCGAGTCATTTTCGATGTCGCTCCAGTCGGCCGAGGAAAATAGGATGACGATGGATTTGCGCGCGGTTTTGGCCCGGATTTGCCGGGCGAGCTCAATTCCGTCCATACCGGGCAGCTTCCAGTCGAGAAAGTAGATGTCATAGCCGTCATCTAAGCTCAAAAGCCCGGCGGCTTCCTCGCCGCTGGCGGAAACCGCGCAGGAAATATCCAGATCTGCGGAGACTTCCGCAAAGAATTTGAGTATCTCGGGCTCGTCGTCCACGACGAATATGCGTATATTGCTCCAGTCCACCCCCTCGGAAAGCAAATGCGGGTGATTTTCCGAGCTGCGCCGCAGTAAAACGGTAAAAATGAATTTGGAACCGCGGCCTATTTCCGATTCCACCCATATGTTCCCGCCCATCAGTTCGACGATGCGCTTTGAAATGACAAGCCCGAGGCCCGTGCCGCCGTATTTGCGCGACGTGCCGGATTCGGCCTGCTCGAAAGATTGGAAAAGGCGCTGCTTCTGCTCATCGGTGATCCCGATGCCCGTGTCGGTGACACTGATTTGCAGAGTGCACATCCCCCCCTGCTCCGTGACGAGCTCCGTATCGAGGCGGACGGTCCCCTCCTCCGGGGTAAACTTTATGGCGTTGGACAAAAGGTTGGTGATGACCTGCGAAAGCCGCTGGTCGTCGCCGATCAGCATGCGCGGGACATTTTTATCTATGTTTATATAAAAGTGCTGCCTGCGCTCGCCTATGCGGAAATTGACGACGTCCACGACCTTTTGCAGCATTTTCTCGAGATTGAATTCGGCGGCGGAAAGTTCGAGCTTGTTCGCCTCTATTTTCGACATGTCGAGAACGTCGTTTATAACGCCCAGCAGATGCTTTGAGGCCTCGTCTATTTTATCAAAGGCCTCGTCTTTTTTGTCGACGGTCAGAGAAGACTGCCCGATGGCGGTCATTCCGATGATGGCGTTCATCGGCGTGCGCATTTCGTGGCTCATATTCGACAAAAAATCGCCTTTGGCGCGGCTGGCGGTGAGTGCCTGTTCCAGGGCGGCGATGCGTTCCTTGTCCATGATGTCGCGGGACACCGCGCTGGCAATCGCGCTGGACACCGAGCCGACGAGCTGCGTATCGCTGTCGCTCCACTGGCGGGTATTTTGGCATTCTTCAATGCTCAAAATGCCCCACAGCTCGTTTTCGACGTACAGCGGCGCCCATAAAAACGACATGAGATTCGCGTTGTCATGGATTATCTTGAATTTTTTGTTTTCATGGGCGAGCGTATTGTCGCAGCGTATAATCGGGACTTCCTCTTCTTCGGAGGGATGTAAGGAAAAGAGCCCCTTTACTATCCTGCTTAGCCCCTCTTTCCCCTTATCCGGCCTGTTTTCCGGGTTTGAAAACCAGATATATTCGGGATGGCTCCTTTCGGAGTTTTTTTCGAACAAAATGATGAGAACGCGGGACACCTTCAAAAATTCACCCATTCTGGCAAGCGCTTTGTTGATGAGGTCGTCCATCGGCTCTTTCGATATGAAACTTTTGGAAATGCTCGACATGAGCTGCTGCTGGACAAAGCGTTCCGCCGCCTTTTTTTCTTCTCTGCGGAATAAGCCGGTCTGAAACAAAATTATGGAGCTCATGTAAAATCCGACTATGAATATGGATTGGATCATATCGATAAACAGCTGATAGGCGCTGTCCAATCCGCCTCCCGGCAGCATTCCCCATCCAAAAAAAAGCGTCGAAGCGTAGCAGAAGATCGTGACCGCGGAGGTGACCATGACCGCGAAGACGCGCGTCTTCGACTTCAGCAGCGTGAAATCGAGTATGAGGGCCAGCGCGAAATACACCGCCATGCCGGAGACCGGGCCCCCTATGGTAAAGAAGAGAAACGGCCAAAAAACGACGCTCACCCCCAACACGATAAGAGTCGTAAGCGCCGAGGCGTATTTCGCTTTTTTGACGGACATCAGCAGTATGCTCAAAATTGCCGCAATCATCAAAACAAGCGGTATGACGGTGACAAACGGCAGGCCGGCCACAAACCGCGATATGAGCGCCAAGCCTGAAGAAACCGCGCCCAGCAGGCACACGAAATTGAGGATACGCGTCTCAAACGGCTGCTCGTCGGAGATGAAATATCTGTTTATGATCTGTTTGATTTTTTTCATTGTTGTAGTTCGTCTCCCTTGACAATGCCGCGACATTCTTTGCCGTAACCCGAATTTTGCCCGTTTTTCAAATAACGTTTCAGAATATTCAGCATGTTGTTATATTCAATCGGTTTTCCGATATGGCCGTTCATACCAACGGCTAAGCATTTCTCAATATCTTCCTTAAATACGTTCGCCGTCATGGCGATTATGGGGATCTTTTCGGCCTCCTGCGTACCAAGCGCCCGGATAGCCCGCGTCGCCGTCAAGCCGTCCATTTCCGGCATCTGCAAATCCATCAGAATTATATCGTAACGCTTTGGCGAGGCGCAAAACAATCGCACGGCCTCCAGTCCGTTTTCCGCGCAGTCGATTTCAAGACATGTGGGTTCGAGAAATGCCTGCACGATTTCCCGGTTGATTTCCATATCTTCGACCAAAAGCAGAACATACCCTTTAAAGGTTTCCTTTATCGATATTTCGGTTTCCGGTTCCGGATTGGCATCGGCGCGGCCCTCCGGGGCGCGCTCCAGCCTGACGGTAAAGGAGAAAGCGGCTCCTTTGCCGAGTTCGGATTCGATCCGTATTTCGCCGCCCATAAGCTCGATGATGCGCTTTGAAATGGCGAGGCCGAGCCCGGTTTCCCCATATTTTCTCGATGTGGTGCTCTCCGCCTGCTCAAAGGGGGTAAAAATCCGCTCCTGCTGCTCCGGGCTGATTCCGATGCCCGTGTCTGCGACTTCGATTTGTATCGTACACAAGCCGGCTTCCTCCCCCACAAGCTGCAAACGCAGCGAAACAGACCCCTCCTCCGGCGTGAATTTGACCGCGTTGGACAGCAGGTTCGTCATCACCTGGGCCAGCCGCTGGTCGTCGCCTGTCAGCCTTTGCGGAATCTGCGGGTCGAGGCGCACCGAAAAGCTTTGATTTTTTTCGCTTATGCGGAACTCCGTGACATTGACGACCGTTTGCAGCATTTTCTCAAAATTGAATTCCACGCGGGACAATTCGAGTTTGTCCGACTCTATTTTTGACATATCGAGGACGTCGTTGATGACGCCGAGCAGATGCGAAGAGGCTCCTTCGATTTTTTCAAAGGCGTAATCCTTTTTCCCTATGTCCCCCGTGGATTTTCCGATTGTGGTCATGCCGATTATGGCGTTCATCGGAGTTCTGATTTCATGGCTCATGTTGGAAAGGAAATTGCTTTTGGCGCGGCTGGCCGCTTTGGCTTTTTCCAAAGCGGAAGCGAGCTCTTTGGTCATCGCTTTGAAACGGTTCCATGATTCCTGTATAATCCGCGCCAATTCGCCGATTTCATCGTTGCGGTCCTCGCCGAAAACTTCGTTTTCGCCGTCGCCGGGGTCGGAGACGCTGAGTGCCAGGCTTTTTAAGGGAACGAGAACAAACCGGCGCGTCACGGCGGTATTCACCAGCGTATAGATTATAAAGGCGGATGTGAGAACAAAAACCAACGGAAGAAGGTGCGCCGCGCTGAACAGGGAATTGCCATTGAAAAACGTGACCACCATCCAGTCGGAATTGGCTATCGGGGCGATGGAAACATAACCGTATGCCCCCTTGGACAGCTTGGTTATCTTCGGCCGCGTATCTAAGCTGAAATAACCGTCGATATCGGATAAAAATGAATTGACTATGGCGGGAAAAGCGGGATCGGCGACCTCGTCGTATATATGCCGCTTGGCCTCTTCGGCGTCATGTTCGTCAAAACTGCTGGCCAGACAAATGATACCCTCCTTATTTATGACAAAACCCTTGACATTGGTTTCGTCATATCTGGCAAACATGGAACGGAGCATGGTGCCGACCCGGAGCCCGGCGCAGAACACACCGACGGTTTCACCGTCGGATATGACTTTATGGTTGATCCATATGCGCCATTCATCAGTGACCTTGTCGACGTCTATGTTGAAAGCGTATTCGTCGCCGGAGGCGAGCAGGCCGAAATACCACGCATTGTACGGATCTTCAGCAACCAAGACGTCAAAGGGCGCGAATTCATCGACGGACCCTCCCGTAATCGAAAATTCGTTTAACGATTTATTGATTGCGAAATACAGCTCGCCGCTGCCAAGCAGGCCCATGTAGTCCATCATCTCGTTGTACGCCGCGGCTTTTTTCTCCGGATCGCCTTCGTCGGCAAACCAGTCGGTCACCGCTTTGGAACGCGCCACCTTCTGCACCAAGGCAAAATCGCGGCCTATATTCAAATTGAACTTGTCCACCGCCTCCAGTGAATAAAAATACGCGAAGTCCTCCGAGGCCCTGCCGGCGACGCCCATGACCAACACGGAGGCGATGACGGCAGTAAAAATGAGAATGAAAATGAGCAGGACTATGTTTACATTCCGTATGCGGGCAGTAATTTTACCGCTTTTGGCTTGTTTGTCTTTTGATCTTGTTTTCATCTGATTACGCCCCTCCCGGCCGCATCCGTTTTTACGATTTTTTCAATCCCCCAAAATTCCGCATAGAGCCTCCGCATAGAGCCATTATACCACCATTTGCGGGATTTGTCAATATGTATTTCAAGCCGCGCACTCAAAACTTTTCAAAACCCGGCGAAAAATTTACAATTTTCAACCG
>Ga0123356_10002690_pt1 | contig 18869 bp, 11 predicted proteins | sample TergutEmb28metaG_2_FD_92546 | JGI IMG/M metagenome (GOLD analysis project Ga0123356, IMG submission 92546) | Embiratermes neotenicus P3 segment gut microbial communities from Petit-Saut dam, French Guiana - Emb289 P3 | ecosystem: Host-associated > Arthropoda: Insects > Digestive system > Gut ...
AAGCACTATTTGTTTGAGCATTTACGTTAATAAACGTAAAAGTTACGAAAAAAACAAGAATACATAATTTTAATTTCATAAATTTCCTCCAATTTTTATGTTTATTTTATCATATTTTACTATTTTATACAATGTTTTTTTAATAATCCTGTCTACCTCATGTAGGAGCTTTTCTATAATTTTTTTAACTCTTTCGGGTTTATGGTGTAAACAGCCAAATTTACTGAAAATAACATGATCTTACATGTAATTATTATTAACTAATGTTTAATAAATGTTTAGGGGATTATATTTGTTTGTTTTTTTATATATTGATACTATAATATCTAATTAATTTTTTTGGAGGAATTATGAGGAAGGGGTTGTTTGGGTTATTGATTTTATTATTTGTTTTTTCCGGGTGTGTTGGAACAGATATAAATAGTGATTTGCAAATAGAATCTGATTTACCGGATTTATGGATATTTGCGGTTGGTGTTAATCGTTATGATAACCTTAATAATAATCAAAATCTAAGATATGCGGTTATTAATATCCTAGGAATTAGAAACGCTTTTACAGCACAGAAAGGAAAATTATATAACAATATTCATAGTTATATAATTTCTGATACCGGAAACTCAAAACCGACTTATAACAATATAATGGATAATATTGATTTTATCAGACAGGCTAAACCTGATGATATAGTTTTATTCTTTTATTCTGGACATGGTGAAATTAATGATGATGGCATCTTTTGTCTTTTACCTTCTGACGCGGGTTTTAACCAAAACGGCTTATCAGATTTTTCAAATTCAATACCTGTAAGTTTAATAAAAGAATATTTTAACTCTTCTGCTAAAAAAATAGTATTATTGGATTCCTGTCATTCAGGGGCTGCAATTAATACTCTTAAATCTCCGGATACTATTATATTTACGTCAAGTAAAAGCGATGAATTGTCTCTGGAAGGAGGCAGAGCTCTTAGAGGTATCTTTAGTTATGCTTTTGCCCGCGGTCTTTCAGGAAGAGCTGCCGAAAATGGCATTATTACAGCGGAAAATATGGAGAAATATACCAGCAGTCTTGTACTCGAATTATCAAAAGAGATAATCGAAACCAGACTAAAAATATTAGAAAATAACCCAAATACATTTATACCAAATGAGCAAAATCCTGTAACGTATATACCTGATGAATTAAAAGGGTTTATTTTGGGAATGTAGTTAGTGACTAATGTTTAGTGACTAATTACTAATTTGGAGTGACTAATGACTAAGTTTTAATTAATAGTGATATATGGGGTTTTTGTGATGACTTATTTATTATTTTATTGTATTATGATAAATTAAGGAGTTGGTTGTGAAAAAATATTTTAGCTTATTTTTATTTTTCGTGGCGATAACATTATTTATCGGTTGTGTTACTTTAAATGATGAAAGTAAAATAATTGATGATTTCTTAATAGATTTTGATGAATTGACTTTGGTTGAGAAAGATTCAGAAAAAGAAATTGATGTTCTGGAACAAAACCCAGAGGAGGAATTATATACTATTATCCAGGGAGAGAGCGCTGAGTATTATTATAATAAAGGTGTTGATTACTATAATAATTATAATATTAGACTTGCAATATTATACTATAATGAGGCAATTAAGTTAAATCCTGATTATGCAGATGCCTGGAACGATATAGGAGTTTCTTATTTCAATTTATTAGGCGAATATGAAACAGCCTTAGAATATTTTAGTAAAGCAATAGAATTGAACCCGGAAACTGTAATTTTCTGGTCTAATCGTGGATTAAGTAATTATAATTTAGAAAATTGGGATTTAGCTATTTTTGATTTAACTAGAGCAATAGAATTAAGTAATAATGATTTAAATTATCTAATATATTATAACCGCGGGTATTCTTTTTTAGAAATTAAAGAATATGATAACGCTATTTTGGACTTTAATAAAGCTATCGAAAACAACCAGGATAATGCTTCTTATTGGTGTCAAAGAGGACGTGCTTATTATTATAAGAATGAATTTGATTCAGCAATTAATGATTTTAATAATGCAATTACCCGTTTATTTAATTATCCATATGCATGGTATTACCGCGGCATGGCGTACAAAGCTAAAAATGAAATTAACCAGGCTCTGGAAAACTTTAGCGTATCTTTAATAATGAATTTTGAATATCATCAGGCATTAATAGAAAGGGGAATTATTTTTTATAGCAGAAATGAATGGCAAAACGCTATATTAGATTTTAATAGAATTCTTGCTGTTAAGCCGGATGATGAAATATTATTTAAACGGGGATTTTCTTACAGAAGCTTAGGTCAATTAAATGAAGCAATAGAAGATTTTAATAAAGCTATTGAGATAAATCCTTTGAACTCTGATTATTGGAAAAACAGAGGAGATATTTATTTTACTTTTCAAGAATGGGAATCTGCTATAAATGATTATAATATAGCAATTGAATTTGATCCATTTAACGAATCTTATTTGTTTAGCCGCGGAAACGCTTATAATAATTCTGGTGACATTAACAATGCTATTAATGATTATAACAAATTAATAGAACTAAAACCAGATAATGCTTTTTACTGGAATATCCGTGGTAGTTTATACTATAAATTAGAAGAATGGGAATCCGCTATTAATGATTATACTAAAGCCATTGAAAATAATTCTGATAATATAGATTTTTTAATTAACCGCGGACTTGCATATAGAAATTCAAATAATCTAAATTCCGCTATTGAAGATTTTACAAAAGTTATTGAATTTGAACCAGAAAATGATGTATATTGGAATTATCGCGGAATTGCCTATTATAATTTAGAAAAGTATGAATTGGCGATAAAAGATTATGATAAAGCAATTGAATTAAATAATAAAAATGAATTTTATTATTTCAATCGCAGTCTTGCTAATTTTCGCTTAAATAATTTTGACCTGGCACTTATTGATTCTAACAAAGCTATTGAAATTAATCCAAATTACGCGGCTGTTCTTAATGTACGCGGAGCAACACATAATAAATTAGGTAATAATCTTATTGCTTTAATTGATATAAATAAAGCTATTGAAATTAATTCAGAAATCGCTGATTATTGGGTTAATCGCGGAAATATTTATTATGATTTACAGGAATATAAATTAGCGATTGATAATTATAATAAAGCTATTGAATTAAATCCAGAAAATGTTTTATACTATTTCTATCGGGGGTACGCTTTTCGTGATTCAAAAGAATATGAATCAGCGCTTAATGATTTTAATAAAGCTATAGAATTAAATCCTGGAATTGCTGCTTATTGGAATATGCGCGGCTTAACCTATATAGATTTAAAAAAATATGAATACGCGATATTTGATTATACTAAAGCGATAGAAATATTACCAGAAAGCGCAAATTATTTTTACAATCGCGGACGAGCTTATCAGGATTTTGAAAAGTTAGAATCCGCTATAAATGATTTTGACCAGGCTATATTCTTAAATTCAGATAATTCTGCTTATTGGTTTGGCCGCGGACGAGCTTATCAGGATTTAAATAGATTGGAGTCAGCAATTAATGATTTTAATAAAGCTATTGAATTAGATAATAAAAACGCTATGTTTTGGAATAGTCGTGGACGCGCATATCAAGGATTAAAATCTTATGATTTAGCTATAAACGATATAACCGAAGCAATAAGATTAGAGCCTGATAATTTTCTTTATTGGAAAAACCGGGGAATAATATATAATCTTTTAGATAATCCAAATAGAGATCATAACAGTGCTATCAATGATTTTAATAGAGCGATAGGACTTAACTCACAAGATAGTGATCTTTTTAATCGATTGGGAACATCTTATTTATTTTTAGGACAATTAGACAGAGCTATTGATTATTATACTATATCAATTACTATAGATCAAAATAATGACAGCGCTTACAATAATAGAGGATATACTTACAGCCGAAAAAATGATTTAGACAGAGCTTTATCTGATTATTATGAATCAGCAAGAATAAAACCTGATGATCCAATTATCTGGAATAATTTAGCGGAAGTATATAATAATAAAAATAATTATGCGCAAGCAATTATTAATTATACCAGAGCTATAGAAATGAGTCCTCAAGAGCATATATTCTATAGAAATCGCGGACGCGCTTATGAAGATAACGGTAATTTTGATTTAGCTATTGAAGATTATACTAATGCGATTAATCTTGTAATTGAATCTAATTCAATTGATACAATTGTATTTACCTCAAGAGGAAGTCTATACTATGACTTAAAAAAATATAATTTAGCAATACAGGATTTTAACAGCGCTTTAGAAAGAAATCCAAATCATATTATTGCTTATATTTACCGCGCGCGAGCGTACTATGATGAACATGAATATGAAAAAGCTCTTATTGATTATGATAACGTAATTAAAGCTGCCAATAGAAGTAATAATATTCTTGATATTATATCATATTCATGGTTTTTAACAGGATGGCTTTACTCAGATTATCCATATTTAAACAGAATATCAACTCATAGAATAAATTGGTTTAATCATATTATGAATTTTAACAGGAATTTAGCGGATATATCCAGAGAAGCGCTTAGTTTAAGTATAGATAAAATAAATAAACTGCGTACTGATTTAGGAAGTCAAGGTTCTTTATTAATGTCTGCGCTTGCTTATCAATATTACGCAGGAATTGATTTTGAAGTTAATTTCGGTACACATGAAGCCGCCTTTCATTATTCAGAAGAACTTAGAAGCCGCAGCTTTCTTGAACAATTAGGCGCCGCGGAAGCTTTAAAACTTCCTGGTATAACAGAACAAGACTCGCAAAGATTTAATAATCTAAATACGGGTATTAACAATCTACGGAATTCATTATCCAATCTAGATCCACAAAGGGATACAGAAAGATACGCTGAAACTATATCAAATTTAAGAAGAATGGAAAATGAATTTAATTTACTTGAAGAACAAATCTCTGTAAATAATCCAAGATACGCGGAATTGCGCAATCCTCAACTTGCAAGCATTGAAGAAATCATGGAATTTTGCGGAGATAACAGAGTAATACTTGAATATGTTATATGGGATTCAAACACCGACTTTAGAACTCAAGCAGTTTCATTAGGAATAAGAGACTGGAACTTTCATAGGCGTCCTGCCATCAATTCTTATTGTATTGTTATAACTAAAGACGGCATAAAAGATATTGTCCGCCTTGACCCGCGCTTTGATTACGCTGGAACAATTGAAAAATTACGTTTAAATCTTTTTGATATTTCCTATGACAGATGGGGAAGAGAACGATTAACTTTACATCATCAATCAAATTATGAAGATGAACTTTTTGCCTTGTATAACGCTCTTATTGAACCTGTAATGAAATACATACAAGGAACAGAAAGTTTGCTTATTGTACCAGACAGTAATCTAGCGTTTCTTCCTTTTGATTTACTCCGTAAAGATAATCATCCTGATACCCGCAGTCTTGGTGAACAGTACAGTATTTCCCTTTCTCCATCTGTATCTGTCAGTGTGTTTAAGTCAAAAAATAATATTTCTATAAACGAGCCGATTATCGCGTTTGGCGGAGCGTGGTATGAACCAAATCTTGAAGTAAATACACGAGTTCAACCATTATCTTTAACAAACATTGCAAGTTTAAGAGAACTCGACAGACGCATGGAAGAATACCGGAGCCGGAGCGCAGATACTGAAACAAGTCTTGAAAGACTACATGCTGTTGATCATTTTGGCGAGCGATGGTCAAACCTTAGGGGTTCTCTCGCTGAAATTCAGGGATTGGAAAGAATTACAACTATTCCTCCAATGATTATCCAGGGAAAAGATGTCAGTGAGTTTTATATTAAAGAACTATCCGCAAGCGGAGTTTTATCAACTTTTCCAATTATACATTTTGCCTGTCATGGTTTTTTCAGCGATAATTTAATACCTCAGGCCGCTTTGGTATTTTCCGAAGTTTCCGGTCTTTTAAAAGATGAAAGCGATGAAGACGGCTATTTATCGGTAGAAGAAATCGCTGTTCTTCAATTGAACGCCAGGATGGTTATGCTTTCTGCCTGCGAAACAGGACTTGGTAAAGGCAGAGGCGGCGGCGGTGATGGAATAAGTTTACTTGCGAGGGCATTTATGACTGCGGGAGCGGAAAATGTAGGTGTCAGTTTATGGAAAATAGATGATGCCGTTACCGTGCTTTTTATGTATGGGATATATCTTAAAGTGATTCATGAGAACAAAACTTTCCGCGAAGCGTATCATGAAACCAAAAATGAATTCCGTAACCATGAAAGATACAGCCACCCATATTACTGGGCTGGTTTTACATTGTATGAATAACAGTCTACAGATTAGCTTTTAATCCGTAGACTTATTTTAATTATACTATCATTCTTAGAATTTCAAGAACTTCTGCAGTATCAAGAAAACCGGGATCTATTTTCATTACATTTTCAAACATTTCAATTGCCTGATTTATACTTCCATATTCATAATACGCTTTTCCAAGCATATAGAGTATACCAATAGTTTGATATTCACGAATTGTTCTTATAGTAGTTAAATCAGAAATTGCCTGTTCAAAATCGTTCTTCAAGGCAGCTGCCATTCCGCGGATATAATACGCTTCTTGTAAATTATCATCAATTCTTAACGCGGTATTACAATCATCTATAACGCGGTTTAAATCATCTGTCCGTCCCCTGTCTAAAAGTATACTTGCTCTTTGTAAGTACGCTACTCCATCCAATGGATTTCTCTCAATCTCGTATGTAATAGCCGCTAAAATCACATCATACTCAACTAAAGAATCTTCAGAAGCTGCTCCTCTTGTAGTAGATAAAGTCATTGGAAGAATAACAATTAAAATTGTATTACCATTTTTTAAATTTACTTCACCAATAACAGTTTTTCCATCGGGATACTTTATCTGTTCCGCTAAAGAGTACATATAAACAGGAAGCTCAGGACGTAATGGAGGGGTTTGCCGTATCATATTATCTGGTCTTATGGGTTCATCTCTTACTTGAACTACCATACATGAACTCAACACAGTTAAAACTAACAATAATCCAATAGTAATAATTTTTTTCATATTTGTCTCCTTTATTTTAAGTCATTTTATCAAATTTATACTGTAATTTCAATTATTATTACTGGAAATATTGATAATTTTTTTTGACACCTGTTAATCAATATGGTATTATTAATTAAAGAAAAAACGCTGTCTTAGTAATAAGAAACAAGGCAAGCGTTTTTTCTGACATAAAAAAGGAGATAATAATGAAAAAGGTATCGATTTTTATCGTTTTCGCGCTGGTTCTTTTAGCGGTAACGGCAAACTTGTCTTTTGCAGCCGGAATCAGGGAGCAAAAAAAGGGCGATTTATGGGTTTTAGCTGTCGGGATTGATCAATATTCTGACAATCAGGCTTTCCCAAATCTGGCATACGCTGTAAGTGACGCGGTAAATATAACCGCTTTGTTTAAAGCGCAGGAAGGAAAAGCTTTTGAAAGGGTCAATACCCTTCTTGTTGCAGATACAGGTATTGCGCCTACAAGAAACAATATTCTTTCCAGTCTTGCTTTTTTCAGTAACGCAAGGCCGAATGATACTGTCATTTTATACTTTGCGCTTCATAGTATTTTAGACGCGGAAGGCAATTATTATCTGATTCCTTCGGATTATACAACCTCTAATGTTGATGATTTATTCTATGAAGAAAGTTTAATCAATTTTAATGACATTTTACAATCATTTGATATCCCTGGTAATATTATAATCATCCTTGATACTCACTTTGGAGAAACAGCTGTTAATATGGCCTCCGGCAGGAATATCGCCATTTTAGGAGCCTGTAAAGACAATGAACACGCTTATGAATCTGTAATGACACAAGGCGGTTTTTTAACTGTAAGTATAATCGAAGCCTTCACCGGCGAAAATTCCATTAATGGCGATATCACTCTTGTATCTCTTTTTAATTTTTTAACAGAAAGAGTAAGTCAAATATCCCAAAACAGACAAACCCCCGTCCTACTAGTCCCCTCTGCCATGCAAAACCTAGTCATCGGAGTTGCGGATTAGTGACTAGTGTGTAGTTAATAGTGTGTAGTGTTTAGTTATCATTATTAAAACTAGTCACTATTCACTAAACACTAGTCACTCCTCACTCCTCACTCCACACTAGTCACTATCTTTACGTTTACAATTTCGTTTTGGGTTCCTAGACGCATTGGGGGACCCCAGGTGCTTATGCCGGATGTTACGATAACGTGCGGACTGTTTTTGTCTTTTTGGTAGTGGCCGTAATCAACTGTAAACATAGCTCTTGTTAATAAACTACCGGGAAACATTTGGCCTCTGTGTGTATGACCGGCGAGTATTAAACTTATTCTTTCATCATATTGATTTATATTTGAAGGGCTGTGCTCCATTACAACAATTGGTAATTCTTTATAACTTGTATTATTATCTGATTTAATCAAATTTAAAATATCATCAATGTATCCGCGTTTAAGATCTCCTGCGCCTCCAATTGGTCTTGGATCAAGTCTTCCTATTAATATAAGGCGGTCATCAATAATTACATATTCGTCTTTTAATAGTCTGATATTACTTTCTTCCAGAAAATTAATCATTAGATTTATTGTTTTTCCACCGTCATGGTTTCCTAAAACAGCATAGACTCCGTATCTGGAATTAATACTTTTTAATTTAGATACTGCACTTTTTGGATCTCTAATTGCATAAAAGTTATCGTTAAAAATATCTCCTGTTAAACATACAATATCAGGGTTTAAAGAGTTTATTTCTTTAACAATTTTTTCCAGGTTACTTTCAAAATTGTTTACCGCTCCCAAGTGCGAATCGCTTATCATTACTATATTAAAATTATTCAAAGAAGTATCTTTTATATTAATTTCATAAGATACATGTTTTATCTGATTTGCATTATATAAACCATAACCAGTTAAACCAATAGTCATTATAATAGCAAACAGGTTTGCGTAAAAACGTATGTTCAAAGGCATTGGCCTTGTAATTATTTTTACTATACTGCCCAATAATAATAGTAAATCTACAGCTATGAAAATTAATAAAAGATACATAATAAAGCCCATCCAGTGAGCATTTATCCAGTTTAGTATTCTTTTTACTGCATAGGGAAAAGGTATAATGTTATGTATAAAACAAAATATTATGATTACCGCAATTGATAAATATATTCCAATATAAAGCTTTGTATTAATATTCGGTAAAAAATAGTTAAACATTTGATACAGTCTTTTAGCTATATAATAATTAGCTCCGCCGAATATGGATAATATAATTAAAAGAACGATAATCATTATTACAACAGACATCAAAACTCTCCTTAATTATTGACTTTAACTATGAATGAATATTATTGTCCGCGGATTAACGCAGATTTTCACGGATGAAGAATGTTATTCAGCGGATATTAAATATTTTTTCTCCAATTTTATTTCCCATTTTTACAATAGTTTCTTTTTTTAGCAATGTATTTTCATAAATTGATTTATTTAGTTCTACTGTGTTTTTTTGAAACATCAGAACAATAGTAGAACCGCCGAATTCAAACATTCCTTTTTCATCACCTCGTTTGAATGTATGACCTTTTATGTGGTTGGATATACGTCCTACAAAAAGAGCTCCAACTTCCATTTGAATTACTTTACCTAAGTTTTTTGTTTGCTGTACAGTATATTCCCTGGTATTCTGCTTATATACCTTGTATTTATCAAACGCTATCGGGCGGACTGTATGTAATACGCCTTTTATTTTTTTTGCGGATATTATTTCTCCGTCATCAATATAAATATATCTGTGGTAATCATCCGGAGTCAGCCTGAAAATAAGGCAAATCCCGTCTTTAAATTCATCAGCAAGATTTTTATCCATAAGCAGGCTTTCAATTGTAAATATAGAATTTTTAACAATAAATGAACCGTCCGGTGTAATAGGATATATTGTAAGTTTACCGTCACATGGAGCGATAATATCATTAATATTATCCGAAAAAGGCCTGTTCCCGTTTTTTATCTTCCGTATAAAAAAATCATTAAAGGATTTATAGTTAACATTTTCGTATTCATCCATGTCTATATTGTTTTGTTTTATAAAGCGGGTTATAAAACGCTTTGATGCCGAACTTTTCATTAAAACTCCGGCGAATCTTGAAACTGTATTTTTTACAAGCAGCTTTAATAAAATCCTTCCGGGCAGGCTGTTATACAGAAAATTCGCAGCGCTTTTGTCTTTATATTTTATTTCTTTTGTTACATAGTTTTCTGTTATTCTCATATTATAAATATCTCATGATCTGAATATATATATAATTAAAGGAAGACCAAGCAATACACAAATAATAAGAATATGTAATCTTAACTTTGGCATTTTAAACCTGATTAAAAACGCCGCGGAAATAACAAGAAGTAATATAAAATATATTTTATCAAAAGCAAAATCGAATATCAGACATAAAGAATAAACCAAAGGTATTATATAAGCGACAAATGTAACAGGCAAACCCTCAAAATATCTTCGTTTTTCTTTTTTATTATGAAGTTCTTCTTCTATAACATTAAAGTAAGCAAGCCTTATAAGAGCTGCCAATATATAAATGGACATAATGGCGAGGGTAATAATTAACCCATACTCACCAAATATTTCTGCCATTAGACCGTAACATACAGAATATCCAAGAACCGCCGGAAACACTCCAAAAGCAATTATATCTGCGAATGAATCAATTTGTATTCCAAAACATTTTTCCCTGTCGGTTCTTTTCGCTAACCTGGCCACAGGTCCGTCGAGCATATCACAAATACCGGAAGCCATAAGGCAAATAATAGCGTATTTTATATTTCCCTTTATCGAAAAAACAATACCCGCCGCCGCCGATACAATTCCCAGATAAGTTAAAATTACCCAATACCCATAAAAGCCAATTATTGGTGATCTTCGCTTATCATTTTGATTGTCCATATAATCTCTTCTCTCCAGTTGTCTTTTATTGTATACAATAATAGTAATTTTGAATAGATTAAATGTATTTTTATGTAATATTTTATACCATTTTTTACTTGTTTATGCTATTATTTCCAATTAAGGAGATGTATTTGTATGTTAAAGAAGGCTGTTTTGTTTATGGCTTTACATAAGCATAAAAGAGTAATAATGTATAAAAAAAATTGGAGGATTTATTTATGAAACGTTTTTTATTGGTATTTTTGTCATTTTTATTGTTGACTTCACTGGTAACTTGTGTAACACAAGGGTCTTCGGTGAATTTAGCATCAATGGTTTCTATCAGAGAATATTCTGGTTTTACAAACGCCAGGGGAGCTCTTCTTGACAGGGAATTATATAATTCTTTTGAATTAGCTGAGTTCGGCGGCACCCGTGGAACGAGAGGAGGTTCTCTTCCAGAATCCGTCTCTCTAAAAGAATACGCCCCTGTTCCTGGTAATCAATTGAATACCCCATCATGTGCTGCTTGGTCAACCGCATACGCTGCCCGTACTATAATAGAATCTATAGTATTAAATAGGACTAATAAATCCCTTACAACAAAAATGTCGTTTGCTCCACTCTATTTTTTTAATGCTGTAAAATATCTTTACAGAATACCACAAGATCATGGACTTTTTTCGTATCAAGTTTTAGACATAATGAAAAAATTTAGTTTACCAAGAAAGTATTCATTTGAAGACAGTGTAATATCTGAATATTTTAATACTTTTATCAATACCGCAGAATACGTTTATGAATCTGAGCGTTTTTTTGATCCAATAACAGGTTATAGTATTTTATTTCATGAAAGCGGCAGCGAAAATTACCGCATAGAACGAGTAAAAACAAGCCTGGCAAATGATTCACCAGTTATAATAGGATTTTATCCGCCAATATCTTTTTATTTCGCTGAAGATTACTGGGAACCTGGAAAACATGAGATTAACTCATATGATAATGGCGGACATGCTATTTGTGTTGTAGGTTATGATGATAAAAAATACGGCGGCGCTTTTGAAGTTATGAATAGCTGGGGTGAAGAATGGGGAAACGGCGGTTTTACATGGATTAGTTATGAAACATTTGGAAAATGGATAGAAGAAGCCTGGGTAATAGATATTGATCCTTATTTATACAATGGAGCGTTTGAGTATAATGGAAAAGTCAATGTAGAATTATCCGGAAAAAATGAATCTCCCGCTCTAAGGCTTCTTAATGATGGTATTTATCGTTTATCTACAACAGTGGTTCCCGGAACAAATATTAGATTAAATATTGAAAGTATAGACCTGCCGCGGCAAAATACAGTTAATACATATATATTTTATACAGACGCTGAACACAGCAAGCTTGTAAGAGCGATAAACGGCGAATGGATAAATACAAATGATACAGTTAAGGCGGAAAATATTATTATTCTTTTTTCACGTACGCAGCTTGATATAGCATCTCTTATAAATAATTTTGAAAAAGAAAGCGGCAGTATATCAAACCGTTTAGAAAAAATATTTGGTAATGATTTTATACGATTTATAAATTCAGATTATTTATATGATTCAATGCGGATTACGTCAAACTTTATCAGAGATAAAGCTGTAACCGGTATGGTGCTTAATGTGCGGTATGATACTACAGAAAAACCTGTTTCCGACATGATTAAGATTAATGGCGGTTCATTTCGTATGGGAAGTCCTTCTAATGAAATAGGTCGCTTTAGCCATGAACCATACAAGAATGTTGTTGTAAAAGATTTTTATATCGAAGCGACAGAAGTAACAGTTGGTGAATTCAGGGAATTTATCAATAGTACAGGTTATATAACGACAGCCGAAAAAACTGGAATGAGTATTTATTTTGATGCAGGTCAATTTGCTGAACGTTCTGGTCTTAATTGGAAGAATCCCGGATTTACCCAGGATAGTACCCACCCTGTCGTTCATATCAGTTATTTCGACGCAGTTGAATATTGTAACTGGCTTAGCTCGCGTGAAAGATTAACTCCAGTATATACGATTTCCGGAAATAACGTAAGAATTAATGAAAATGCGAATGGATACAGGCTTCCTTATGAAGCTGAATGGGAATACGCCTGCCGCGCGGGAACAACAACTCCTTATAATACCGGAGAAAGCATTATTTCAATTCAAGCGAATATAAAATCTTCATTATTATATAAAACAACACCTGTAAGAAAATACGCTCCAAACCAATGGGGGTTATATAATATGCATGGCAATGTTGTAGAATGGTGTTCTGATCAAACATCAATTAGATTAAATGTTGTCAGAGGCAGTTCATGGATGTCAGAAGATAGATTTGTCCGCTCAGCTTTTACACGTGACCGTGATAAAAGATTTACAGGTATAGATCAAGGTTTCCGCTTAGCCAGAAACGCGAATTAGTTAATTAGTGTGTAGTGACTAATGAATAATGAGTAATTTATTTTACAGAATGAATTATTTGATCTCCATGAGCTCCAACAATTTCTTCTTTCCGCGGATGAATAATTAGATCCATCGCTTCAAGCGGGATAGCTCCAAGTAAAACTTCTTCAGCATCAGGTAAAACGAGGGCTTCGCATACTGTACGCCGATCTTTCCAGCGGACTTCCAATGGACCAGCCAGATCATATTTTTCTGATTTACCGTTAGCCAATGTACCAGTTTCCATTCCAACTGTACGAAGCCCGAGTTTTTTCTGTGTTTTTTCGTTAATTATTAAAGTCCAGGCGCCGGTATCAACAAGCGCTCTGACTGTGGTTTTTCGTATATCTTGTTCTTTAATGATACCATCTTCTGCATTGTAAACATCAAGAGCATTTCTTAAGGTGATTTCTGTATGTATTATAGACATTCCACTCCTCCAGTTTTATTATGCACTATTACTATTTGTATGTAAAGTATTTTTAGGATGAATTGTAAATTAGAATAATTTCTGGGAAAAAACCGGGGTTCAGATTATAATGCCGCGATTAAAATTAAATCAGACTGGACACAAACAATCGCTGCTTATAAAGTATTTTATCAAAAGCCCTAAACCCGGTAAAAACATAAGAAAAAGAAAGAAAACATATGAACCATATTGACAAATATGGCGTTTTTCTCTATCTTTCTATAAATAGGCGGCTGATTAAAGGCTTGGCTGCTAATATGTTAAGAAGGAGTTTTAAGTGCCCTGCGGAAGAAAACGCAAACTGCGAAAAATCGCGACTCATAAACGCAAGAAAAAACTGCGCAAAAACAGACATAAAAACAAATAATCCATATTTAATCCTTAAAATTCCGAAAAAGCCGAGTTTGGTATCAGGTTAATTCAAGGAGAATTACATGAATATATCCGCTTTACAAAAGGTACGTTACGAGTACAAGCCAAAGCTTCCTTCCAGTTTGGCAGGCTCTATCGATGAGATTAACATCGAAACAGGCTCTCCTACCGAGGCTATTTCGGACAGGGAAGAAATCCGCCAAATCTTCAAAAATACCTACGGGAAACCCCTTGTTACTTTCAGCAAAGGTTCCTCCAACGGTAAAAACGACAAGTTTAAACGTGAATTAAAAGTAGGAGTTATTCTTAGCGGCGGTCAGGCGCCTGGCGGTCATAATGTTATCGCCGGTTTGTTTGACGGCCTAAAAAAAGGTAACCCCAACTCTACCCTCTACGGTTTTAAAGGCGGACCAAGCGGCCATACAGACAATAAAACCCTGGTTTTAACTCCGGAAATAATTAACGAATACCGGAACACCGGCGGCTTTGATATAATCGGTTCAGGGCGTACAAAGATAGAAACCCCTGAACAATTTGCGGCATCTCTGGAAACCGCAAAAAAGCTAAACCTTGATGCAATTGTAGTAATTGGAGGTGATGACTCCAATACAAATGCCGCACTGTTAGCGGAATATTTCCTTGTTAATGGATCTTCCGTACAGGTAATAGGATGCCCAAAGACGATAGACGGGGATCTTAAAAACGAACACATCGAGACATCCTTTGGATTCGATACCGCATGTAAAACATATTCGGAACTTATCGGAAACCTCTGCCGCGATACTAACAGCGCAAAAAAATACTGGCACTTTATTAAATTAATGGGACGCGCCGCCAGCCATATAGCCCTTGAATGCGCATTTCAAACCCAGCCTAATATTTGTCTTATATCAGAAGAAGTCGAAGAAAAAGGTATGTCCCTAGAAAAAATAGTAGAACAAATCTGCGCTTCAATTGTAAAGCGGGCAGAGAACGGTGATAACTTCGGCGTTGTATTAATTCCCGAAGGACTTGTAGAATTTATACCGGAAATTAAAAAATTAATCGGGGAACTTAACGATAAAATTGCGGATGAATCCGAATCATTTGCTTCTATTACCAATTTTATAGACCAATTATACTGGTTATCCAGCCGGCTTCCTGAATGTTCCTATCATATTATGCAGTCTCTTCCTCCCGATATCGCCCAGCAATTTTTGATGGACAGGGATCCCCACGGCAATGTCCAGGTCTCCCGCATAGAAACCGAAAAACTTCTTGTCGGTATGGTAGAAAAAAAATTATCGGAAATGAAAAAGAACAAACAGTATTCGGGAAGCTTTAGTTATCAAACTCATTTCTTTGGCTACGAAGGCAGATGCGCCTTCCCTTCAAACTTTGATGCTGATTATTGTTACAGCCTTGGTTACAGCGCCTTTGTTCTTATAGCGTCAGGTTTAACAGGTTATCTTTCCAGTGTAAAAAACCTCATCGCTCCCGCATCAAACTGGATAGCAGGCGGTGTTCCTCTTACAATGATGATGAATCTTGAACAGCGTCATGGGTCCAAAAAACCTGTAATAAAAAAAGCATTAGTAGAACTAAACGGTAAACCGTTTAAATATTTCGCATCTAAACGTGATACTTGGGCAGAAAGGACATGCTTCCTTGTTCCGGGAGCAATTCAATACTTTGGACCGTCAGAAGTTTGTGACGCTCCAACATCAACTTTAAGGATAGAACATGAAAAATAAGAGTTTATTAATTTTATTGTTATGTATCGTAACATCCGGTCTCTTTGCGCAGGGAATTCGTGACAACAATCAAACCACGGCAGAAGAAAACCAGTTGCCGCTGCGAAGGGTTGTAATACTTACATCCGGTCTTTCATATTATGAACATTCAGATTCTGTTAACGGACCTGTCGCATATAACCTTCCCTTCCGTTTAAATACGATAAATGACGCATTAAAAACACTTATTATAAATGATCCTGCTTCTGCAAATCCTTCCGTTGCATATCAGTCAGAAAGAACCCTTGTAGAAACATTACGCAGTTTAAGTATCGATCTTTCAGATTCGCCGGACATGGCGACCATTCTTTCAAGGCTTAGAGGTGTAGAAGCGGAAATCACAGTAAAAAACGCAACAACTGCCTTTACAGGAAGAATTGTAGGCATCGAATACAGACAGGTTTCCGGTTCAATGTTTACAGAGACAAGACAGCCATGGCTTACAATTAATACAAGAGAAGGTATTAGATCATTTCATCTGGAAGATTTAATGTCTATCAAATTTTCTGACCCGGCTATTGAACGTGATTTAAACCGTTCTCTCGATATAATTGCCGCTTCCAGAAATTCTTTTACAAGGCAGCTTTTGGTAAATCTTCCCGGTACAACCAGAAGAAATGTTTCTATAAGTTATGTTATTCCGTCTCCTGTATGGAAAGTATCCTATCGTTTGGATCTTGGAGCGCAAACTCCCCTATTCCAGGGCTGGGCAATAATTGATAATGACAGCGACACAGACTGGAACAATGTAGAACTTTCTTTGGTTGCAGGCCGCCCCGCTTCATTTATACAGGAACTATATCCACCTTACTATGTCAGACGTCCTGTTCTTCCTTTAGCGATCGCCGGAACAGTGGAAGGTGTAACACATGACCGCGCTGTACCAACTGTCGCTCCCTCTCCAGCTCCCGTTGTAAGAACCCAAAATGATATGATGCGGGCAGAATCTCTAATGATGGAAACGGAAGATAATAGCTGGTCAGGATTAGGATATTCACCTGAAGGACCCGCTTATAACCTTGGCGGCGGAACTGTACAAACCGCTTCCGGAAGTGACGCAGGCGGTCAGTTTGAATTTACAATCAGGAACCCGGTTAATCTTAACCGGCGCATGAGTGCGATGTTCCCTCTTGTTGAATCCGCTATCGATGCACGCTCTACCCTAATCTATAACGGCTCAGGCCGTTTCCCAAGAATCGGCGCGGAAATAACAAATACAAGCGGGATGAAACTTCCCGCTGGTCCTATAACAGTATATGACGGCGGAGTATACGCAGGGGATGCTCTTATTGAATTCTGGAATGAGAATGAAAAAAGACTTATATCTTTTGGCGAAGACCTTTCTGTAACAGCATCCAGAAATGATACTTCCACACGTTTTGTCAGTACTGTAAGAGTTTCCGGCGGCATTATGACCATCACCCGTGATTTAACTCATATAAGAACATATACATTTATTAATTCCAGTTCAGCGTCCAAGCAGCTTATAGTTGAACATACAAAGACCGCTCAGACAAATCTTGTTTCCCCTCCATCTGATGATGATACAACATCAGCTTACCGGTTTAATGTAACTTTACCTGCAAACCAATCAACTGTTTTAACAGTTAACGAACGCCGTCCAATACAGGAAACCATCGTTCTTCTTAACCAGCGCCCTGACATTTTATTAAGCTATTCAACTAACCAGGAGATTCCCGCTAATGTCCGTCAGGCTCTTACCCGAGCTGTTGAGTTAAGACGCGCGGTTGATACAGCCGATGCTTCTGTAAGAGATATAGAAGCTCAAAGAAACCGTTTAATATCCGACCAGGACAGAATAAGACGCAACCTTGAAGCCGCCGGAAACCAGACTCCTCAAGGACAGGAATATTTAAGACGGCTTGTATCCCTGGACAGCGAGATTGATACAATGGCTGCAAACCTGCAAAATGCCAACAACACAGCAAGAGCCGCCCGCACCGCCTACGAAAACTATATAAACACTCTTAGTCTTTAAAGAGAATTAAGAGATTTAAATAAATAATGAACCACAGAGTTACACAGAGTGATCACGGTAATTACAAATACCACCCATAACTCTGTGAAACTCTGTGGTTAGAATTCTTTTTATTTATCACTTTTTATTATTATACATAATTCATCGAGTTGTTTTTGGTCGACTTCGGAGGGGGAGTCGTCCATGGGGCTTACGGCGAATGAATTTTTTGGGAAGGCGATTACGTCTTTTAAGGATGTAACGCCGGACATTATCATTACAAGGCGGTCAAGACCTGGAGCGATTCCGCCGTGGGGAGGGGCTCCGTATTTGAATGCTTCGGTTAAAAAGCCGAACTTTTTTTCCGCGTCGGCGGGATTAATTCCTGCAATATCGAATACTCGTTTTTGCATTGATGAATCATGAATACGAATAGAGCCAGACGCTAATTCATAACCATTAAGTACAAGATCGTATAGGTCGCCCTTTACAGAACCCGGGTCGCTTTCCATTGTATCGTGGTACTTTGTCTGAGGCCATGTAAATAAATGATGCGCCGCTTCCCATCTTTTTTCATCTTCGTTATATTCAAACATCGGGAAATCAACTATCCATACAAACTCGAAACTGGCAGGATCACATAATTCCAAATCTTTACCAAGTTTAGACCGGACTGCGCCAAGGGAAACATTGGTTACTCTCCTGTTAGAGTCCGCTATCATTAAAATAAGGTCTCCCTTTTCTGCATTAAGACCATTTATTACTTTGGATGTATTATCAGCAAAAAACTTGGAAGC
>Ga0123356_10002691_pt1 | contig 18869 bp, 12 predicted proteins | sample TergutEmb28metaG_2_FD_92546 | JGI IMG/M metagenome (GOLD analysis project Ga0123356, IMG submission 92546) | Embiratermes neotenicus P3 segment gut microbial communities from Petit-Saut dam, French Guiana - Emb289 P3 | ecosystem: Host-associated > Arthropoda: Insects > Digestive system > Gut ...
CCTCATCAATTTCCGTGTACACAAGGTTCGGCGTGTCGATGTAATGCGTAAACTCGACTGACCAATCGGAATCCAGCGTAGCCGTGCCGTTCCCCTTTGCCGTCACCCGGATTTTGTAGGCGCCCGGGGCGGTCAATTCCGCAAGGCTATAGAGGGGCGTTGTCACGGCATATAATTGGCCGTCGACGTCCACCGAATAACCGACAGCATTGCTCACCGCCGCCCACGTCAACATCTTTGTTTCGGCATTTATAGACAATTCTGCGGGCGCGGATAGTTTTTGCAGCGCCACCCATTTTGCGAACACGGTGACGCTTTCCGTAACACCCGAAAGCGTTGTAAAGGGCTCTAAAAACGTCTCATCGTCTAAAAACCAACCTCCGAATATAAACCCCGGCTTTTGCGGAGCGGCCGGTAAGGCGGCTCCTGGCTCTACTTTGACCGTTGCCGACACTTGCCCGTTGGAGCGAAAAGTAACGGCGATTACGGGGGGCGGCTCGGGCGTAATTATCGTCCATTTGGCATACACCGAGGTGTCCGCCGTCACGTCGGAAAAAGTGGTAAACGGACGGCTAAAGACGCCCTCGTCCAAAAACCAGCCGCCAAAAGTATGATCCTGCTTTTGAGGCTCGGAGGGCATTTGCGCATCGGGCTTTACTTCCACCACCGCGCAAATTTCGCCGTCCGAGTAAAAGGTAACCCTAACCGCGGCGGGCGGCGTCTTAACGCCGCATCCGCCCAAGGGTAGCGCAACCAACAGCGCAACCAATACACAGACTAAAAGTTTTTTGATTTTCATAAGATACCCTTATTCATTCTACCACATCCCTTCGCGTTTTGCAAGTCTTTTTTGCTTTTTGCCCCGCTTATCCGTAATCTCATTCGTTAATTCATATTATGAGAAGTCGAGCGCCGCGCGAAAATTTATTTTCGCATGGCCGAGACGCCTTTCGAGCCGACAGCCGCATTTTGCGGCTGCTAGCTTTGCGAACAGCAAAGCTTAGAGAGGCGAGAAATAATGCAATCTATCGGAGCATTTTTGTTCCAAAATGCTCAAAAGCGTCAGCTTTTGTTAAAATGCAAAAACATTTGCATTTTAACTTCCGATAGATTATATTTCATATTTCATATTTCATATCTTACTGTATGAAACGCCTAATAAAGGCCGTACTCATCGTCACCGTTTTTACGCTGGTTGACCGGGTGATGGGATTCGGCTTTAAAATATACCTCTCGCGCGAATTAGGCGCGATTAACATGGGCATCTACCAAATTGCGCTGTCGGTATTCTTTGTGCTGATTACTTTTACAACGAGCGGCGTTCCGTTGGTCGTATCTAAACTGACCGCAGTCTTTCGCAAAAAGGGCGACCTAAACTCCGAGCGCGGCGTTGTGGCGGCGGCGCTCATCGTCGGGGTCGCAAGCTCGGGCGCATTGTGCGGGATTTTCCTGCTCTTTAGTAAGCCCATCGGCGGGCTTTTTGCCTCTTTTGAGAGCATGAACCTGCTGCTTTTGCTGCTGCCCGGCGTGTTTTTTTCCGGCATCTACGCGGCTTTTAGGGGAAACATGTGGGGCAACGAACGCTATACCGCCGTTTCGGTGTTCGAGGTAATCGAGCAGATCGCGCGCATCGGATTGTGTGTGCTGCTGTTCCTTTTAGGGTTTAACAAATTGCACGCAACCGCGCTCACGCTGTCGCTTGCGTGCGGCGTAACGGCCGTTTTATGCGCCGCGTATTATTTTAAGACCCGAAAACGGCTGGCAAACCCAAAACCGCACCTAAAGCCGCTGCTAAAGACGGCCGGCCCCATCACGATGATCCGCGCCTCTAATACGCTGGTTTCCTCGCTGATTGCTTTGGCCGTGCCGTTTTTGTTGGTATTGTCCGGCCTTTCGTCGGCCGAATCGCTGGCCGTGTTCGGCTCCAGCATCGGCATGGCGCTGCCCTTACTTTACCTCCCCGTCACCGTGGTAGGATCGCTGGCGTATGTAATGATTCCCACGCTTTCCGCCGCGCACGCCGACGGAGACGTTAAAAGCGTCCGCGCGCAAATCGAAAGCGCGCTTACGTTCTCCTGCGTCGTCGCCGCCGTTTTTATCCCGGCTTTTACCGCGCTGGGCGAGCCCCTCGGCGCCTTTATCTACAAAAACGGCGGGCCGGAGGCGGGCCGGTTTTTAGCGCTTTCCGGCTGGCTTTTAATTCCGATTGCGCTTGAGAGCATCAGCTCGTCGATGATGAACTCGCTGAATTTAGAAAAGCGCAGCTTTGTCAACTATTTAATCGGCGCTAGCTTGATGTTTGGCCTAATGTTCGGCTTTTGGAAAAGCTTCCGCATCGAGGTCTTAAGCGTCGGGCTCGGGCTCTCGTGGACGGTTTCAACCGTTTTAAACATTTTATCCATCAAAAAAAAGACCGGCATAAAGCTTTCGTTCCTTATGCCGCTTGTTAAATGCATCGCACTGATTATCCCCGCAACCGCTTTGACCGCGTGGGTTTATACGCTGGCCTCCCCTTTGCCCGCCGCCCTAAAGCTATCGCTTGCGGGATTTGCCGGCCTTGGCTTTTTTGGGGCGCTTAGCTTAGTGTTCGGGATTTTTGACGTATCGTTGATTTTTAAAGGAAGGGCGCGGCGAAAAAACAACCCGGAACGCCGAAAAAATTCGCCTCCCCTGCAAATGTAGCCTCTTCATTTTACATTTTACATTATCTTCAGCGTGGGGATGCCGCCGGCGGCGAAGTCCCACACGGCGGGATCTAACCCGATCCATGATTCACCCGAAACGCTGCCGCTTAGCACAGTCTTACAGCCGGCCCACGTGGGCACGACAAAATCTATCCACAGCCATCCAAAAATGCCTTCCGGATACGGCGACCAAGAAATTGCCCCTTCCCCGGGGTTTAGCACAAAGCAGTTGGTTACGTCGCCGTATGTGACACCGTTGGTTCGGTTGCTAACGACAAACGCGTGAACGGCCGTGAACGGATTTGAGGAAAACCAAAAATTCACGCCCGTAATAACGCAAGCGTTCACCACGTTATAGTTAAACGCAACGATAACGGCGTTCGAGTTGCGGAAGTCCCCATAGGGGTTGTCGCCGACAAGCGTAATGCTTTCAAAGCGGCAGTTGCGCACAATTCCGTGGTTGTGCTGTGCGATTACCGTAGACTGGCCGAGCCCGGACGCGGTGTAATTAACTATGGAAACGTTTTGGACGGCGCCGCTCTTGCCGATAACGCCGAAAATCGATGTGCCCCATGTGGCCGGTTCAAGACCACCCACGTCGGGCGCCCCCTCGCTCGGGTGCACAACCGTCAAATTTTTGAGCGCATAACCCCGGCCGTCGAAAATGCCGTTAAAGAAAGTGCGGTGGTCGGTATACCACGCGTTCTCCTCGTCGGAGCCGTTCAGTATACGGCTCTCGGGGTACCACTCCGCGTACGCCCACGCGGGAGGCCGCAGCGGCGCGCCCGCAAAATCGATATCATTCGTTAGAACGTAATACCCGTTGCGGCTGCCGCCTAGCATCGCCTCGAACTCCGCGCGGCTTCCTATCAGCGTAGGGTTGGCGGCGTCGTTAACCTTTACGGCGCACGTCTTAACAATGGTATCGGCGGTTGTGACAACCGTCATAGTTATCGTTGTCTCTCCGGCGCCGCCCGCCATAACAAGGCCGTCCGCGCTTACGGAGGCGACGGCGGGATTTAGCGACGCCCACGATACGCCGACAACGTTGTCGGCGTCCGCAGGCACAAGCATCGCCGATAACGCGGCGGTTTCGTGTCCCGCCAAGCCCTTAACGAGCGTTAAATACGCATTACTAATCTCCACGTTTGTTAGAAAACTGGCCACCGTGATAGGATAGGGTTTACTGACGCCGAAATAGTCTATCGTAATCAAAGTGTCGAGCTTTGTCAACGGCGTATTCGGCGAAACCGAATAATTCGTTACCGTCGCCTGCTCGCCTCTATTAAAAATTACGGTAACGACCAGCCCGTCATTCATCTTATCAAAAAGCTCGCCCACGCCATAATCCGTTTTGTACCCGCAATCGTACAGGTCAAATCTGCTTCCGGACAACACGATATCAATTACCCACTTGACCGAAATGGCATATTGCACGGTTGCACCCTGGTATGTAACGGTAATTATGATGCCGTCGTCCGCTCTGTATAATGTGCCGGACACCCTTGAAACCGTATAACCGGAATTAACCGTACGGGACGTGACGGCACCGCCATAGTCGGCTTCAAGAACCATTCCCGTCGTGGCAAACACTTCATTCTCTATAAACTCCCTTTTGGGATACGTAACAATCGAAAGACTCCGAACCGCCGCCACCGTGATGGGAAGGATTACGGTCACGCCTTGGTACGTAATCACAACCTCGCGGTCATCTGCCGTCAAAGTACCGTTTTTATCTGCCGTCCAGCCGGTCGTAACATCGACTGCCGTTCCGTTTGAATAGACGACCGCAAGTACCATACCCGCAAAGTCAGCCGACTCGCCCGCATAATACGAGGTCTTGGGCGGCGTTTTGACGGCGATGCTTACAACCGTCGGCGTGGGCTGTGTGGCTGGCGTGACCGTGATGGGAAACGTTTGGGTCAACCCCTTATACATAACTATCACGTTACCAGAGTGCATCAGCATTAGCGGCGTTCCGCGTAAAATCGAAGTCGCCCAGCCGGTGGTAACGTCTTCCACCGAATTGTCCGAATACGTGACGGTTAGCACCATGCCGGCGTCGCTGAAAGTTTCGCCCACAGTATAGTTGCGCTTATTAGGCACTGTTTTGATGATAAAGCTCTGCACCGTCACGTTGCCCGGATTTTGCCCGTCGCCCGGTCCGGTGACAGTGTAAGGGAAAGCGTCGGACCAATCCGAATCGGTATACGAGCGGTTGTTCCCGAGCGCCCGAACTTTTAGCGCGTAGGTTTTAGCCGCGGTAAGATTAGAGAGCGAATATGTATTTGTGGAAGCCGATTTTACGACGCCATCGATACTCACCTCGTAACCGACGGCGTTGCGCACCGGGCTCCACGAAAGCGTTTGGCCGCTCACCGCCAAATTTGTCGGCGCGGGTAATTGCCTGGGCTCGCCGCCGCCGTCGCTGCGGCTCACGCAACCGGCCGCAAAAAGCATGACGGCGATGATAAACGCAACGGATAAAACGAATTTTTTCTTCATAGCGGCTCCCTCCGGAGATGAGTGATATGCTTACGGAGTATACCAAGCGGGGTAATTCGGGCGGAAGTTGTTTAAAACCGCGTACGAGGCGGGCGTCCCGGTGTAGGTAGTCGAGCCGTACAGGTTAAAGTTGCCCCGGTACAGGGCATTGCCGCCGTCGGTTGTACACGTAATCGTAGCGTCAACCAAATTGAAAACAACGACCGGATGAGAGCCGGACTGGCCCAAGGGGCGGTAGTTGGCAGTGACGGACGAGCGGATGAGATTAAAAGTACCCCCCGCATCCCATGCGGGTTCAGGCCCGCCGCCGGCGTTCGTCGCTTGCAAAAGACTGTTGGAAGAATAATGCCCGGCAAATGAAATCACAGTGCAATCGATAAAGGTGAACACTGCGGCCGCGTTGGAAACGGCCTCGTGGATATTGACGGCGACGGACGACGCGCTGTTCGTAAAATAATCGTAGTAGCAAGTGGCGTCAAAGGTGATGTCGACGTTCTCAAACGTAATTTTTCCGCTTTGCATAATCTGAAACCGCGAATAATTGCCTAGCGTAATCGTACGCTTAACGCCATTGCTTCGGATTAAGATGTCTTTTGTTAGGCCGCCAACCTGATACGTTCCCGAAGCCACCCCGTCGGTATCGTTTAGGGTAATGTCCGACGTCAAGACAATCGTCCCCTCGCCCGCGGTGTGGATTTCCGCCCACGCCGATTTAAATCCGGCTTGGGTTGAAACGTTTTTCGTCAAACGCCCCTCCGCCGCGGTCTTAAGCTGCGCGATTTTGGTTTTAAGCGCTTCTAACTTCTGCTTGGCGGCCATAACGTCGGCATGGGTTAGCTCCGCCGCGGGAATCGCCGCATATTTACTTTCGACGTCGGAGCCCGCTATCTGCGCCTCCGCCGCTTCCGCTTGTGTCAGCGTAGTCACCGCGGCCGCCAGCGGCAAAGCGTTCACCGCCGCGATAAAGGCGGACTGCGCGGCGGAAAGCCCGGGGATTTTCAGCATCTCGATTTTTTCCTTCAAAAGTGTAAGCCGCACAAATTTTTCCATTACCGCCGCACCCGCCGCATCCGCTAAGGATAACGCGTTATAGGCCGCCAAAGCCGCGTCCACGGCAAGCGCGTCCGCAAGCGTGACGGTGCTCTCGGACGGCAATGCGTTGACCGCCGCGATAAAGGCCTGCGCCGCCGGAGAAAGCCCGAAAAGCTTCAAGCCCTCAAAAGCGGCCTGCAGCAAAACGAGCTTTATGTACCGAGCCGCGACGCCGTCCTGCAACCGCTCCGGCTCGGTCAATTCCGCATACAATGCGAGCGCCGCGTCGAGAGCCTCCCCGTCCGCAAGCGTTATCGCGCCGACTCCCGGCAGTGCGTCGGCCGCGGCGAGAAATTGCTGCACCTGTGCGCTTAAAACCGACGCCACGGTGTAAGAAACCGGAGCGGACCAATCGGAATCGGAGTAGGTTCGACTGCTTGCGAGCGCCTTTACCTTGATTTGATAGGTTTTGGCGGCGGTAAGGTTTGCCAGCGAATAGGTATTTGCGGACGTCAACACAACGGAACCATCGACGCTTACCTCGTAACCTACGGCGTTTTGAACCGAACTCCACGAGAGCGTTTGGCCGCTCAGGGCCAAATTCGTCGGCGCGGGCAATTGCCTCGCCTCACCGCCGCTGCGGCCTCCCAAACAGCCGACTGCGAAAAGCATGACACCGACAAGGAGCGCGATGAAGAATATGAACTTCTTTTTAACCATAATGCGATACCTCCGGGTCGGTAGCCAGTGGTCACCAGCTAAAGCATAGCCTATCGGGATTCAAAAGTCAAGCGAATACCTATCCTAATAATTATGCGTTATTTGTTATTCACGATTCACTATATCTATTGATTTGACATCCCCTTTCCACGGGTGTATAATACAAGCGAATAAAGGAGTTTTTATATGAGTAACACGTTGGGTACCGTTTCTATGGGCGTGCGCGCGCCGGTCATTCGCCAAGGTGACGATTTGGTTAAAATCGTCACGGACAGCGTGATGGCCGCCGTCGCCGAAAATAATTTGACGCTGAATGACCGCGACATCGTTTCGGTCACCGAGGCGGTGCTGGGACGGGCGCAGGGCAATTATGCCTCCATCTCGCACATCGCAAAAGATGTGCGCGCCAAATTCGGCAACGAAACCGTGGGGCTCGTCTTCCCTATCCTCTCGCGCAACCGCTTCTCGATGATTTTGCGCGGGATTGCGCGCGGCGTGAAAAAACTCGTCGTGCAGCTTAGCTATCCGTCCGACGAGGTGGGCAACCAACTAGTCAGCATTGATGAATTAGACCGTCAAGACATCAATCCCTCAATCATGCATTTCACCGAAGAGGTTTTTCGCAAAATCTGCCCCGACGTGCGGCACCGCTTTACCGGCGTCGACTACATTAAGTACTATAAGGAGCAGGCGCCGAATATCGAAATTGTTTTATCAAACGACCCGGCGTATATTCTAAAAAACACGAAATTCGTGATTTGCGCCGATATCCACACACGGGAGCGCACGCGCCGCATCCTAGCTAAGGCGGGCGCGGAAAAAGTTTTAACGCTTGCGGATTTAATGACCGAGAGTGTGGACGGGAGCGGCTATCATCCCGAGTTCGGCCTGCTCGGCAGCAATTTGGCCACGGCGGACACGGTAAAGCTGTTCCCGCGCGACGCAGACAAATTTGCAAGCGATTTGCAAAAGAGCTTATTTGCGGCGTCCGGCAAGACGATTGAATGTATGGTGTACGGCGACGGCGCTTTTAAAGACCCCATCGGCGGAATTTGGGAGCTTGCCGACCCCGTGGTCAGCCCGGGCTACACCAAAGGCCTCGAGGGCCAGCCGTGCGAATTAAAGCTAAAGTACCTTGCCGACAACGATTTGGCCGAATTTTCCGGCGAGCAATTGACCGGCGAAATGAAAAAAATCATCGCCGCAAAAAAAGCGCAGGAAAAGAACGCGTTCACGGCGCAGGGAACCACGCCGCGCCGCCTCACCGACCTCATCGGCAGCTTATCGGATTTGACCAGCGGCAGCGGCGACAAAGGCACCCCGATTATTTTGATACAAAATTATTTTAAAAACTACGCGGAATAATTACCGAATATGTTCATCCAAAAGCCCTGCGTCCTTCATAAAGCTAAGTAGCGTGAATTTTTCTTTTAAATCGGGGGCGAGGGCGAGGGCGAGGGCGGCGTCCGGCGGCTCTATGTAATTTACAAGGCCAAAGCCGTCGTCGGGGTAAAGGCGCTTAAAAACCCGCCAGGCGCGGTTTAGGCGCACGGCGTTGAGACAAACCGCCTCGTACAGCTCGTCGCGGTATTCGTTAAGGCGGTAGGAAAAAAGCTTTAATTTTTCGGGGGACGGGATGGCGCGCATTTTTCCTATCGCCGTCTTTTCCGGTACGCCCAAGTATTCAGTGATTTTTTCGGCGCGGCGCGCGTTGGAAGGCGGAGGTACAAAGAAATTTGCGGGGCGGGCGAGGAAGTTTTTATACACCTCGAGCACGATGCGCGAGAGGAGAAATTCCGTTTCGCCGCGCAGTTTTAACGGCCGCTGCTCATGCTTAAAAAGCAATCGGAGCGCGTGCGCCGCCTGCGCCTCTCCGCCGCAAAACAGGCGCGAGTTGCCGGTGAGTTGCCCTAAAGCCGAGAACCTTAGCGAGCTTTCCGCCAAAATCGCCGCCGCCTCTTTTTCGCCGAGTACGCGGTCGCGAAAGCGCGCCAGCGTCTCGTCAATCGCCGCAAAGCCGAGCTCATAAAGGTGCGGGCAAAACCGTTCTCCGGCGATGAGGTGGGCGAATTTGTAATCGAACAGCGACACCGCCTTTGCAGCCAACTCGCCGAACGCCGCCGGAATCAGCGCGGGCGGCAAATCTGTTAAAAAATCCATATCGCAAAACACGCCGGAAAACGGCGGGGTTTTATAGATTTCTTCCACTCCCCCGTCCGAGTGCAGCATTGCCGACGGCGTTAGGCTCCCGAGCGCGGCGGGCGAAGTGAGGATGAGGGCGCACGGAAGCTTTTTGGCGGCGGCAACGTACTTGGTAAGGTCGGCAACCGTGCCCCCGCCCGCGCCTGCCACCAAAAAGGCCTCCTCCGGCACAATAACCTTGGCAGCCGTTTCCAGCGAGGCAGGAGAACCTGTCTCCAGCGTGTGCGTGTGGACGCGGTACCCCGCGCGCGAGAGCCGTTTTTCAAAGGCGCGCTCCGTTTTGTCGCGGATTTGCGCATCCGAAATTACGGTAACCACGCCCAAAGAGGGCAACAGCGGCGCAAAAAACGTTTCAAGCGACGGCGACGGCCCGAAAACTACGGATTGCGTCGCCACCGTATGGCAAACACCGCAGCCGCACTGAAAGCTAGCGCCCGCGTAACGCGATAGATTCTGCGTGTTTAAGGTGGTTATGTCCATGATAAAATATATTGTGGATTATGCTATTTTATCACAGCGGCGCTGACGGATTAATGGGAAATTTGCAAAACGACGGCGAAAATTAAGGTTTTTCCCCTTTGATGACATGCTTGATCTTAAACGTCAAAATAATTGAGGCCAGCGTCAAAGTGACGCTGTTCGCAAGAATGATTGCAAGCTCGGCTTTATAAATCCCAAAAATCATCCAAGCAGTCAGCCCGACGATAAAACAAATGTACATATACAACGAAATGTCCGCCGTATTTTTTGTCTTTAACACCTTATACACTTGCGGCACGAACGCCAGCGTCGTAAGCGTTGCCGCAACATATCCTAAAATAGTAATTCCCAATGCAGTACTCTCCCTACCCCACCAATATACGAATAGTGCGCGTGCACGGTGACCGTGCACGGTGACCGGGTCACCGTGCACGCTTTTTGGTCACCGTGCACGCTTTTTTACCGCGCTTACCGGCTTGCGCCGCAGCCTTTGCATTGGGTATCGTCGGGCGCAAACTTTCCGCCGCAATAATAGCATCGGTCGGCCAGCACCAACGGTTGCGCCGTTACTGTTTGAGCGGCGTCGGCAGCACGCGAAAAACCGGGGGAGTTTGCGGCGCGCGGAGCTACGGCGGCGCCTTCGGCAATCACGGCTCGGCCTTCTAAATACTTAATCTTAAAGGTGCTTTTTTTTCTAAACTCCTCGCACTCATGCGGCGAAAAAATGCGCATGGATTTTGTTATGTGCGGCACGCCGTTTGCGTCGTTATACGAAAACTTTATCTTAGCGTAGTTTACATTGTTTATCTGGATGCCGACGGTCGTCCCCTCAAAATACCCGGTGCTTTCCGTGCCCTCGCGCAAAATCCGGCGGATGATGCGGCGGTTGCGGAACAACAAAACTATGGCAACCCAAAACCCGGCGCCCACGGCAAAAAACACCAGCACAATCAGCGCTATGGGTTCAAACTCGCCCGCCGCAATCACGGCGGTTAGTGCCATGAGGGGAATCACCGTAAACGCCACGGCGAATATCAAAAACATGGGCAAAAACCTTAAGACGGAAAAGTTTTTATTCATGATTACATTATACAAAATACTGCCGGACATTGCAAGCGATTAAGGATATTATTCAAGGAAAAACAAGCCGTAGGCAGCGACGCCCCGCTTTTCCCCCAGTATTGTCAGGTTATGCTGCCAGTACTCGTAGGGCGGGGGCTTGCCCCCGCCGTTTCCGGTCTGGTTACCAGAAGTTTTCGGCGGGGGCAAGCCCCCGCCCTACGGTTGCAAAGTTCGGAAAATGAAACCGATTTCGTTTTACCTGACAACACTCGCTCTTCCCCCTACCCCACTTCTATAATCCTTGCCGCCAGCACCGTCGAGTCGTCGCGGGGGCGGCCGCCGCAGTTAAAAAGGGTGTGCTGCAGGATGCCCTCCGAAAGCGTTTGCGGGTTTAGGGTGCGTAGGGAATTGACCGCCGCGCTCAACTTATCGCCCTCAAAGCTGTCCGCCACACCGTCGGTCGCCAGCACCAGCATGTCGCCGCGCAAAGCGAAACACGGATTGCCGAGGGCTCCACGGCGTCCGGCATCGCCCCGAGCGGCGCCGAGGCGCCTTCGAACCGCTCGACGGTTTCGCGCCGCTTTACGTAACTCGCGGGGCTGCCCAATTTTATAAAACAAAACAAACAAAACAAACAAAACAAAACAAAACATCCTTCGGGCAAAAATGTATCATATTTCCTTGACACCGTATTTGACCTTATGATATAGTATATATGGATTTTTTTGAGCTTTAGGAATCGGCCTGTCAGAATTTTGATTATGGAGGTGCTATGAAAGAAGAAAAGACCAAACCTAAAAAAAAGAAAGGCTGCTTGATTGCGCCCGGCGTGACTCTTTTGGTTGTGGCACTGGTTATCGCATTCCCTTTTGCGTGGAACGCGGGATTGGGGTTGCCGGGGGGATATAAAATGCATGGAGAATACCCTTTGACCAATGGAAAATACGGCATGCACACTCTTCAGCATCAATTTACGAATGAGAATCTGTCATTTGACTACTTAGAAAATAAACTTTATTTTATTCACGAAGATGAGAAGTATTATATTCAAACGGAAAGGAAGAATTATAGCGATTTATATAAAGGTGTATTTCTAAGTGGAAACAAGATTTTTGTATATAAAGAATCATACGGATTAGAGCCATTAGGAGCGTTTTATAGCAAAGAATTGAAACTGAAAAACGCCGACGAGTCTCAAGGCTGTGGGCAAATTTTTTATAATGAACATTTCCTATATTATGTGTACGGTCATAATTTTACTAGGTTTTATTTTGATATGGTGTGGGGGGATTCGCGACTTAATAGTATGTTTTATGCAAAGTATGAGTTTTACCGCTTCGAATGAATCTCCCCGAGGCAAGACCTCGGGGTATCCCCCTCAGCTCACTGCGTTCGCAATAAGCAGACCGACGCAAGACGTCGGGGAATAAAACCCGGAGAGAATGAATCTCCCCGAGGCAAGACCTCGGGGTATCCCCCTCAGCTCACTGCGTTCGCAATAAGCAGACCGACGCAAGACGTCGGGGAATAAAACCCGGAGAGATTAAACAAGAGGGAGTTCTATCATGCAAAAAATCAAATTTGTAAAAGTGCAAAAAATCGGGTTACTAACCGTAATGATTGTAGCGGAATGACCAATATTGTTGTCCCGAATGATGTCAAAAGTATCGGCGAGGGCGCGTTTACCAGTTGCTCCTCCTTAACAAGCCTCAACGTACCTGCCGCTGTAACTGAAATCGGCGCAGCAATAGCTGTCGGTTGCAGCAGTTTAAGCAGTATAACGGTAGCAGTCGGGAACACAAAATATAAAAGCGAAGGGGATTGCTTAATTGAGATTGCTTCGAATAAGCTGATATCGGGCTGTAAATCCAGCACAATCCCGTCTTACGTAGCGATTATCGGGAAAGGGGCATTCAACGAAATTCCTATTACATATATCGAAATACCGGCCAACGTCACCACTATAGAACGGGATGCATTTTGGGCTTGTGAATATTTGGAGGAAGTGGAGATTGAGGCCGGGAGCCAATTGAGCAGTATCGCAACCTTTGCATTTAGAGCTTGCATAACGCTAAAAACTATTTGGCTCCCAAACACTGTTACAACGATTGAACAGGTTGCTTTTGGCAGCAATTTTGATTTGACGATATATGCAGAGGCTTGGAGTAAGCCGAGCGGATGGCATAATGATTGGAGCTATAGAAATAATCCGGTTTGGTGGGGAATGCAGCACGGTGTACGATTTGAAGTCCAAGGCGGCGTAGCGGTATTGACAGAATATACCGGGAACGCCTCAACGCTTATTATACCCGATCAAGTTATTTACGGCTCAACAACGTATGACGTAGCAAAAATTTCGGAGTCCGCGTGCATTAACCGTACTAATTTGCAGAGCGTTTACATTCCTATCAGCGTAAAATCTATCGGGTGGGCTGCTTTTGCGGGCTGTAGCAACTTATTGCATATTGCGATACCTTTTGTTGGAAACGCTTACGGAATGCCGGTAAATGCATATTTTGGATACATATTTGGCGGAGCAAACAGCGCCGTACCCTCTTCGCTCAAAACGGTCGAGATTACTTATAACGACAACATCAAAAATGGTGCGTTTAGCGGATGTACAAGTATAGAGCAAATATATCTATCAGGGCAATATATGATGTCTATCGACGACTATGCGTTTAGTGGTTGTACCAGCTTATGGTATTTCCAATTCCCGTGGCGTAGCTATATTAGTAGCATCGGCGACTATGCTTTTGCCGGTTGCGAGAGTTTGGAGAGTATTGTTTTGCCGGATGCTTTAACGGAAATAGGGGACAACGCGTTTAGTGGCTGTAGCAGTTTAGCATATGTTTCGATGACTGCGACAGGCATTGTAAGTATTGGGGATTATACTTTTTATAATTGCACCACGCTTTCAGAAATAATGATTCCCGCGAATGTGGAAAGCATTGGGGAGCGGGCTTTTGCTGGCTGTAACAGCCTGGTAAGCATTATGCTCCCGGCGAGCTTGGAAAGCATCGGAGAATGGGCGTTTTACGGATGCAGCGGTTTAGAAACCGTTTATGCAGAGCGGTACGAAGCCTCTCCTGTCCCGCCCGCGACGCAGATTACCGCGCTGGGCGCGAATGTTTTTTACGGTTGCGGTAGTTTAACGGAAGTTATTGTTCCTCACGCCGCGTTGTCGGCATATACGAACGCATGGACAAGCACGTCAAACTGGCCGTCCGGGGCGAGTATCGTGGCGGTTGCGCCGCCGTTTACGGCTACGGACGGTTTGAAGTTAACCAAATCGGGGAATGCGTACGTTGTTTCTAAAGGCACGGCGAATACAAACGGTGTGGTATATATTCCCGCGTATTACAACGGCCTGCCCGTGACGGAGATTGCGTCCGACGCCTTTAAGAACTGCACGGGACTGACCGAAGTGGTGTTGGAGCCTGGGTCTATGTTGGCGATTGTGGGCACAAGCGCGTTTTCCGGTTGCACGAATTTAACGTCTATCAACCTGCCGGACAGCTTAGAGGAGATTAAGGAAAACGCGTTTAACAACACCGGATTCTTTGCCGCCGCGCCTGCCGACGGCGTGGTGTACGCGGGGAAAAACGTAATATACGGAGCGGGCGGCGCGGCCACATTCGCGGGCGGCTCCGGGGGCTGGGCCGTGGGCGTCAAAGGAACCGTGAGCGGCACGGTGACGGTCGCGCCCGGCACGAAAGGACTGATTATGCGCGCGTTTTACAACAAAACGGCGATTACCGGCATGGTTTTGCCGTCCTCATTGCGCTACATCGGCGAGCGGTCATTGGAGAAGATATCTATTACGCAAATCACCATCCCCGAGGGTGTGGTGTACGTCGGCAGCCGCGCGTTCCAGAGCGTAACCACCCTGCAAACCGTCTCCGTGCCCGCCACGGTTGACCTCATGCGCGGCTATTCCTTTGACGGCTGCACAAGTCTTTCGACCGTTTACATCAACCGCCCCTCGGCCTTGGGCGTCACCGCGATTCAGGTTTCGACCTTCAACAACTGCACGAGTTTGGCGCACCTCTACGTCCCGGACGACTCTGCGAGCGAGGCCGCCTATAAAACCGCGACGAACTGGAAATCCTACGCCGCAAAAATTTCTGTCGAACCCTAAGCGTTGCTTGTAGTTTGGACCGATGAGGGCATTGACCCGAACGGAAATCGGTAGCCAGCGGGTCACTCGAAAAACTTGCAGCTCCTACGGGAGGGGCGATGCATTGCCCTTCCCCCTACCCTACCTCGATGATCCGTGCCGCCAGCACCGTCGAGTCGTCGCGGGGGTGGCCGCCGCAGTTAAAAAGGGTGTGCTGCAGGATGCCCTCCGAGAGCGTTTGCGGGTTTAGGGTGCGCAGGGAGTTGACCGCCGCGCTCAATTTGTCGCCCTCAAAGCTGTCCGCCACGCCGTCGGTCGCCAGCACCAGCATGTCGCCGCCGCAAAGCGAAACACGGATTGCCGAGGGTTCTACGGCGTCCGGCATCGCCCCGAGCGGCGCCGAGGCGCCTTCGAACCGCTCGACGGTTTCGCGCCGCTTTACGTAGGACGCGGGGCTGCCCAATTTTATGATGTCGGCCTGCGCCGCCTCTAAATCCACCACGCAAATATCCAGCGCCGAAAAGCTCTCCCCGCCCACCGATGAGAGAAAGCGGTTGACGCCGTTTAGCACCAAATCGCCCGAAAAACCGGCGCGGTAAAAACTCTCCACCAACCCTATCGCCGTCTCGCTCGCCCTTTCGGCCTTCTCGCCGCTGCCCATGCCGTCGCACAACGCCATCATAAAGCGTCGGCCGTCGATTTTTATAAACGAATGCGTGTCCCCGCTACGTCCGTCGGCGTCCTTTGCCGCGGACGCCGCGCCGAACACCACGTCGTAGCGCGGCTTTAATTGCATACTGACGCAGCAAAACCCGGAAAGCACGGTGTCGTCCACGGAGGTGACGCCGTATTTTTTGCGCAGCACTCTAGAGACCGTTTTTTCGACGGCTTTGCGGTCAAACGATTCCGTGCGCAGCACCAGCGTGATGCGCTCGCCGCACAGCATCGCCTCGCTCGCCGCAACGCCGGCGTAGTTAAGCTCCTCTACCAGCGCCTTTTCACGTTCGGCGTCGTAAGACACGGGCACGGCGGTGAGACATGCCAAATCCGAAAGTACGCCCGTCATGCCGCGCATTTGCGCCTCGATGACCTGCCTCGAATTTTTCTCTTGTTCGGCGTTTTGTAAGGTAGTGCGGCGTCCCTCCCCGATGGCTGCCGCGACATTCATAAGCCGGGCAAGGTTGACACAGCGGTCGGAGATATACGGCGGAATGTCCGAAATATTGGCCCGCCCTTTTTGGAATACCGTGTTTAGCATCGCATCGAGCGCTTTTTCGAGCCCCACCCCCGCGCATTTAGCTTGGTGCTCACAAATCGCGCAGCAACGGTTATGCAGGCTGCCGGTATAATCGGGCGGGGGCGGCTCCGATTGTGACAATGTTTCCGCCATCGAGCGGAACACGCCCGCCGCGCCCGACAATTTTGCGGCCGTCTCGGCGCGGCTGCGGTTGATGGTATAGCGGACGGCGGCTCGCTCCGAGGAGGTGAATAAGTAGTTTTTGGCTCTTGCGAGTAATTTTAGCGGCACCAGCATGTACATAAGCCCGCCCGCTCCGACCGCAACCGTCCAAATCCACGCGTCCCCGACTTCTGCGGGAAAGAAAAAGAACCGGAACATCAAATACCCGGCAAGGCCGGCCAGCGGCATGATGATTTTCGGCGCGGAAGCAAAGCCTGCCGCGACAAGGGCGACAAACGCAAAGCACGCAATCGGCATAACGTCCAAAGTAACCGCCGCGCATCCGACGCCAAACACGAGCCCGACCAAAGCCGCCCGTCCGATTCCTGCCGTTTTGGCGGTGACGTAGACGCAAAAGGACGCCGCGAGCATGGAGACGGGGAATCCGAAAAGCAGCGCGTCGAACGCCGCCACCCCCATCGCCGCCGCAATCCCTACGATGCCGAGGCAAATCACCTCGGTTTCCAGCATTTTATAATGCAGCGCTTCTTTTAGGATGGGCTTAAGCGCGGAGTTGGCGGCCGTTGCGAACCCGACGGCAAGCCCCGCATACAACGCGATTTGAAACGCCCCGACTTGGGTAAACGCGATGGCCGCGCAAGGCCCGGCCGCAGTTAAAACGGACGCGACGGGAAGCAGCCACGGGAGCTTCTTGCCTTTAAATTTAAGCCGAATCGTTACGGCCGCCCCCGCTATCGCGCACACAACCAACGCGCTTAAAATGCCGGCCACCCCGCCGCTAAAAAGCTCCGCCGCCGCGTACATGGGCGATATCAGCCAAAACGGCACGTCCAAAAACAACAGCGCTATGTAGAGTCCGGTACCGAACGGCCGTATTCCGTACAGCGGCGCGCCCGAGAGCGCGCACTGCAGCAGCAAAAGCCCCGCGTATTTTAGAACGGTCATGGCGGTTTTGTATTTGGCGGATGCCTCCACACGGTTGTCGTATGTTGCGTGCGCCCCGGTCCGGCTTTCGGCATACGGTGATTGCATAAAAATACTTCCCTCGACGGCCACCCGTCAAGAGAAGTATAACGGTTTTTAAATGCGACTTTTTGGGGAGAAAGAGCGAGGAATGTCGAAGAAGATTAACAGAGCACTAGACCCACCACGCATATTCAAACCGAACCGCGTCGACATCGGATTTATCGAGCGCCACCACAAAACAGCGCGGGGTACACGGATAATAACTTTCGGAGACGTTTGGATGAACCAGTCCAAAGTTAACGAGCATTTTCGTGCCGAACATGTTGATGCTTTTTATCTCGTACGCTTTTTCGGGATCGTCGTAGGAGCAAAACACGTAGATAAGCAGTGTCTTTTGCTCAAAATCGGTGCCGCCGTACGGCGTAGCCGTATCGAAAGGCTCAAAATAAAACTCAAAGGGCGTGCCGTGCGTGGCGGACACTTTATCACAGGCGGATTTCATTTGCTCGTAAGATTCCCTTACGCGTCCGTTAAACGCGTCAAATTCCGATTGGGTTTGGACGATAAAGGTTTGCGGGCAATTTTTCGGGATAAAATAGCCGCCCTCCACCGGAAGCGGGTACCCCACCCGATATTGCGTGAGCAGTCCCCTTACCCACCCGTGCTGCGGCGGATTGCCGTCAAATTGCGCTTCGCCTTGATACGGAGTCCCATCCTTGACGTCTAATCCGTAAAACTCGCCGACATATTCAACGTCCCTGAAAACCGCTTGGTTGATATCGGTTTTATCGAGCGTCACCACAAAACAACGGGTTGTAAAAGCACAAGTACCCCCTTGTTCCATATCAATCCACCCGTAATTGATGCGTAAACTCTTGCCGCTCAGCTCCATGCTTTTTATCTCAAACCGTTCTCCGCCGTGGTATGCCTGATAAACGTAAACAACCAGCATTTTTGCCGAAAAATCCGTCCTGCCGTACGGTACGTCCGCATCAAAATCGGAAGGCGTGTCGTACGCATTATACCGGGCCTTTCTTTTTGCGGTAAATAGTCTGTCAAAATCGGCTTTTGAGCGTATGATATGCGCCGTGCGCTTACTGCTGTTCTTATATTCCGGAAAAAGCACTCCGGCGCAGGCGTCCAGAGCGGATTGATCGTCAAAAAAAACGTCCCCGGCATATGGCGCATAATCTTCTTCCTTTGAGCCGTCTTTATTATAGCCCTCTACGCAAGCGGAAAACGAAAACACCGTGGCTGCAGCTAAAGCCATAAATACCGAAAGGATGATAATTCTTCCAGAAACGCTTTTCATAAATACTCCTTTATGCGCAATACCATGCAACCGTGCCGTAGTCCCCATACGCACTAGACTGGTAGTTAAATTGATATACTTGAATTAAGAGTTGCGTATAGCTTGTGTTATTATAAGAAATACATTTGACGACTGCGTTCCTGTACCATAAAACCGCATAAAATGGGGGTTTTAGAGGAAAACAGAGGGCAAAATATTTATTTTATAGGGGCGATATGTGTGAAATGTGAGTGAAACTTTTTGCTTATTGTTTAGTTATGCCGTTTTCACGTTCAATAACTCAATAAATTCTCTTTCCGCGTCATTGGATATGTGCGTATAGACGGCTCTTGTCATTCTGCTACCGGTATGATGACCGACCCACCG
>Ga0123356_10002692_pt1 | contig 18868 bp, 17 predicted proteins | sample TergutEmb28metaG_2_FD_92546 | JGI IMG/M metagenome (GOLD analysis project Ga0123356, IMG submission 92546) | Embiratermes neotenicus P3 segment gut microbial communities from Petit-Saut dam, French Guiana - Emb289 P3 | ecosystem: Host-associated > Arthropoda: Insects > Digestive system > Gut ...
GAGAGAGAGAGAGAGAGAGAGAGAGAGAGAGAGAGAGAGAGAGAGAGAGAATTTGAATTCATGTGCGATTTACGATTCATTGTAGGATTTTAACATAAAAATGAAAAAAGAACAAGGGTAAATTTAATTGTTTCTCTGTGTTCTTTGTGCCTCTGCGCCGTTGTGTGAACCTCTTTATTAATAAAAACTCAATTATTTTTCGTTTTCACTAAAGCACCGCGCACGCTCACGCCATATATATATACTAGTTAACGCAATTACAACTGCGTTAACTATCACGCTAAACGAAATTGAAACTTCGTCTAGCGCAGCGGTTTACGGTCTGACCACCAATAGTAGCCAGCTTATACATTCTACCATTGGTAGAACGTCGCCGACGAAGTCGTAAACCGCCATACAAAAATCACAGGAGAAAAGTATGAACGAGAAAAAAATCGTCCAAATCCAAGATTTAATTCACGAGATTCGCGGACAAAAAGTAATGTTAGACAGCGATTTGGCCAAATTGTATGAGGTCGAGACAAAAGCCTTAAACAGAGCAGTTAAAAGAAATATTGAACGTTTTCCAGATTTATTCATGTTCCAATTAACGGAAAACGAATTCAACTCTTTGAGATGCCAATTTGGCATCTCAAACAAAGGAAAGGAGAAAGAGCAACTAAATTCTTTGAGGTACCAATTTGGCACCTCAAACAAGGGCAAGGGGGGAAGGCGCTATTTACCTTATGTCTTTACGGAACATGGTGTCCTGATGCTTTCAAGCGTTTTAAACAGTAAAAAAGCTATAAGTGTAAATATGGAAAAACCCAAAGAAACAAGAAGAATTGGGTTTCATACAGAGGACTAATGTTGAACAAACAAAAAATCAAAAAAATTATAGGAGTATGTTATGAGTGTGTTTACTTTTATGCCGCGCGGGGCAAATGGAATCATTATCCGTGTTGAAGCTGATTTACGCAGAGGAATTCCGGGAGTTGATATTTCAGGGCTTGCAGAAGGCGCTGTCAGAGAAGCAAGAGAACGAATACGGGCAGCATTCAGAAATTCGGGTTTTCAATTTCCGCTTGATAGAATCCTTATAAACCTTGCGCCAGCGGGTTTAAAAAAAGAAGGAGCCGCTTTGGATTTGCCGATTGCTCTTTCTGTGATGGAAGCGGCAAAACTTACGCCGGTCTCGGGAAATTTACTTGTAATGGGAGAACTGGAACTATCCGGGAAAATTCGTCCTGTCCGCGGTGTACTTGCAGCAATTGCAGCAGGACTAAAAGAAGGTATAACAGAATTTATTGTACCGGCAGAAAATGCAGGAGAAGCGGCTATTCTTAGATCAGCAGGAGCAAAATTCATAGCAGTAGAAAATCTGCAAAATGCTGTGCATGCGCTTATAATAAGAGAAGAAAAAGGCGAACTTCCCGCACCGCTGGAACATCAATCTATCCTGTCTGATCATTCAAACAACAAATCATCGATATATATTTCTGATGGAGATTTTTCTGATGTCCGCGGACAGATAATTTATAAACGCGCGCTTGAAATAGCCGCTGCAGGAGGTCACAATGTTTTGGTCTTTGGACCGCCGGGCGCAGGAAAAACTATGCTTGCAAGACGGCTTCCTTCCATAATGCCGCCTCTTTCCCCCGATGAAGCAGTTGAAGTTACCCGGCTTCATAGCCTTGCAGGTTATTATCAAAATAATAGCGGCAAAACATCGAATCAATTTATTGATTGTCTTATCACGACCCCGCCATTCCGCTCACCGCATCATTCTGCAAGCGCAGAAGGTATTTTAGGCGGCGGAAGAACTCCGCATCCCGGCGAAATTTCTCTTGCGCATTTTGGCGTACTTTATTTAGATGAAGCTCCTGAATACAGGATTAATGTTCTTCAGGCTTTACGTGAACCTTTACAGGACAAAGTTATAAGCATTGCCAGGGCAGACGGAATTGTACAGCTTCCTGCAGAGTTTCAGCTTTTATTAACAGCAAATTCCTGCCGCTGCGGACGGCTTGGTATGCGAAACTCAGAGGTTTCCTGCCTTTGTTCTCAGGATGAAATTAACCGCTATTGGCGTAAATTCGGCGGCGCACTTTTGGATCGTGTAGAAATAAGAACTGCGGTACTGCCGCCAAAAATAGAAGAAATGAGCCAGAACGATCCCTTTAGCTGTGAAACCAGCGCCATTATAGCAAGCCGAGTAAAAAAGGCTGTTAAGATTCAGCAATACCGGTTTAAAGGAACAGGCATCCGCCGAAATGCTCTTATTACAACAGATAAAATATCAACTTTTTGTTCAATGAATGAAAAGGCAGAAAAAGCCTTTTTTACAGCTATAGAAAAACTGGGATTTTCCGGCAGAGCATATTATGCAGTCCTGCGGGTAGCCAGAACTATCGCCGACCTTGAAGGAAAAGACACAATAGAAATTGAACATATTCTGGAAGCTGTACATCACCGGCGTTTGGGAGAAGATCCTTGGGATATATTATCAGTTTAATTCAGGGATTGTACAATTCTGGGATTGCGGCAAGAACTGAATCATTAATTTTTCTGCCCTTGCTTGAATAACCAAGTCTGCGATCGGGGCGGACAGCGCCGTGAAAATCACTGCCTTCTGTAACATAAAGCCCAAGAGATTTAGCAAGCGTTTCCAGGCGAAGACAAGAACCGGCTTTAGCAGTGGGATGCCATGCTTCAAGACCAACAAGCCCCATTTCTTTTAACGATTTTACAAGATCGGGAAGACGCCCCCATGCAATAAAAAGCGATATAGGATGCGCTAAAACAGGAATTCCGCCGGATTCGCGGATTAAAACTACAGCTTCATCAAAGTTAAGCCCGTCTTTTGGAACATACAAAGGCCTGCCGACTCCCAAATAGCGCGAAAAAGCCTGGCTGATATTTTTTACAAACTTTCTCTTTATTAAAAGAGCGGCAAAATGAGGGCGCCCAAGAGAACCGCTAAAAGCGGCGGCTCCTGCTATTTCCAGCAATTCTTCCCAAACTGCTTCCTTCCCGGTTAATCCATTTAAAGTTGTCATGCTTAATTCATGCATTTTTTCCAGAATTTCGCGGTTTCTGGCTTCCCTGCGGCGCACAAGACCCTCGATGGCAGTAATAAAAGCAGGACTCGGCGAATTTATCCCTAAACCCAATAAGTGAAACTCTCCGCCTGGACCAAGACCCGGAGCGCCAGGACAAGATTTGTTTCCTGCCCAGTTAATATTTACCTCTATTCCGGGGATAAACTGAAATGGGGTATCAAGTGACAGCGCCGCAGTTCGCGCACTTTCCAGTCCGCTTAAAGTATCATGATCAGTAAGCGCAATAGCGGTAAGACCGCGGTTTCTTGCTTCATTTATCAGCATTTCCGGAGATAAATCCCCGTCAGAATTATTGGAATGCGTGTGTAAATCTACCATTGGTTATTATTATATCAAATATTTGCCGATTTATATATAATCTACCGATAATAGTATAATGGATATCCCGGAAACATTGATTTTTTGGGTAATTATCAATAAAATAGAAGTAACTGTTATTAAAACAGCAGATACTACAAGTTTTTCTAAAAGGACGGTTTGCAAGTGTTTGAGTACACCTTGGCAAATGGGGTAATTATATCCCCGGGGATAAAAGCACATGCCAGTGATTTGGGAATAAAAGGAGAGCAGATTGTATCTCCAACCGGCAATACTGTAATCGATCTGAAGGAAAAATCCTTCGTTTATCCTTCTCTTATAAATACTCATGATCATTTGCAGGGAAATTACCGTCCTCCTGTAGGACCTGCAGAAGGAAAATTCTACCTTACATGGCTGCCTTGGGATCAGGATTTAAAAGCATCAAGTACCTTTGCCGAAAGATCAAAGCTGGACAGAGAAGACCTTTATGCTCTTTCAGGCTACAAGTGCCTTTTTTCCGGTGTTACAACAGTTAATGATCATTTTCCGCATCAGTTAAACAGTCAAATTTTACCTACACTGCCTATCAGGGCTTTTCAGGAGTACGGGCTCGCGCATGAGTGTTCTTCGTACGATTTAAAATGGGGCGAAGGTATCGAAATTGAACACCAGGATGCAAAGAAAAATAAATGGCCGTTTATTACCCATCTTTCAGAAGGGTTTGATAAAGAAGCAATGCACAGCGTTGAGATGCTCGAAAAACTGCGGGTTTTAGACAGCAATTGTCTGTTAATTCATTGCATTGCATTCAGCGACGAAGACATAAACAAAGTCGCCAAAGCCGGAGCCAGCGTTTCATGGTGCGGCTTTTCCAATATGTTCATGTTCAATGTAACTGCAAAAGTCCGAAAGATGCTAAAAGCAGGAATAAATCTTACTATCGGCACAGACTCTTCTGCTACAGGATCTGCCAATCTGCTTGCAGAATTAAAATATGACAGAGAGCTTTACCGCAGTTTATACGGCGAAGATCTTTCTGCAGAAACAATGTTCGAAATGGTAACAATTAACGCGGCAAAAGCGTTTTGGATGCAGGAACGGGTTGGAAGCCTAAAAGAAGGAAAACTGGGTGATGTTCTTGTATTGAAAGCGAATGAAAATAACCCGTATGAAAACCTTGTCAATGCTGATATGAAAGATATAGAATTACTTATACTGGCAGGAAAGCCGATATACGGCGAAATGAGATTTCTTGATATATTCAGGGAAAACAATCTTCCTGCTGGTTATACGCAAATAAAGGTTGGAAACAGAGATATGTTTGTTAAAGGAGACCCTGCTGGTCTTTATAAAGAAGTCAGAAAAAAAGTTGGCTTTAAAAAAGAGCTTGATTATCTGCCGTTTGAGCCGGCGGGGGAAGGAATATAATGCCAAAACCAGCTCAATTCCGTTCAGGTTCTCTCATTTACTTCCAGGGAGATCCAGCGGATAAAATATATATTCTCCAGACAGGGAAAGTAAGCCTTGTTTATCAGGACATTGAAACAGGCGCGGATGTAAGAGACCCTGTTCAGCCGGGAGAATTCTTTGGAGTAAAATCCGCTTTAGGCCGTTATACCCGCGAAGAAAATGCTGTTGCTCTTTCTGATACTACAGTTATGATATTTACAGTTCCCGAGTTTGAAGCTGTTGCTACTGCAAATTCCAGAATTATTATGAAGATGCTTAAAGTTTTCTCGAATCAAATGCGGCGTGTTCACAAACAAGTATCCAAAGTTATGGCAAAAGAAGAACAGCCGCCGGCAGACGGTCTTTACATTATTGGAGAATATTATTTAAAAAATAAACGTTTCTCTCATGCAAAACATGTGTTCAGCCGTTATTTAACTTTTTATCCTTCTGGAAAAAACGCACATCAGGCTTCTAAAAATCTGGAAATTGCAGAAAATGCATTATCGCGTTACGGAGACGGAAAAGGACCCGGTGTATCTGTAAATCCATCTGCTCCTGCCGCTGCAGCTGCTGAGCCGGCTTCGCAGGAAGATTCAGATAAAACAACAAAATCATATTATGATGCAATTAGTCTTGTTTCACAGGGAAAATATCAAGAAGCATTCATGAAATTTAAATTGATAGTAGATGCAGATATCGATCCTGAATGGACAGCAAAAGCTTCTTTTGAAATAGGCCGTTGTATGTTCCTTTTGGAAAAATTTGATGAAAGCTTAAAATATTTCACCAATATGCTGACAAAGTTTCCAAAACATCCGGAATTAAAAGAAACTATGTTTATTATGGGTCAGTGCAACGAAAAACTCGGCAGAAAAGATCAAGCTATTGCTTTCTATAAGAAGATTGTTTCTATGGGCGGTGATGACACTACTATCGAAAAAGCAAAGCGGGCGTTAAGCGCCCTGGGAGCGTAAAATGGCTATGGATCTGGCGGCATTCGGCCGTTTCTCCCGGACATTTCATCAAGGAGAAATTATTTTCTCTGAATTCGAAGTAGGTGATACTTTTTATCTTATCCAATCCGGCAGAGTGCAGCTTGTTAAACTTGTAGGAGACATAGAAAGAACTCTTGATATTCTTCATCCCTCTGAAATGTTCGGAGAAATGGCAATTCTGGAAAATTCTCCCCGCTCTGCAACTGCAATTGCGCTGGATGAAGTAAAAGTATTGGAATTTAATTCGCAAAACTTTGAAATTCTTTTGCTTGGGAATCCGCAGATTGCTCTTAAACTTTTAAAAATGTTCTGCAAACGTATTTATGATTCAAAAAGACGTTTTATGATTCTTACTTTGCCTGAACCTCAGGCAAAAATAGCAGACGTTTTTCTTATGCTGGATGAAACACAGCCTGATATTGATAAAACCAGCGATAGGCGTGAATTTAAAACAACTATCGAAGGTGTAGCTCACTGGGCAGGAATGACAGCAAACGAAGCCAGAGATATTTTAGCTCATTTTGTTAATCAAAGACGCGTAGAAATATATCCTGACAGAATTGCAGTAAAAAATATTAATGATTTCTCCCGTTTTGTAAGCTCTAGACGAAATAACTCCAGAGGTGCATAATGATTACGAATACTATCGTAAGTACAGCATCTATCAAATTTTATTAAATAATGAACCGGCAGAATTATGCAAACTATGATCCTTCGCTAAAAGCGCTTACTCCTGAGGGAGTAGAGTTTGTTCTTACTCCGGCAGGCTTTCCTGTGCGGACAGCTGCTTATGTAATTGATGTAATTATTCAATTTGCATTTACCTTGGTAATTTATATAGCTTTTATTATATCAAACCAGTCATTGGGAATTTGGATTTTCCTTTTATTAAAATTTTTAATTGACTGGTTTTATCATGTTATTTGCGAATTGTTTTTCCGCGGGCAAAGTATAGGAAAACGCCTTATGGGGTTAAGAGTTGTAAAAAGCGACGGCTCGCCTGTGGATCCGGGTTCTTCTTTCCTGCGGAATCTTTTACGTTTTGCAGATACTTTTTTTTATCTTTATCATATTGCGTTTATCTCCATTGCGGCAAGCAGCGGATTCAGAAGAATAGGTGACTGGGCAGGTAATACACTTGTAGTTTATTCATCAATGGCAAAAATTTTAAAGCGAAACTCATTAAGCGATCTTTTAAAAAATTATGACATTTGCACGCCGTCCAGACAGCTTTCCAGCGAAGAAAAGACTGCTATTCTGAATTTTGCAAGACGTTATCCCCTATTGGGAGAAGCAAGAGCAAATGAAATTGCCGGTTTATATGCTCCATTCATAAAAACAGAAAACTTTAATAATATTTCCAATGCGGCTTTCCTTATGGGGATAACACGCAAATTATCGGGTGAAATATAATGACAGAACAAAGCTTTGTACAGCGGAGAAATAATACCTGGAACGAATTTTCTTTTCTTGTCAGGGGAAACAAGCGTGATTTAAAAAAAGGCGCAGCTTCTTTTGTAAATAGCTTTAGGGAAATAACCCAGGATTTAAATACTGCAAAGGCAAATGGTTTTGATCCTATTATTATTGAACGGCTGAATACGCTGGTAAATGAAGGGAATCAGATTCTTTACAAACATCAAACCTGGCCATTAAAAACTTTTTTAAATTTTTTATTAAATACATTCCCGCAAAAAGTCCGCTCTCAGTGGAAGGGGATACTGGCTGCTTCTCTGCTTTTTTACGGCGTGTCCGTCTTTTTTACAATACTTTGCGTTTTTTATCCTGATATTACAAAAGAGTTAATTCCGGAAAGAACTCTTTCTTCTGTAAAAGAGATGTATAATCCGGACAGCGAATATTATTTACAGCCGCGTAAAATAACAAACGATGCTGATATGTTCGGATTCTACATATACAATAATATTTCTATCGCTTTTAGAACATTTGCAGGCGGAATTTTTGCAGGAATTGGAAGCCTATTTATCCTCCTTTTAAATGCAGTTTTTTTGGGAGTTATAGACGGTTTTATAATTAATGAGGGGTATATAAGAACTTTTTTTGGATTCGTTATTGCGCACAGCTCTTTTGAATTAACAGCAATTATTTTTAGCGGTTATGCGGGAATGCTTTTAGGTTACCGTTTCTTTATTACAAACGGATTAACACGCGGAGCCTCGGTAAAAAGAGCAGGAGAAGATGCACTGCCAATAATTGCTGGAAGTACAATAATGCTGGTTATAGCAGCAGCAATAGAAGCCTTTTGGTCATCAAAGCATCTTCTTCCGTTTTGGTTCAGGATTGGCTCAGGAGCCAGCTTGTGGATACTGCTGTTAATTTACTTTTTATTTGCAGGCCGCAATTCTGAAGCTGCTAATCGCAATTCTGACGGAGAAAAAAAATGAATACCGGCAGTATATTCAGCGGAAGAAGTCATCATGAAGCAGCAGATGCAGGTATTCTCTTATGGCGGGAAAACTTTATAAATTTTATACCGTTTTTTGCTGTTCCATTCTGGATTTTTGCTTTTTCCCTGCGTATTCTCCTTCCTGTTAATTATCAATATTTATCATGGATAATCGCCTGGCTTTCTAAACCGCTTTTTGACAGAATTATTTTACATATTATTTCTATTAAATTTTTTGACAGGGAAGCAGATTTTAAACGCCTTAAAAAAGGATTATGGAAAACGTTGTTACGCGGACTGCCCGGAGATTTACTCTGGCGCAGATTAAGTCCTTTGCGTTCTGTATTAATGCCCATGAGGGTACTGGAAAGAAATCTTAAAACCAGAAAAGCCATAAGCGAACGAAAATATAAATTAAAAAAAGGCGGTATTGATTATTGTTTCCTTTTAACAGTTTGGGGTATTGCTGCAGAGGTTATTTTATTGGCTGGCGCATATATTTTCTATCTTTTATTTAACCAGCTTGTGTTTGATACTAATGTATTATGGCTCCCCATACAAGCTTTGGAAATTTATCTTTATGCTTTTTGGTGTATTAATTTAATATTAATTGAAACAATTTATATTAACATGGGGTTCTGTGTTTATATAAACAGCCGTATCATGGTAGAAGGATGGGATATAGAATTAACTTTTAGAAACTTTGCAGAAAAATTTAAGGAAAAAGCAAAAAATGCTGTGTTTCTTTTTATTTTAGTGTTTTTACTTTCTGTTCCGGGAAATGTTTATTCCAGCGGCGATCCTTTGCCGCCGGATTTTCAAACTGCAGATGAAATTCCTTTTGAAACCTTGAATAAAGTTCTTGAATCCCGTGATTTTGGCGGAGAAGAAGAAGCATGGAGAATAAGATTAAAAGAACGGGAAAAAGAAGATCGTACCATTTCCAGAGAAAACAGGTATCGGACAGATAGGTTTTTAATTTTTATAGCCAAATTACGCGAGGCATCTGCTGTTGCTCTGGTTATTATTATTACCGGTTTAATTGCACTAATACTGATATTATTATTTATCTTTATGCGAAAAAACAAAAAGAGCAAAATAGATTATGATTCTGCTCCAGAAACAAGAAACATGGATATAAATGAAAGCGAAAACCCTGAATTACTTTTAATAAAAGCATTAAACCTGCATGAAGAAGGAGAAATACGCCTTGCATGGGGGTTTTGCACAGCTGCATCCATATGGTCATGGAAGATTTATCATGGAATAAATTTTCCGCCGAATGCAACAGAAAATGACTGCGCCAGAATTGTATGCAAAAAAACAAACAATTCTCCGGAAGCTGAAGGTTTTGGCAGGCTTATTAAAAACTGGATTCTCCTTGTTTATGCAGAACGCCAGCCGCCGGAAGGAAGCTTCGAAGAAGCTGTTAATTTGTGCCGATCTATAACTGTTTCCGGAGAGAATAAAAATGGATAAAAAAATATATTTATTTATTACTATTGCAGGAATAATATTAATTGGATATCTAGCTTATACGTATCTGGAGATATATTCATATAAAAAAACTATTTTTCAGTCTGATGAAGCATATAACAATAATTTACTTGCAATGGAACGATGGCTGAAAGCAACAGGCCATACAGTCCGGTATGATGATAATTTTTATATTAATAAATTAAAGAAAACTTCTGAGGATGTTGTTATACTAAACTCCGAAATGTTATTTTGGGAGGATACAAAAGAAGTTATCAGCTGGATTGAACAAGGCGGCCATTTAATATTATGTATCCATGATCAAAATATAAACAGCGAACTAAAAAATTTTCTTTCAGATTTTGGAATTAACTTCACAAAAATTAACACTAATGTGCGGCAGCAGGAAAATTTTTATCCTGCCTTTGACATGGATTTTACCTTATTGCTGGATAATGAAGATGGAACATTTTTTATTGATGAAATTGATCACATTATCCGCTTAGCGGAGATTCAAATTGGCAAAGGTTTTTTAACAGTTACCGGCAGACCGCTTTTTATGTACAACAGGAATTTACAGCACAAAAAAAATGCAGAAATATCATGGAGATTAACAGGCGCAAGAGCAAAAGAAAACGGCGTATTAATTGTATATACTCCGCGCGTTACTCATCAAAGATTATCTATGTTCGGAGCAATCGCGCAGAGGGGTTCTGTCACTCCTATTTTTATTTCAATGGTTATATTGATAATTGCAGGATTTTGGTCTGTAATTCCCCGTTTTGGATTAGTCTTTGCAGATAAACAAAAAACATCCAGACCCATAAAAGATCGATTTGATGCAGAAATCCGTTTTTTAAAAAAATACCGTGCCCTGGATTATTATCTTAAAGTATATGAACAAGAACATAAAACAGATATATGTAATAATGAAAAACAGGCGTATAATTACAGAGAACTAATAAATATTTACCGGAGATTATTTTATGGAACAACTAAACCTTAAGGCAGAAGCCGCCGCTCTAAAAATTGAGCAGGTAAAAAATGAAATTTCAAAAGCTTTTATCGGGCAGAACGAGCTTGTTGAAAACGCTTTAATAACCCTGGTTGCAGGCGGACATCTTCTTGTAGAAGGCGTACCCGGGCTTGGAAAGACATTATTTGTCCGCGTTTTATCAAAAGCTATCGGCGGCGGCTCTAAACGGGTGCAATTTACGCCTGACTTAATGCCCGCCGATATTACAGGCAATATAATGCTGGATCCAGCATCCGGAAAATTTGTTACGCGCAAAGGGCCTGTCTTTACAAACCTTTTTATTGCTGATGAAATTAACAGAGCACCTGCAAAAACTCAGGCTGCGCTTTTTGAAGCAATGCAGGAGTTTCAGGTAACTCTTGACGGCGAGAGCCACAGGCTTCCTTCTCCATTTATGGTTCTTGCAACTCAGAACCCGTTTGAACATGAAGGCACATACCCGCTTCCTGATGCGCAGAAAGACCGTTTTCTTATGAAACTAATAGCAGATTATCCGGATATAGAAGAAGAAAAAACAATGGTTACTCAGGTTTTAACAGGGGATTCAGGAGCTGAACTTTCTATTGAAGGAATAAACACTGTTCTTGGAACTGATGATTTTAACGAAATAAAAAAAATTGCTGCATCGCTTCATATGGATCCTCTTATTATTGATTATGCAGTCAGGATAACAGCATCTACAAGAGAAACTCCAGCTGTAGAAAGAGGCGCAGGCCCAAGAGGAAGCCTTGCGTTAATAAGATGCGCAAGAAGCAGGGCATTACTTCAAGGCAGGGATTTTGTACTGCCCGATGATGTAAAAATATCGGCAGTAGATGTACTTGCACACCGCCTTACCCTTTCTGCAGAAAGCGAACTGGAAGGATTAAACTCAAGACACATTATAGAAAATCTGTTGTCAAAAATAGAAACTCCAAAAGGAATAACGGATAATGCAGAAGGATAAGGTAATTTTTTTACCTGGAAGATCTTTATTTATTATATCTCTTTTATTCCTTGTATTAAGCTGTTTTGCTTTTTTTTACAGTCTGGTATTTGTTTATTGGCTTATTATAGGTATTGGATTAATTCCGCTTATTCTCTTGGATCTGTTTTTTCTATTACTGTTTGGAGATCGTTTTAAAACAGAAAGGTTTGTACCTTTTTCCCTCGCACAGGGAGAACCTGTAATTGTTAAACTGCACATTCATCGCAGTAAATCAATGCTTCCCTATTCCATTCGTTTATATGATCTTTATCCGGATTCCATGAATGTAAAACCTGCTGTTTTTCCTGCAAAATTAAACAGGAAATCCTTAAATAGTTCCGCTCCCGTAATTTTTGAATATTGTATCATGCCGGAAAAAAGGGGATCGTGGTGTTTTTCAGGCACTGAATTTTTGTTTGGCTCTCTATTCAGATTATGGCGGTTACGCGTAACGCATAAAACAATCAGTTATGGAAAAACTTATCCGAATTTTAATCAGCTGGCACGCGGGGTCGATCTTAAAGGAAATCCGGAAAAAGGAGATGTAAAAAAAATCCGCAAACGCGGCCATGGTTTGGAATTTGAAAGCTTAAGGGATTATCAGGAAGGTGATTCGATCCGTTCGATAGACTGGCGCGCAACAAGCCGGAACCGTCAATTGGACGGCAGGTTAAAACTCATTGTAAGAAACTATCAAGAAGAGCAGGATCAGCAAATTATTTTTATTATTGATTCAGGCTACCGTCTGCCGGACACCCAGTTCGACAGCGCCCTGGAGGCAATGCTTATGCTTTCCTATGTTGCGCTTAAACACGGAGACGCCGTTGCTGCGGCAAGTTTCGGCGCACATGATCTTTGGATTCCTCCGCGCAAAGGAATGAGCGCATATACTGGTTTAATGAATAGTTTGTATAACCTTCATAGTGCACCGGTTCCTTCATCTCCTTTTTCTGCCATAGAAAGAGCGCTAAAGCATTTAAACCGCCGCAGCTTTATCGTTCTTATCAGCAATTTCCGGGAAGAAGACGGAGAATCACTGTCATGGATTTTACCTCGTATTATTCAACGCCATTTACTTTTGATGGTCAGTTTTTCAGAAACTTCGCTCTCCGATCACATACCTAGTTCCGGAGATGATTCAAAAGAAATAACTGATGAACAGGTTCTGGAAACAGCGGCTGCTTACTCTTATCTTGCAAAACGCCGCCGTTTATACCGAAAATGGGAACATTCCGGCCTATTTGTTCTGGAAACAACGCCATCGCATATTTCATCTGCACTAATAAATAAATATCTTAGTGTTAAAAAATCAGGAAAATTGTAGTATCATTAACTATGGGAAGTAAAAAACTTCTGGTATTTTCAGATACCCATGGCAGCGTTGTATATTTAAAAGCTGTTTTTAGGTGGGCAAACGATCGAATTCCTCCGAATGATACTATTTGTATAACTGCTTGTCTCGGCGATGGTCTTAGAGATTTGAACAAAGCGGCTAACGAGACAGGTTTTTACAGCGACTGGAAACTGGTATGCGGAAACAATGATTACGGCATTCAGGCGCCGGAAGCAGCTTTAGTTGAAATATACGATAACCGTTTTTTCATGTGTCATGGACACCGGTACGGCTTATACGGCGGATATCATACACTTCTTGCCGCGGCAAAAAACTCAGATGCGCATGTTGTACTATTTGGCCACAGCCATATTCCTATCCATAAAAAGATAAGCGGTATTTCACTTATTAATCCGGGCAGCGTAGGACGTCCGCGCAGCAGAGCAGGTTCAACCTTTGCAGTAATTGAATGTATAGAAGGTGAATCAATAAATGTAGAATTTTATGAAATAAGTGACAAAGAAACAATTCGTAAAATAGAAATATAAAATTTTATTTATTTTTTTCTTAATTTTTATTGAAATAACAAATAATTTTTGTTATAGTTTTTTCAGAGGAAAAAACTATGAATCAAAAACACGGAACCCGCGCATTGCTTGCGGCAATAGCAATTCAACTAACACTCGGCATTGCCTATATCTGGAGTGTATTTCAAACAGGTATTGCAAACAGTCTTTTTAACGGCGACAACGCAGCGGCAGGACTCACATTCTCGCTGTTACTCGCAACGCTTACTATAGGAAGCGTTATTGGCGGTAAACTCGCAATAAAATTTTCTACACGTATTGTAGTATTTACCGGCGGCATTATTCTAAGTTTGGGGTTTTTTCTTGCTTCGTTTGTTACAGTTAACCAACCCTGGCTCTTATGGATAACTTACGGCGCAATGGGCGGTATTGGAATGGGTTTTACATATTCCACAACCATTGCATGCGCACAGAAATGGTATCCGCACAAAAAAGGATTTGTTACAGGTATAATAGTCTCTGCTCTTGGATTTGGCGGCGTTGTATTTACACCCATCGTAGAAAGTTTAATTACTGCTTTTGGCGGAGCAGGTTTAGGGGAGCCAAAAACTTTTATGGTTTTAAGCGCTGTGTTCCTTTGCGCATGTACAATAGGAAGTTTCTTCTTAAAAAATCCTCCTGATGGTTACATGGCAGCCAGCCCTGCTTCTGCAGCATCTGTAAAAATTGCTGTTGAATATTCGCCTTCTCAAATGCTAAAAAGCTTAAAATTTTATTTGATAACCGGCGCTTTTCTTTTATCTTGCATGGGCGGACTTATGATGATAGGTTTTGCAAAACCCATCGCTGTAGCAAAGGGGCTTGAGGCAACTGCAACTATTGGTGTTCTTGCAATATCAATGTTTAATTCGATAGGCCGCCTGTTTTGGGGAATGATCTCTGATAAACTGGGAAGAAAAAACACAATAATAATTTTACTTTCGGGAACTGCTGTTCTTGCCCTTTTTGTAAATGTTGCAGCAAGTTTTGGCATTTATGTTTTAATCGCTCTTATTGGTTTTTTCTACGGCGGATTGTTAAGCAACTTCCCGTCGTTAACCGCAGACCTTTTCGGCGCAAAGCATATGTCCACAAATTACGGCTTTGTTCTTTTAGGATTCGGCGCAGGAGCAATTATTTCATCGCAGATAGCAGGTTATTACAGAAATATCGCTATAAACGATATTAACCTTATGTTCCCTGCTTTTTTAATAGCATCATGCTGTGCGGTTGCGGCAATTGTGCTTATAACAATTCTTAAAGTGATACGAAAGCGGGAAAGAGGAATTTAGTCCGATTTTCGCCTTGTATTTTTGACAAATTTGAGGGTTTTTCGCCTTGTATTTTTGACAAATTCGGGGGTTTTTCGCCTTGTATTTTTGACAATTTTGCGCTAAACTGACAGTGAGGTGTTTAAATGGCAATATTACTGGCGAAAAACACATATATTAACAGAAAAATCGATACAGATTTACTCTGTTGGGCACAGGAAAGCGACCGCAAACCTTTATTGCTTAGGGGCGCAAGGCAAGTAGGCAAATCCAGCGCTGTAAGGCATTTGGCGAAACAGTTTGACTACTTTTTGGAAATTAACTTTGAGTTGGATAAAAATGCTCAAAATCTGTTCGCAAAAGGTGATTTATCTCCCCAGAGATTGTGTCAGGAGCTTTCGGTTATATACGAGGTTCCAATAATCCCGGGGAAAACTCTCTTGTTCCTTGATGAAATTCAAGCTTCTTTACCCGCAATTTCTTCTCTGCGTTTTTTCTATGAAAAATACAAAGAACTGCATGTTATTGCGGCAGGTTCTCTTTTGGAATTTGCTTTTCAGGAATTACCCTCTTTTGGAGTTGGGCGAATACGTTCCATGTTTATGTACCCTATAAGTTTCTTTGAATTTTTAAATGCCTGTAATCATAATCTACTACTGCAAACCATTCAAAAAGCTGACTGCAAAAATCCCGTGTCTGAATCTGTTCATAAAAAAATACTCGAACTTCTAAGAGTTTTTTTAATTATTGGCGGAATGCCGGAAGTTGTATCTGATTATAATAAAAACAATGATTTTCTATCCTGTCAGCGTATTTTGGACGATCTTGTAATTTCACTTAGATCCGATTTTTCTAAGTATGCAAAAAAAGTTCCGGCTTTGCAGATATCAACTGTATTTGATTCTGTTGTAAATCAAATGGGAAAAAAATTTATTTATGCAAATGTATCAAATGAATATACTCACAGGCAGTTAAAAGAAGGCCTGGAACTTTTAAAGTTATCGGGGCTTGTTATTCCTGTTTATCATTCTGCGGCAAACGGTATTCCGCTGGGAGCAGAAATCGATAATAAAAAGCAAAAAATACTTTTATTGGATACGGGCATTTTCCAAAGATTATTGGGGCTTCCTTTATCGAACTTATTAATTAGCGATGATTTCTCTTTAATAAACAAAGGAAATATTGCAGAATTATTTGCAGGGCTGGAAATATTAAAATCGCCTTCATGTTATGAACAAAAAAGTTTATATTATTGGCACCGTGAAAACAAAAATAGCAATGCCGAAGTTGATTTTATTATCCAAACGGGAAAAAACATTATCCCAATAGAAGTAAAAAGCAGCGCCAAAGGAGCTATGCAAAGCATGCGTTTATTTCTGGAAGAAAAACAATCTTCTTACGGTATCCGCACTTCTTTGGAAAATTTTGGAGAAATACCCGGAATAAAGATAGTTCCGCTTTATGCGCTTGGGGAATATTTAAAAAACAAAGGCTGATTAATAAAATTTATTATTCATAAAATAAAACATCCGTGCAAAACCCACGATATTTTCGTGAGTTTACGCACGGTTTAAACATGCGTCTGCACTGATGTGAAGGATCAAAAAAAATAGTATAATTTTACTCAATCGAGTAATGATTATGAAAAATGCGATTATTATTTTTCTATTTTTTTTAATACCCGCTATTCTTTATGCTCAGAATGAAAGAGAAGATTTTTTTGTTGCTGCCGGCGGCAGCTTATCTATGTACAGTCCTGGAAGCCTCGCTTACGGCGGAAGTTTTACGGCAGGTTACGGCACTTTTTCTGCTTTGGGAATTAAATTGTCATATTTTTTCAGCAAAGAAGATTTACATGTACTGGAATTGAATATGTTTCTTAGGATTTATTTCCTTGGTACTAACGCTTATTCCGGTCCTTTTTTACAGCTTATGGCAGGACCTGCTCTATTGAACCGCATTGACAATTTTCCCATTCCTTCTTTTTCAGGCACTATGTCAGCAGGCCTATGTTTGGGCTGGCGTCTTTTATTAAAAGACAGATGGTTTTTAGAACCTGCTGTCCGCGGAGGGTATCCGTATATTTTCGGCGTTGGACTTTCCGGAGGTATAAGATTTTGAAAAAATTATTTTTATTGTTTGTTATATTATTTTTATACTCTTTAACACTTATATTTTTATCCTGCACAAATCCTTTTATATATGAACTTTTAGGCATTAATGAAGTAACATTTAACGTAAACGGCGGCAGCCCTGTTCCCAAACAGCAAGTATGGAGAGACGAAAAAGTATCAAGACCTGCAGATCCGCACAAAAGCGATTTTACATTTGACAACTGGTTTACTGATAACGAAGTTTTTGAAACACCCTGGGATTTTGATACGATTATTACCGGAAACATAACCTTATATGCAAACTGGAAAAGTTTTGGAATAACTCTCTCTCCCGGCAATATTAATTTTGGCTCTGTAGCATCCGGTTATTCTCCCATATCAGCACAAAGTATAACCATAACTAACGTTAGTGATATTCCAACAGAAGATTTAGTAATATCATTATCCGGATCAAATCCCGGCAGCTTTAGTCTGTCTGCAAATAATATTCCCAGTATCGATCCCGGCGATACAAATACATTTACAATTGTTCCAAATCATGGGCTTCCTTCCGGTTCATACACAGCAATTGTTACAGTTTCAAATAACATTAATATTACAGCAAGCATCAATGTAAGTTTTGTTGTTACTAAAGCTCCCGTAAACGGAATAACAATTATCAATCAACCTGATAAAATGACCTATGTTCACGGCGAACCGCTAGATCTTGCAGGACTTGTTGCCAGAATCGATTATAGTGACGGCACTAACGAACCTGTTCCATTGACAGATTTTGCTTTGAATAGTATTACAGCAAATCCGGTTAATGGAACAATTCTCTCGGCAGTAACTCATAATAATACACCGGTAACAGTTTCATTAGGTTCCTTCAACGCTACAACAAATCCATTAACAGTAAACAAAGCAGCTGGAGCGGCGGTAAGCGGAGCTCCTACAGTAAGCGGTAATCCGAATAACCTTCTTATTACAGTATCCAGTGTAATATTTGCAACAGGTCAAACTGCTGAGTATTCGTTTAGTACGACAAACAATCCCGGTACCTGGCAACCAACAACAACATTTACAGCAGTTGTTAATACGCTTTATTATGTATTTGTTCGTTCTGCAGAAAATACTAACTATGAAGCAGGAATACCAAATACTCCCGGCAGACAGATAGCCTTCTACACAGTAACTTTTGACACCAACGGCGGAGATACAAATGCAGATCCTCCGGCTGTCACAGCTGTAATGGGTTCAATGATAACTCAGCCAACTAACCCAACAAGAAGCGGTTACACTTTTGGCGGCTGGTACGACACTCCTAATAATACAGGTGGTAATCAGTGGAACTTTACAACCGGTACAGTTACTTCTGCAACAACGCTTTACGCCAGATGGCTGTCAAACAGTTCTACAATTACATTAGATGTCGCTCCAATTACCGAAGGCGCTCCCGTGATTGTTGATAATATTACAATCTCTCGTTCCGGAACAGGTTTCCCGGTGCAAAGAACAATTACGATAACAGATACTTCACCATATTCCGATATATGGTGGGAGGTTGACGGTGTAGGATATTACGCTACACTACCGCCTCCGGCAAACATGGTCACAGGAACAGGAGCGTCATTTACATTAAATGCTGATATAACTAACAGCGTACATGTAATTTACAATACACTGAGTATACATACATTAAGACTGTATGTAATGAAAGATACAGTAACCTATATGGTAAATATTAGCTTTACGATTGTGGAATAAGGAAAGAAAGATGAGAAATTTTTTAAGAAGACTGCACACAGAGACACGAAGACACAGAGAACACAAAGGAAGCAGTAAATTTAATTTCTTTTATTTTGCTATTA
>Ga0123356_10002693_pt1 | contig 18866 bp, 2 predicted proteins | sample TergutEmb28metaG_2_FD_92546 | JGI IMG/M metagenome (GOLD analysis project Ga0123356, IMG submission 92546) | Embiratermes neotenicus P3 segment gut microbial communities from Petit-Saut dam, French Guiana - Emb289 P3 | ecosystem: Host-associated > Arthropoda: Insects > Digestive system > Gut ...
AAGTTGGGCGAGTTGGGAAATACCGCAAAAGACGTCGTAAAAGATGTGGTAGAACAGGTTGTTGAACAGGGAAAAGAGAAAGTGAACGAGCAGATAGACAAAGCCCTCGAAGAGGCTAAGAAACAGCGTGATAAACTCATTTCCGACGCAAAAAAACAAAAAGAAAACTTAGTGAAACAGGCGCGTGAAGCTGGCGACAAGCTCATTTCCGAAGCTGATAAACAGGGACAGGATTTGGTTAAGAAAGCAAGCAACCCCATCGCCAAGAAAGCAGCCGAAGAGAGCGCTAAAAAGTTGAAACAAGAGGCACAGAAAAAGGCAAACGACCTCGTCAAAGAAGCAGAAAAGCAAGGCGACAACCTTATCGCACAAGCCACAAAGCAAGGCGACGACCTCGTGAAAAAAGCAGAAGGACAAAAATTATAAACATATAACACATTGAATTTATGGCAAATAGAAGAAATGCAAAAAAAGACATTTTGTTCTTTGTAGAAGAAGTATTGGAAGACTGTTTGATTTTTCTTGAAATACATCAAGACAAGGAATATCCTGAGGTAGAGAAAATCATTGACGATATGGAACAACTGTATCAGGAAGCGATTTTCTTAGTGAACCATATTGACGCAGAAGGCAAAAAGAACGTAAAAAAACACTTCGACGGCATCTATAACATGTTACTGGATGGCGCACACGACGCTTTTGATAGACTGTCGAAAGCCGCAGCAGCATGAAATACTACCTCGTAGCAGGCGAAGCATCGGGCGATTTGCACGCTTCCAACCTGATGAAGGCATTGAAAAAGTTGGACGCCGAAGCCGTTTTTCGCGGTTTCGGCGGCGACTTAATGGCTGCGCAAGGGTTGCAGGTGGTGAAGCACTACCGTGAATTGGATTTCATGGGCTTTGTCAAGGTGGCAATGAACCTGCGTACTGTTTTGAAAAACATCAAGTTATGTAAAAAAGACATCCTCAATTTTCAACCCGATGCAGTCATTTTGATCGACTACCCGGGATTCAACCTGCGCATTGCCGAATTTCTGAAACAGCAGAAAATCAAAAACTTCTACTACATCTCCCCCCAAGTATGGGCGTGGAAACAGTCGCGCGTACATCAAATAAAACGCAATGTTGATCGGATGTTTGTGATTCTTCCGTTTGAGCAGGATTTTTATAAAAAGTTTGGCTACGACGTTGAGTTTGTGGGACATCCGCTATTGGATGCGTTCCAAAACGAGCAGTCGGATTTTGACAAAATACATTTTCTCGCTCAACACAACCTGCCGACCTCGAAACCTTTGGTGGCGCTGTTGCCGGGGAGCCGACGGCAAGAAATAAAAAAGATGTTGCCGCTGATGACGGCACTGCAAGCGGATTTTCCTGACCATCAATTTATTATCGCGGGCGTATCGTCCGTAGAGACGGCGTTTTATGAAAAATACAGCGCCTTTCCCGACATTCCCGTCATCGTACATGTCACCCGAAAGTTACTCCGTTCTGCCGATGCAGCGTTGGTAACGAGTGGAACGGCGTCGCTTGAAACCGCCCTTTTGAAGACGCCCCAAATCATCTGCTACAAAAGCGACCACCTCAGCTATCTCATCGCCAAGCAGTTGATAAAAGTAAAGTATATCGGACTTCCCAACCTCATCATGGATAAACCGATTGTCAAAGAGCTGATACAAAACGACTTTAACCGCATCACCCTAAAAAATGAACTCTCCAACCTGCTGCTCAATGCCGAAAAACGCCAACAAGTTGCCACCGATTATGACGCGCTGGAACAGAAATTGGGTGGAGTAGGGGCTTCGGAGAAGGTGGCGGGGAGGCTGGTTGTAAGACCGTAAGACATGTAAGACCGTAAGATAGTAAGACTGTAAGACTGTAAGATGTAGGATAGCCTCCTTCTTCCTACCGATGACGAGTTTTGTAATTTGTTCATTATCAAACATGGTGAGATTTTTCATTCCGAGTCTCCATGACGGGAATTAAACAGTCGGAAATGACGGGTTAATGTCCTACGGACAATGGAATCCGCTTTCTCATTCGTTTTCTATTGATATATATGTCCTACGGACAATTTGGTATGATTCGGTTGCCCGTAGGGCATTAATATCAATAGAAAAATACAATACAAAAAAAATAATTGCCCGTAGGGCATTAACAAAATGACAGGTGGACGTTTCTATAGTGATAGGCGGTAGAGGCGGCGGCAGCAAGCATTTCGAAAAATGGAAACAACATCAGCCGCCGCCTCTACCGCCTATTTTCCACCACAAAAGCACAGTCATTCCGAACGCAACGTAGTGAAGAGAGGAATCTCAAGAAAATTTTGATGCGTTTGCCCTGATCGCCCAGCCGTGTTCGGATTTCTACCAATATTCATGCCCTCGCCATTTCATCAATCCCATATATTATATGGTGCAAAAAAAAGCAGATGCGGATGACGCGAATATTTATGCTCTCATTTTACTACATGCGGAATAAAAATGTCTGTTTGAGATTATTTTATTTGTTAAAATCGCAGTAAATTGCGTTTTTGTGATTAAATGTGCGTTTTTTGCTTAAAATATACTATATTTTTGCGGCGAGATATTATTTGCGTGTCATAAAGAGAGTGTACTTTTGCCGTGTTGTTTTTAAAGAGAGCAAAAAAATCTCTTAAAAAAAGAAAATAAGTGTTACACAACATAAAAAATAAAGTGAGTATTAAATACAGTGTGTGTATTTTTTTCGGAAAAATGTCAGTACGACATAAAAAAATCGATAGAGAGGAATCCCCTTCCTTCTATCGTATTATTTATTATTTATTTACACTTTCGAGAACCCGCCAGCCCTTGTATGCACTCACCATACCCGGGCGGCGGGATTCTCTTTATTTAATTAACTAACGAAGAAAAATAAAAAATAGTATATATCAAAAATTTAATAGTATATTTTATGAATCGAATTTCGACTTTTATTATTTGGATGCTCCTTTTGGTTGGACTATCCATAGAAGCAAACGGACAGTCATTAACGGCTAATGATGATTATGCCAAGACGGGTCCTTCACAAAGTGTTAAAGTAGACGTTGTTGCTAACGATGTATTAACATGTAATGATTACACGGTTGCTATCGTTGACATGCCTTCGCCTGCTGAGGGCGTAGCTGTTGTTGACGAGGATGTGATTACATTCATGCCGGCGGCAGATTTTTATGGAACGGTAACGATTCCTTATTCGTTGACGTGTAATAGTGTGAGTGTTACAGCGAACCTTATTATTGAGGTAGCGCAGTATAACACGCCGCTCAACGTGGTACCGGAGGACGCCGAATGTATTGAGGTGATGCCTGCCAATATTCCTTTCACTATAAGGGAAAAGTTTCGGACGGCATATACCGGCGGTAATAACAGTTGTATAGATGGATATACATCTCCTATGGTTGCCGACCTGAATGGCGATGGGAAGCCTGAGATCATTATGATGGGGGTAACCCAGGGTTTTGGCGGTGGATCGTCGTTGACCGGTAGATACATTAATGTATATAACGGGCAAACCGGAGCGTTAAAAATCAGGTACGACCTGGGTGAAAATCTCTCTTTGGGAGACAATTGGCACCGAGCGCCTTCCATGATAGCCATTGCGGATCTTGATAATGATGGAATAGGAGAAATCGTTGTAACGCAACCCAATGGGAAGATTTATGCTTTAAAACCGGTTTTTGATGGTGAAAATATTACAACGATGACCAAAATGTGGGATGGAAGAGCCAACGGCACTATTATAGATTTCAGGGCGCCCCGCACTGCCAGTTTTCTCTATCCGCAGCCCTTCATTGTTGACCTTAACGGTGATGGCATACCGGAAGTCATTGTATATAACAAAGTTTTTAACGGGGTAACGGGAGCGCTTTTAATGTCGTGGCAAGCCGCAGCGCCTACGCCTGTTTATAGCAGCATTACCAGTACCGCCGGTTTGACGAATGTGACTTATGGCACGCCAACAACAACGCAAGCAAACGCCAATGCGATCAAGGCAGTTGCCATGACGGGGCGTCGTCCTGTGACTCATTCGAGCAACTCGGATGCGCATTTGAATGTCATGGCGGTGGCGGATATTGATGGTGATGGCATCATGGAGATCATCACCGGTAGCCGTATTTATAAAATACAAATAAACAGTCTTACCGACCATACCTTAAACACCTATACCACCATAGAGGGACCGGCGTCGGTTGCTATAACGGAAAATCCTAACGGGACTAAAACGACTCATTATTTGAGCGATGGTTTTACGCGGGTTGCCGATATTGATGGGGATGGACACTTAGAGATTATTGTAGCAACCTCCGCTACCTCTGGCACTAATGTGAAGGTACTTCTTTATGCGTGGGATCCGCGTTTTCCTACGCAGGTAAAAGCCGTTGCTACATTTTATTCCAGTGGGACTTATGGCAGTTTCGGTATTCCTTTTATTGGTGACATTAACGGTAAATACGATGGATGGGATGGCGCTGCCTACACTAAAAAACTCCCCGAAATATGTATTATTATATCGGGGTCCTATATCAATCGCAGCACCGGTAACTCGGGACGAAGCGGCTTACCTTTTCATCCCTTAGCCGGTCCTGAATTGAGAAACAGCACGAGTTTCAACGGTTCAACGCGCCATGTTCTTGGTATTACTTACGATGGAGCGGCAACGGAGATAGATGAACGGCTCAAGCTGAGTTGGGCAATGCAGCATGACGATAACTCGCACAATACCGGTATGACGTTGTTTGATTTTGACAACAACGGTACGATGGATATTTGCTATCGCGACTTATCAAACCTGCGCGTCATATCGCCTGCAAAGGGAAACAACGGCGCCGGTAGAGATTATGTATTATTAAATGAAACCGAAAACACGTCCGGCACATCCATTATGTTTAGAACCGGAGTGTGTTCGGGAACGGCTTTTGAATATCCTACCATTGCAGACGTGAACTTGGATGGTAGCGCCAATATTCTTGTTACGAACAGCACTTGTTCCGGTTCTAACTCCGCTGCCGGACAGATTATTGTCTATGAATACAATGCACCGGCAGGTGGGCAAAAATGGGCGCCTTGTCCGCCGGTGTGGAACCAGTCGCTTTATAATCCGTTGTATATCAATGAGGATTTGACTGTTCCTGCACGACCGCAATCCATGCTGACAACCTATACCGCCGCTAATGGAGAAACCATCACACCCTTTAACGGAGCATGGATACAACAACCCATTGTCAAAGAGGGACAAGACTATATACCGGTAGTACGTATGCCCGATGCAGCCATTACGGAAATGGTCGTATCAACGCCTACTACATCGGGCGCAACAATTACCCTGACCATTCGTAATCTGGGAGTAGCCTCGATCAATGAAACCACTCCGATTGCCTTCTATTTGGGTGATAACATAGCTACGGGAACGATTATCTCTGTCCAACCGGTGGGCGTGGATATATTCCCTAAGGAAAAAGTGACACTGACCTTTTACTTAACCGGCGCAAATTTTCAAGATCTGTTGATCTGGGCGCGCATTACGGATAATAGTTTAGCTTTCCCGCCAACAGGCTATTCGGATTGTGATTTGACCAACAATGCTATGGCAGGTATTGACTGTCCGACGATGGTATTCAGCATTGCAGCGTCGCCCTCTTCCATCATTTGCGGGGTCAATGCTGCCGTGTTATTGCAATCAGACTATTCTGCCGATCCGATATATGGTACCGATCCGGTGCTGTATCAATGGTATAGAAATGAACAGATGATACCAGGGGCAACCGATCCCATCTATTTTGCAACACAGGGGGGAGACTATAAGGTGTATATTATAGATGATCGTTGTCGTAAATTTTCCAATATTGTAACGATAACACAGCAGTATAACACGGTTGAAAAGCCGCAGTTAGACGCCATTCCCGATAACGGGTTTATCTGTGTAGACGCCATGGTTTATCTTTACATCAGCAACACAGAAGCGTACACAACGCCGGTCTATCAATGGTTTATAGATGGAAACAAAATAACAGGGGCAACGAAATCGTACTATATAGCGACCGAGCCGGGCGTCTATTCGGTTTTTGTTACCGATGGCACTTGCGGCTATCTTTCCAATGAGAAAGAGCTTTTGCAAAGTTTAGACGAAATAGAAACGCCTGTCGTATCCGCGTCGTCGAATAAAATTTGTGCAAAAGATGGCGTTGTTGTCTTCCAGATGGAAAATATGATTGACTATTCGGATCCTTCCTATCAATGGTATAAAAACATGACGCCCATTGCAGGCGCCAATGAGATAATGTATATCGCTACCACCATAGGCGATTATCAATTACAGGTGTTTGATGGAAATTGTTCTATCTTCTCCGATAACTTTCCCATTACCGCAGAATCTACCAACATCACAAAGCCAACCGTTGCTGTAACCAATAACGGCGTGCTGTGTGCAGGCGGTAATGTTTTGATGTATATCAACAATACCACCATCTATGCCACGCCCTCCTACCAATGGTACCGGAACGGCGTTGCTATGTCGGGAGCTACCAATTCGTACTATTTGGCAGCCCTTTCGGGCAGTTATATCGTCATCGTAAAAGACGGCGCCTGTACCACCGTTTCGGACGCCATAACGATAACCGACAATCCGACAACCATTACGATTCCGACAATCACCGCAACCAATAACGGCGTATTGTGCGATGGCGCTAATGTATTGTTGAGCATCACCAATTTAGACATCTATGACAATCCTACATTCCAATGGTACAGTGATTATCTGCCCATTTTGGGCGCCACCTCCGCTGTTTATTTGGCAACCGCAGCAGGTACCTATTATGTAGAGGTGATTGATGGCGACTGTTCGGCATTATCCGGCGGCAAGACCGTAACAACAAGCGATAACGAGATACCGACTCCGGTGATTACCCGATCGAACGGCGGCGTATTGTGTGTGGGCGGCAATGTATTGATAAGCGTAACCAACACCGGCGCTTATACCGGTTATCAATGGTATAAAGATTATGTGCCTATTTTGGGCGCCACCTCATCCAATTATTTGGCAACCACCTCAGGCAACTATTATGTAGAGGTCAAAGACGCCAACTGCTCGATGCTCTCTCCCGTTCAAATAGTAACCGGCAGCGATAATGAAATTGCCACGCCTACGGTAACCATGTCGAATGGCGGCGTGTTGTGTATTGGCGGCAATGTAATGTTGAAGGTAACCAACACAAGCAATTATACAAGCTATCAATGGTACAAAGATTATGTACCCATTTTGGGTGCGACCGAAGACGTCTATTTTGCGACTGCCGCAGGTAATTATTATGTAGAGGCAAAAGACGCCACCTGTTCTGTTTTCTCGTCGGTTCAAATAGTAACCGACAGCGATAATGAAATTGCCACGCCTACGGTAACCATGTCGAATGGCGGCGTGTTGTGTGTGGGCGGCAATGTATTGTTGCAGGTAACCAACACGGGCGATTATACCGGCTATCAATGGTACAAAGATTATGTAGCCATTCCGGGTGCGACCGAATATGTCTATTTGGCGACCGCCGCAGGCAATTACCATGTAGAGGCGAAAGTTGCGCCTTGTTCGGCCTTTTCCGCTACTCAGACGGTAACAACCAGTGGCAGTAACATTACGCCTCCTACGGTTACCATGACCAATGACGGCGTGTTATGCATAGGCGCCAATGTATTGATAAGCGTAACAAACACAAGCGATTATATAGGTTATCAATGGTACAAAGATTACATCGCCATTTCAGGTGAGACCAACTCTTACTATTTGGCAAGCTCCGCCGGCGATTATTATGTGGAGGCAAAAACTGCCGGATGTTCGGTTTTCTCCGAAGCCCAAACGGTAACAAACAGCGACAATACGATTGTTGCTCCAACGGTTGCCATGTCGAATGGCGGTATCTTGTGTGCGGGCGGCAATGTGTTATTGGTCGTAACCAATGCTATCAATTATACCGGCTATCAGTGGTATAAAGATTATGTGCCTATTTTAGGCGCAACCTCGTTGTTCTATTTGGCAACGACCCCAGGCAATTATTATGTAGAAGCAAAAGACGCCACCTGCTCCGTTCTCTCGACCGTTCAGACAGTGTTGAGCGGCGGGAGCAATACGATTACCGTTCCTACGGTTACCATGACCAATGGCGGCGTGTTATGCGTGGGCGGCAATGTATTGTTGATGGTAACCAACACGAGCAATTATACCGGTTATCAATGGTATAAAGATTATGTAGCCATCCCCGGCGCCACATCGCCAAGCTTCTTAGCAACGTCAGCGGGCGTGTACACGGTAGAAGGGAAAAGCTCTCCCTGTTCTGTGTTCTCAGCACCTCAAAATGTAACCCAAAACAGCAGTCCGACGGCAGTGCCTGTGGTTTCGATGACCAATAACGGGTCGTTGTGTATAGGCGGCAATATCTTATTGGCTGTTACCAATCTGAGCGCTTACACCAATCCGACATTCCAATGGTACAGAGACAATTACGAAGCTATTTCGGGAGCCACTTCCTATTTTTATATGGTGATCACAACCGGCAACTATTATGTAGAGGTGAGAGATGGCTCTTGTTCGGCATTTTCCGAAGTAAAAACGGTAATCCCCGGCACCGGAACCATCGCCTCCCCAACCCTTATACGGATACCCACCAACGGCGAAATCTGCGGTCCGAATGGAAGCGTTATTTTACGTTTGGGTAATCCTGAAGAGTATATATCACCTACCTATCAATGGTACAAAAACGACCAAATCATCCCCGGCGCTACCGACGTCATGTACATCGCCACCGAAGCGGCTACTTACCGTATTGAGGTAACAGAATACCCCTGCGGAACCGTAACCGACGAAATCAATGTAATCTACAATTCGGGCGGCACCATAGACAAACCGGTATTGTCGAAAATTCCGGCAGGCAACGCTATTTGCGGAGCGGATGGCGTGATATTATTGAGCGTCAGCAATGCAAGTTCATTCCCCGGCGCCACCTATAACTGGTACAAAGACAGCAATTTAGTACAAAGCGGAAACTTACCCACCTACTTTGCAAAGACAGCCGGAATCTATTTTGTACAGGTTGTAGACGGCACCTGTTCTGCTGTTTCGACACAAGAAAACATCACTATGGGAACCGGTACAATAGACAAAGCGCTCATTGCTACCTATCCGTCGAGCCTCAACATCTGCGGGGAAAACGGCGTGGTGGTATTGACCTTAACCAATCCCGAAAGTTACTCCAACCCAACCTATCAATGGTATAGAAACGACATTGCCATCAGCGGCGCAAACTCCATTTTATATTCGGCAACAGAAGCAGGCAGCTACTTCTTATTTGTCGTAGACGGAAGCTGCTCTACGCTATCGGCAACGGTAATAGTAACAAAGTCGGGCGGCAGTATCGTAACGCCGACCTACAGCGTATTCCCGCCGGCAGTGGATGGTAAAGCTTATTTGTTTGGCGGCACTCCGGTAGAATTTGCCATTACCAATAACTCGGCGTATGCTTCGCCAACCTATCGTTGGTATAAAGGAGACGTCTACATGGCTTCCGGTTCCGCGTATAACGCCACCACGCCGGGTACTTACAGAGTGTTGGTAGACGACGGTGGCTGTGCTGCATGGTCTATTGAAATAGAGGTACTTTACGATGGATGTGATACGGAATTACCGCTCGTTAATGTTATTCCTTCATCGGCAACGGTTTGTGCTGTGGGCGGTTCGGTGTTGTTACAATGCAGCAACAAGAACGCCTATACTGATCCACACTATCAATGGTATAAAGATAATGTGGAAATCGTGGGGGCAATATACCCGACCTTAGAAGTAACCACCGCAGGCGAATATAAATTGAAAGTTACCGACGACGGATGTCAGGTATTTTCTGCCGGCGTCGTTACCGTAACGGTAGATGGCACTCATTCCATCAATAAACCTCTTGTAACCCGCACGCCGGTAGGCGGCGAGTTGTGCGGAGCAAACGGAAGCGTAATTTTAACCTTTACCAATGCCTCCGAGTTCCCCGGCGCCACCTTCGAGTGGTATAAAGATAATTATGCGATACCGGGTACGACAGGCTTATTGACCTACGAAGTTACCCAAGCGGGCGACTATCGCGTTGTAGTAGTGGATGGAACGTGTGCCGCAATGTCGGTTCCGATCACCATCACCGCTACTCCTACCGACATCGCCATTCCACAGATGATCATCATCCCGCCCAGCAATGCTATTTGCGGAGCAAACGGCGTGATTATATTCAGCGTCAGCAATGCAAGTTCATACTCCGGCGCTACCTTTAACTGGTACAATGGCAGCACTTTAGTACAAAGCGGCTCCTCATTCATCTACATTGCCAAAACATCCGGAACCTACTACGTACAAGTCGTATCAGGCACCTGCTCCGCCACTTCAACGCCGGAAACCATCACCATAGAAATGGGCAGCACGATAGAAATAGCGACGATTGGCAGCCATCCGTCGAGCCTCAACGTTTGCGGAGAGAACGGCGTAGTAGTGTTGTTTTTAACCAATCCCGAAGATTTCACCAACCCCACCTATCAGTGGTATAGAAACGGCGTTGCCATCAGCGGCGCCAATTCCATGTTGTATTCGGCAACAGAAGCAGGCGAATATTTCCTGCATGTCATAGAAGGAAGTTGCTCTACGGTAACAGCAATGGTAACCGTAACAAAAACCGGAGGCAGTATCGTAAAACCGACTTACAGTGTGTTCCCTGCGGAATTTGAACCCGGGAAAGTCTATCTGTCGGGCGGCAATCCGGTAGCATTTACCATCACCAACAATTCTTCGTATGGCACGCCTGTATATTATTGGTATAAAGGCGATACTTTTATGGGTAACGGTTCGACATTCAATGCCACAGAACCGGGAATCTATAAAGTATTGGTCGTTGACGGCAGTTGCGCCGCATGGTCGTTTGAAATGGAAGTGGTTCTCGATGACTGTGCAACCAACGTACCGGTCATCACCGCTATTCCGGCGTCGGCAACCATCTGCGCTGTAGGTGGATCGGTATTGTTGCAATGTTTCAACAAGAACGAATATGCCGCTCCTACCTATCAATGGTATAAAGATAATGTAGAAATATCGGGCGCCACCAAACCGACGTTGGAAGTAACCACCGCAGGCGACTATAAACTGAAAGTTACCGACGGCGGATGTTCCGTATTCTCTTTTGGCGCGGTTACCGTAACCATAGATGGCGTTCATACCATCGCCAAACCGTTGGTAAGCTCTGCTCCGTCGAGCAACGTAATCTGCGGAGCCAACGGAAGCGTTATTTTAACCTTTACCAATCCACAAGCCTTCTCCGGCGCTACCTTCCAATGGTACAAAGATAATTACGCCATACCGGGGACAGAAGGTCTCTTGGCGTACAAAGCTACAGAAGCGGGCGACTACCGCATCGTTGTAACGGAGGGAACATGCGCAGCCATGTCGGTTCCTGTTACCATCACCACCAACACGACAACCATAGATATTCCACTCTTGACAAAAACTCCGTCAACAACCGAAATTTGCGGCGCAAACGGAGCTGTCTTATTGAGTGTGAGCAATACCAGCGCCTTCCCCGGCGCCATCTATAACTGGTACAAAGGCGACGTCCTGATGCAAAGCGGTTCCTTATCAACCTATTTTGCCACCACAGCCGGAAGCTATTATGTACAGGTTGTATCCGGAGGCTGCTCTGCCACCTCCTCGCCGGAGACCATAACCATGGGATCAGGCACTATAACACCGGCAGCTATCACAAGCCATCCGTCAACCAACAACATTTGTGGAGACAACGGCGTAGTGGTATTGACCTTAAGCAATCCCGAAAATTACTCCAACCCAACCTACCAATGGTATAAAGACGGCGTTGCCATTAACGGCGCAACTTCGATGTTGTATTCGGCAACGACGGCAGGCAGTTATTTCCTGCATGTTGTAGACGGAAGCTGTTCTACTGTATCGGCAACCATCAACGTAACCAAAGATACAGGCAGCATCGTAAAACCGACTTATAGCGTATTTCCGGCGGAATTTGAAACCGGAAAGGTTTATTTGTTGGGCGGTAATCCGGTAGAATTTGCCATTACCAACGCAGGCTCTTATGACGCTCCTACATTCTATTGGTACCAAGGCGACGTTCTTGTAGCTACCGGTACCACGTACAATGCGGCAGCAACAGGAACATACAAAGTATTGGTTGTTGATGGCGGCTGTGCCTCATGGTCGCGCGAAGTCATTGTGATGAGCGACGGATGTAACATGCCATTGCCCGTTATCAATGTCATTCCCACATCGGCGACTGTTTGCGCTGTGGGCGGTTCGGTATTGTTGCAATGCTCGAACACAACCGTCTACACCTCTCCCACTTATCAATGGTACAAAGACAATGTGGAAATTACAGGAGCCACATCGCCGACTTTGGAAGTAACCACGGCAGGCGCCTATAAATTGAGAGTCAGCGACGACGGCTGTTTGGTATTCCCGGCAAACTCCATTAACGTAACATTAGATAATGTTACTGAAATTGCGAAACCGCTCGTCAGCAGCGCACCGTCAACTAACGTCATCTGCGGAACAAACGGAAGCGTTATTTTAACCTTTACCAATTCCGAAGCCTTCCCGGGCGCTACCTTCCAATGGTACAAAAATAACTACGCCATAGCGGGAACAGAGGGCAGTTTGAGCTACAAAGTTACCCAAGCGGGCGATTACCGCGTTGTTGTGGTAGATGGAACGTGCGCCGCCATGTCGGTTCCGGTAACCATCACCACCTCTACAACGGAAATTGACGCCCCGATCTTAACAAAAACTCCGTCAACCACCGACATCTGCGGCGTAAACGGAGCTATCTTGTTGAGTGTCAGCAATACCAGCGCTTTCCCCGGCGCCATCTACAATTGGTACAAAGGCGACCTTTTGATGCAAAGCGGAAGTTTGACTACCTACTTTGCCACAACCGCAGGAAACTATTATGTACAAGTTGTATACGGAGGCTGCTCTGCCACCTCCGCGCCGGAAACCATAACCATGGGAAGCAGTACCATAACACCGGCAGCCATCACCAGTTACCCCGCAACCAACAATATCTGCGGAGAAAATGGCGTGGTTGTATTGGCGTTATCGAACCCCGGAAGTTATTCCAATCCCACCTACCAATGGTATAAAAACGACGTTGCCATCAGCGGCGCCACTTCGATGCTCTATTCGGCAACAACGGCGGGCGACTATTTCCTGCATGTTGTAGATGGAAGTTGTTCAACCTTGTCGGCAACTATTACCGTAACGAAAAATGAAAGCAGCATCGTTGCGCCGACCATAATCTCTTTCCCCACCGATCCCAATTTGGCAAGTACCTCTCCTATCCGCTTAAGTTTAGAGACAGACATATATACCAATCCGAACTACTATTGGTTTAATACACAAACCAATGAGATGGTAGGTACCGGCGGTAATTACTTCGATGCGATGGTTGTTGGATATTATAAATTGTTGGTGGTAGAAGATGGAACATGTGCAGCATGGTCTAATGAAATCTATGTCTACTCCACCGATTGCAGTAAGAACAAACCGTTGGTCAATGTGATACCCACTTCACATGATATATGTGCTGTGCATGGCGCGGTATTATTACAATGCAGCAACAGAGGCGACTATGTAACGCCGCTCTATCAGTGGTATAAAGACAATATGGAGATTACGGGAGCTACCAATCCGACGTTGGAAGTAACCGCCCCCGGAAGCTACCAGTTACGGGTCAGTGATGAAGGCTGTGCCAAATATTCTGATCCGGTTGTCATCAATATGAACGTCATCAGCGAAATATCCGAACCGCTCGTAAGCAGCGCACCGGCAAGTAACGAAATATGCGGAGAAAACGGAAGCGTCATTTTAACCTTTACCAATCCCGAACTCTTCCCCGGCGCTACCTTCGAATGGTACAAAGATAACTACGCCATAGCAGGAACGCAGGGCAAAGTGATTTACGAAGTCAAACAGGCAGGAAGCTACCGTATTGTAGTAACAAATGGAACGTGCGCCGCCATGTCGGTTCCGATCACCATCACTGTCAACTCGACCACCGTAGAAAAACCGCTCCTGACAAAAACACCGTCAACCACCGACATCTGCGGCGTCAACGGAGCCATTTTGTTGAGCGTAAGCAATGCCTCTTCATTCTCCGGCGCTACCTATAATTGGTACAAAGGTGAAACCTTAGTACAAAACGGAACGCTATCTACCTACTTCGCCACAACAGCCGGAACCTATTATGTACAGGTCATCTCCGGAAGCTGTTCTGCCACCTCTTCACCGGAAACTTTAACCATGGGAAGCGGTACCATAACACCGGCAACGGTCGTCAGCTATCCGGCAAGTAATGTTATTTGCGGAGCAAACGGCGTGGTGGTATTGGCTTTGACGAATCCCGAAAGTTATTCCAACCCAACCTACCAATGGTATAAAGACGGTGTTGCCATCAGCGGCGCAACGTCGCACTTGTACTCGGCAACGGAAGCAGGCAACTACTTCCTGCATGTCGTAGACGGCAGCTGTTCAACACTGTCGGCAACCATCAACGTAACAAAAGATAACGGCAGCGCCATCGCTAAACCGACCGTCAGCGTATTCCCAACAGAATATACGCCCGGTGAGGTTTATTTGCTGAGCGGCAATAAAGTAGAATTTAACGTTACCAATACCGGCGCGTATACCTCTCCGGTATTCTATTGGTATAAAGGAGATGAACTTGTAGCTACCGGCGCCGCATACGATGCAACCACAACGGGCATTTATAAAGTGCTGGTTGTTGATGGCGGCGGTTGTGCAGCATGGTCGCGCGAAATCACTGTGGTGAGCGACGGATGCGATACGCCATTGCCGGTCATCGCCGTTATTCCTACATCGGCGGCAGTTTGCGGCACAGGCGGTTCCGTATTATTACAATGCGCAAACAGAACAGACTACACCGCGCCAACCTACCAATGGTATAAAGATAATGTAGAAATCGTGGGCGCCACCGCTCCGACTTATGAAGCCACAACAGCGGGTGAATATAAATTGAGCGTTATGGATGGCGGTTGTTTGGTATTCCCGACAACTCCCGTTGCCGTAACGATAGATAATGAAAATCATATTGCAAAACCGCTTGTCAGCAGCGAACCGTCAAGTAACGAAATCTGCGGAGCGAACGGAAGCGTTATTTTAACCTTTACCAATCCCGGACTCTTCCCGGGCGCTACTTTCCAATGGTACAAAGATAATTACGCCATAGCAGGAACAGAAGGTCTCTTACTCTACGAAGTTATGCAGGCGGGCGACTACCGCGTTGTCGTGGTGGATGGAACGTGTGCTGCTATGTCGGTTCCGGTTACCATCACCACCAACTCAACCAACATCGTTAAACCGATCTTGACAAAAGTTCCGCCAACAACCGACATCTGCGGCTCCAATGGCGTTATCTTGTTGAGTGTCAGCAATGCAAGTACATTCCCCGGCGCTACCTATAATTGGTACAGAGGCGAAACTTTGGTACAAAGCGGAACCTTATCCACCTATTTTACCTCAACAGCCGGAACGTATTACGTACAAGTGGTATCCGGCGGTTGCTCTGCTGTTTCATCGAAAGAAATCTTAACGATGGGAAGCAGCGAAATAGATCCGGCAACCATTACCAGCTATCCGGCAAGTAATGTTATTTGCGGAGAGAACGGTGTGGTAGTATTGACTTTGGCAAATCCCACAGATTACACCAACCCCACCTACCAATGGTATAAAAGCAGCGTTGCCATCAGCGGCGCCACTTCGATGTTTTATTCTGCAACGGAAGCAGGCGACTACTTCCTGCACGTGGTAGACGGCAACTGTTCAAGCATATCAGCAACCATCATCGTAACAAAAGACGACAGCAGCATCGTCACACCGACCATAGAATCGTTCCCAGTCGATCCCAATTTGGCAAGCACCTCTCCGATTCACTTAAGTCTGTTTGACGGAACCTCCTACACCAGCCCAAGCTATTATTGGTTTAATATGCAAACCGGTGAGATGATAGACACGGGCGATTCCTATGATGCGTATGAGGTAGGAACGTACAGATTGTTGGTTGTAGAAAGTGGAACCTGCGCGGCATGGTCTAATGAAATCGTGGTATATTCCACCGATTGCAGTAAGAACAAACCGTTGGTCAATGTGATACCGACCTCCAATAACATCTGTGCCGTAGGCGGCGCGGTATTATTGCAATGCGATAACAGAGAAGATTATGTAGCTCCATCGTATCAATGGTATAAAGATAATGTAGAAATCACAGGAGCCACAAAACCGACCTTAGAAGTAACAACAGCGGGTAGTTATCAATTACGTGTCAATGACGAAGGCTGTGTTAAATATTCGGATGCGGTCGTTATCAATACGGACGCCACCAGCGAGATAGCTCAACCTCTTGTAAGTCGTACCCCGATAGGCGGCGAAATATGTGGGGTCAATGGCAGCGTTATTTTAACTTTCACCAACTCCGAACTCTTCCCCGGCGCCACCTATCAGTGGTACAAAGATAACTATGCCATAGCGGGAACAGAAGGCGCTTTGATGTACGAAGTTACAGAAGCGGGCGACTACCGTGTTGTGGTAACAGATGGAACCTGCGCCGCCATGTCGGTTACGGAAACCATCACCATCAGTTCAACCCGTATTGACATCCCGCTCTTGACAAAAACACCGTCAACAACCGTTATCTGCGGCGTCAACGGAGCCATCTTGTTGAGCGTAAGCAATGCAAGTTCATTCTCCGGCGCCACCTATAATTGGTACAAGGGAGAAACCTTAATGCAAAGTGGAACTTTATCCACCTACTTCGCCACCACAGCCGGAACCTATTACGTTCAGGTTGTAGACGGTATCTGCTCTGCCACTTCATCACCGGAAACTTTAACCGTAGGAGGCAGTAACATAACCGCAGCCGTGATTGCAAGCTATCCCGATAGCAATGTCATTTGCGGTGAAAATGGTGTGGTTGTCTTGTGGTTAACGAATCCCGAAAGCTATGCCGACCCTGTTTACCAATGGTATAAAGATGGCGTCGCCATCAGCGGAGCAAACACCGTTATATACTCGGCAACAGAGGCAGGCAGCTACTTCCTGCATGTGGTAGATGGAAGCTGTTCCACCGTATCCAATACCACAGCGGTAACGAAAAACAGCGGCGGCAGCATCGCCAAACCGATCTTAGATATAGATCCGATGGATGCTATGATCAGAGGAACTGTCCCCGTTATAATGACGGTAACAAACACCACCGATTATACAACACCTGTTTATCATTGGTACAAAGGAGCATTGGAAGTGGGCGACAACGACCCATCGTATAGCGCTTATACAGAAGGAATGTACAGAGTATTGGTTGTAGACGGCGGTTGTGCCTCATGGTCGGATGAAGTTCCGATAGAGGAAACCGACTGTGTATTCCCGACGCCCGACGTTTATGCTGCACCGCTCTCTTTGAATGTATGCGGCGATAACGGCAGTGTCTTTATGACCTTACTGAACCTGACCGACTACGTATCACCCGTAACCTATCAATGGTATAGAAACGACGTCGCCATCACCGGCGCCACAAAATCGTATTACAACGCCAAAGATTACGGCACCTACAAATTACTCATTACCGATCCGTTGTGTGCAGGCTATTCCAGCGATTTCACTGTAACGAAGACCACGTCGGTCATTCCTGTTCCGTCGGTACGTGTAACGCCGGCGAGCGGACTGATTTGCGGCGACAATGGCAGCGTCATGTTGATTATTGATAATGTCGGCATATTCCCAACGGGCGTTACCTATCAGTGGTATAAAAACGGACTGCCCATCACCGGCGCCAATGCAACAAGTTATGAAGCATTTGAGGCAGGAATATACATGGCACAGGTTCTTGATGGCGGTTGCGGTTCGGTTTCTACCGAAATAACAGTAACCAAAGACGACGGTCAAAGCATTCCCAAACCGGAGGTTTACGCCACCGGCGATAAGATTTGCGGAGCCAATGGAAGTGTTATCCTGATGGTAGCCAATGCCGGTGATTATACCGATCCGCGTTACCAATGGTTCTTAAACGGCATGTTATTGGGCGGCGCAGGCGCAACCTCTCCGGTTTATGAAGCCACAGTGGGCGGCGCATACAAACTGCAAATTGTAGACGGCGCATGTGGAGCCTTCTCCGACGTGGTCATGATCACAGGAGACGGAACTTTCATCGCCAAACCAACGATAGAATCCTATCCGCCAAGCGCGTTGATATGTGTCAATGGCAGCGTCTTGTTACGTTTAACCAATATAGACAGCTACGTCAATCCATCCTTCCAATGGTATATGGATAATCTCCCGATAACAGGCGCCACTGCATCTACTTATGAAACAGTCGCCAGAGGGGTATTCAAAATACAGGTATTTGAAGGAGAATGTGCGGCGACATCGGCAACCATTATGGTTAATACAAGCACCAATACGATTATCCCGCCGGTGGTAGAGATACGTCCCGATTCGAAAGAGATCTGTGGCGACAATGGCGCGGTGGTATTGCGTTTAATGAATCCCGAAAATTACACGGGCGCAACGTATCAATGGTTTAAAAATAACAACCCCATCGCAGGCGCTACCCAAATCATGTATATTGCCACCGAAACAGGCGATTACCGGATTTATGTCGGCGAAGGCGTTTGCGGAGCGCTCTCCACACCCGAGACCGTTACCAAAACCACGTCTACTATTGCCAAACCGATTGTCGTAAGCTCCTCTTCAACGAATGTCCTTTGCATCAACGGAAAAATCGTATTAAACGTTGAT
>Ga0123356_10002694_pt1 | contig 18861 bp, 13 predicted proteins | sample TergutEmb28metaG_2_FD_92546 | JGI IMG/M metagenome (GOLD analysis project Ga0123356, IMG submission 92546) | Embiratermes neotenicus P3 segment gut microbial communities from Petit-Saut dam, French Guiana - Emb289 P3 | ecosystem: Host-associated > Arthropoda: Insects > Digestive system > Gut ...
ATCCGCCGGAATGGTGCCGTTGGGTTCCATGTTTGTAACAGATGCCTATACAACAAGTTTGAGATTGGAATCAAACTCCGTTATTTCTGTTGAACAAGGCGGTAACCTCAACCTGAAAAACGAGCAAACCATCCCTTTCAATATTTTCGTTAACAGAGCGGAATTGGCTGAGGTAATGGGTATTCCGGGAAAAATCAATGTTATTTTATCTGACCGGATTATTTCAAAAGAAGAATTTGCGGTTACTTGGAATTACGCGCGTTCGGGATTGCGGGTCGAGCCCGCAATGACGGTCGTGTCAGATCGAATTTTCATTCAACATGAGGTAGTCGAAACACTTGACGATGCTACCTCGAATCGTATTTTCGCCTATTTGGCAAATTCCATCCGAAAAAGTAACAATACTATTCCATACTCATTCGTCGCTGCCGTTGATTTTTACAAAGGACAAAAATTAAATCCCGATGAAATTATCCTTTCCGATTATGCCGCCCAAAGGCTGAATGCCGGCTTGGGCGATACCATTTCCATCAGCTATTTTATTTCTAAGCAATTTAAAACGTTAATAGAGGATTCCGTTTTTCTAAAAGTGAGAAAAATAGTTCCTTTAGCAGAAATACAGGCTAACCCACCCTTAGTAGCCGAATTTCCCGGTTTATCCAATGTGGAACGTTGCACGGATTGGAACAGCGATTTGCCCATCAACATGAAATTGATAACGGAGGAGGATGAGGCGTACTGGGAGCAATACAAGAATACGCCCAAAGCCATTGTTTCTTATGCTGCGTTGGCGCCGCGCTGGGAAAATGCTTATGGCAGCGCCACTGCTTTACAGATTAAAAATACAGATCTTTTAGATGATTTAACGTTTGAAATGTTTGATATTCAATTGATTTATCCGCGTGAAACAGGGCTTTCTGCTGCCAGATCGGGCGTTGATTTTTCAAGTTTGTTTTTTTCGCTCGGTTTTTTTATCCTCATTTCTGCTGCGATGCTGATGATTGTGCCGTTGTCGGAGATGCTTTTTCGCCGGCGCGATGAACTTAATTTACTGAAAGCTACGGGGTTTTCTAACAAGCGCATTGTGCGGTTGCTTTGGCGGGAATCCACACCGGTTGTTTTCATTTCTGCTATTGTGGGGGTAATTGTTGGGTTGCTTTACACTTATTTGGTTTTGTTTTTATTGGGGAATGTTTGGAAGGGGGCAACGCATACTGATGGGTTTAGAGTGCTTCCTGATTTTATGACTGTTTTTTGGGGAGTGATTTTGGGGGTTGCTTTGTCGTTGTTGTTGCTGTATTGGCGTATTGTTCGGTCTCTTAGTAGCACGCAGATGACGCGGATGAAAAGGATTAACGCAGATAAAAAACAAAAAAAAATCTGCGTAAATCATGATAATCCGTGTCATCTGCGTGCTTTTACTCCTTCGAAATTGATACGCTCTTCCATACTTTACAACAAAAAACAAGCCCTCCTCTCCTTCATTACCTTGGCTTGCGGCGTGCTTATCGTGTTTTCGGTGGGGCTTAACCGCCGTAGCTTTGCCGACAGTTCCCAAATTCGTACTGCCACCGGAGACTTTTCGCTTTGGTGCGAAACGAGTGTGCCGATTTATCACAACCTCCAAACGGAAGAAGGGCGCGCTAAATTGGGATTGAGCGACTTATCCAAAGAAACGCACATCATACAACTGTTGAAATACAATGCCGATGATGCAAGTTGTCTCAACCTCAACAAGGTCGTTACCCCAAATGTATTGGGTATAGATATGAACGAGTTGAAAGACAGCGATTTCAAAATCACCCAAATTATAGAAAACTCCGTATATCCCGCGTTGGTGGACGAAACCGTTTTGCAGTGGAGTTTAGGCAAAAAGTTGGGCGACACGTTGGTGTATATGGGCGAAAAAGGCGACACCGTACGCATACAATTAGTAGGAGTACTTCAAAATTCCATTTTTCAAGGATCTATATTGATTGATAAATCTTTATTCTCTGAAATCTGGAGCGAAATATCAGGCAGTGAAATTATGCTGCTTAAAGTGCCGGATGACAAGATTGACGAAACCAAAACGCTCATTCTACAGGCATTGAATAATTATGGCGTACGGATAATGACCACCGGCGATCGGTTGAAAATGTTTTACAGTGTTACGGATACTTACCTCACTATTTTTCTAACATTAGGTGGGCTGGGATTGCTGCTTGGCATCTTCAGTTTTATCATCGTTGTTCGGAAGAATTTGCTTGCGAGAGAGAAAGAGATAGCGCTGTACCATTCGTTGGGATTTAACGAAAAAAGGATATTCAACTTGCTTTATAAAGAGAATGTGATTGTGCCGCTTGCGGCTATTATAACGGGGGCGCTGGGCTCGTTGCTGGGGGTAAGTTTGGGGTTTGGAAGTGTGAGTGTGGGGATTTGGGGGCTGGCGGGTGTCTTTTTGTTAACCTTTATTCTTTGTGTGGCTGTTTTTGTTAGGGAAGCTGTGAAGAGATATTTGATAAAATTATCTACTGCAACATGTAAATAAGTATGAGTTCATATTACTAAAATGTTCCAAAAAATCAAAATATTCTGATTTTTTGGAACATTTTAGTATTTTTGCGCTCGGAAAATTGATTCAATTATGAAGCGTAAAATTTTAAATTCATTAGTTGAATGGAAAAATAGTGAAGAGCGTAAGCCTTTGATTTTATTGGTATTTTGACTTTGCGTTCCGAAATACCGCTACAAACTATTTTGTCGCCTATAGAAACCGATAACACTTTCCTTGGAGTAATGACAGAAAACTATGTAGCACAGTGCTTTAAAACAAAAAACCATCGTTTAGCATATTGGCAAAGCGAAGGTAAAGCAGAAGTAGATTTTGTTTTGCAAATAGACGGAAAAGTAGTACCCATAGAAGTAAAAAAAGGCAAGCGTAATCGCGCAAAAAGTTTGGGCGTTTTTATGGAAAAATACAAATCGGAATATGCAATCCGTATTTCCAAAAAGAATTTCGGATTTGTAAACAAGATAAAATCAGTGCCTTTATATGCTGTTTTCTGCATTTGAGAAATTGTCTTTTGATTATTATAATAAAATAGTTGAGAACTCTTTATAAACAAAATCTGATGAAAATCCTCCTCCTCACCACCAGCTCCGGCGAAACCTACTGCAGCAACTGCTTCCGCGACAATTTGTATGCACAGGCGTTGCGCAATGCAGGGCACGACGTCATCATTATGCCGTTGTACCTTCCGATAGCCAATAAATCGTTGCGTGCAGATACGCCCTTGTTTTTTCCGGCAACCTCTTACTATGTGGCGCAAAAGTTTTTCAAAAAAGGGAAAGTGCCGCGTCTTCTTGAAAAAATCCTAAATGCACAGGCGCTGCTGCGATTGGCCGCCTCTCTTTCAGGAACAACCTCCGCCAAAGGAATGGAGCAGATGACGCTTTCCATGATCAATGGCGAGGGGAAAAGTTTTGAGCATCAAGTCGAAAAAATTATTCATTGGATTGAAAACCACGATACTCCCGAGGTTATTCATTTGCCCACATCCATGTTGACCGGCATTGCAAAGGCAATTAAAAGCCGCATGAATATTCCTATTGTTTGCTCACTAAAGGATGAAGAAGTTTGGATAGACGAACTCGAAAGCCGGTATGCACGCGAAGCATGGGAAGCCATTGGATATAATTCGATTTATATCGACAGATTTGTAACATCAAGCGAATCGTATAAATCGATTTCACTCAATAAAATCCCTGACATTAAAGAGATAGACGTTGTTCCCTTAGACGAAGATATTGCAGAAAAATTATTGGAAATTTACCTTCAAATAAAATAGAATCTTTATTTTCGCCGGCATTATGTTAAAAATAAGAAACTATAACGGAGCAGAGCAAGTATTTGACCCTGTTCGTAAAAAATGGGTCGCTTTTACGGAAGAAGAAAAAGTGAGACAGTTCTTTATCCTGCGTTTAATCAACGAGTTGAAAATTCCTGCTTCCCATATTTCTATAGAACGAAAAATTACATTGAACGGACTTACCAAACGCTATGACATCGTAGTATATAAAACCGCTGTTCCCTGGATGGTAGTAGAGTGCAAAGCGCCGCATATTCCTCTCACCCAAGAGGTAATAGAACAAGCAGGAAGATACAATCAAACATTAAACGCCGAAATAATTGGGGTAACCAATGGAGCGGAAGAGAGGTTTTTTAAAATTGATTTTGAAGCAGGGGATATAACTTCCGTAACTCTTTAACTTTAAATCTTTAAATCTTAAATCTTAAATCAAATTCTGCCATTCCAAAATTATTATATATTTGCACCCTTGCAAAAAAATGCAAATTAAAACAATAATTTATTAATAATCAAACAAATATCAAATGAGAAACAAAGGTTTATTTCTGTTTTTTTCTATAGTTATTGCTATTACATGTTTGTACTGCTTGTCTTTTTCATTCGTATCGTGGAGAATCTCTAAAGAAGCCGACCGGTTTGCCAACGATTCGGCGGTAATTGAAGAAGCATTATTCAATATTGCGGATCCGATGCGGGCAAACCAAGTCAGAGACTCAATCGTGAGTGCACGCAGGTCGCAATTCCTTTCAGATAAAAACGATGAGAGAGTATTTTTAGGATTTACATTCCGGCAAGTTAGACAAAAAGAGATTAACTTGGGTCTTGACCTACGTGGCGGGATGAGCGTTACATTAGAAGTTTCTTTCCCCGACGTGCTTAAAAGTTTAGCCGAGAACACGGAAGACCCGTTATTTGTGAGCGCTTTTGAAAAAGCTGATGAAGAACTTAAGCAAACAGGCGGCGATTTCATTGACATTTTCGTTAGAAATTTCAATGCGGAAAAAATTGCCATGAACATGCCGAATGCGCAACTACGCACCTATTTCGGAGAGCGTGCCGGCATTAAAGGTGCTACAGACGCAGATATTATCAAGTTTTTGAGGGCAGAATCGAATGAGATTATTGACAGGACTTTCCGTATTTTACGTACACGTATTGACCGCTTTGGAGTTGCGCAACCCAACATACAACGCTTGCAAGGAAGCCGTATTTTGGTGGAACTTCCGGGAGTGAAAGAGCCCGAACGGATTACCGACCTGCTGAAAAGTACCGCAAAATTAGAGTTTTGGGAAGTTTACAACGAGCATGTAAATGGAAGGTCTATCATAGAGCGTTTTTATGAAGCAGACCAACGCTTAGCACGAGATTTAAAAGCCAGAAGAGAGTTAGAAGCCAGAAGGGCTGCACAAAATGAAATCACAGAGGAAATTACAGAGGATGAAACATCTGTTTTTGAAGATGACACATTAGAATCTATAGACGGCGCTATTTTAGCCCTTGCCGCACAAGGCTCTCACGACGGCATAGCCATAGCGCTTTTCAAAGAATCGGATATGAAAGCTGTGGATCAAATGCTTCCTGAGTTGAAGAGATATTTGGGAGATAAAAACATAGTGTTCATGTGGGGAAAACCGGAAAGAAGAAGTAACCTCTTTCCGTTAATTCCATTGAGAAGAAATAATGACCGTATTGGGCCCAAATTAAGCTCCGAAACCATTGGCGGCGCACGCGTAGTGAGAACAGCACGCCAGGACGTGAATGAGAAAAATCAAACGGTGGTAACCATGGCTATGGAGAGTCAGGCTGCCGACGAGTGGCGCAAAATTACAAGAGCTGCAGTTGACAACAAGACGAGAATCGTTCACATTGCCGTTGTGCTGGATAACTTTGTGTATTCTTATCCGATGATAAGAAGCGAAATTCCGAATGGACAATCTGAAATTAGCGGCAATTTTACCATTGATGAAGCCAAAGACTTAGCTACCGTATTAAATTCCGGGAATCTGGAGGCGCGCGTAATTATCGTTCAATCGGAAGTGGTAGGACCTACTTTGGGTAGAGAATCTATTAACGCCGGTTTGCTTTCGTTTGCACTGGCATTTGTGTTAGTACTTTTATATATGTTCTTGTATTATAGCAAAGCCGGTTTAGTTGCTGACTTTGCTTTGTGCGTGAACATTTTCTTCATTATGGGTGTGCTTGCCTCTTTGGGTGCGGCGTTAACCTTGCCCGGTATTGCCGGTATTGTACTCGCCCTCGCCATGGCGGTGGATGCGAACGTGTTGATATACGAGCGTATTCGTGAAGAAGTGCGGGCAGGAAAAGGCGCCCGACTTGCCTTGGATGAAGGTTACAAAAGAGCTTACCCCGCTATTATTGACGCCAACGCAACCTCATTAATTACAGCGATCATTCTTTTTGTATTTGGTTCAGGTCCTATTCAAGGGTTTGCTACTACGTTAATTATCGGTATTTTATCATCATTGTTTACAGCAATTTTTGTAGCTCGTTTAGTTTTTGAGCGCGGATTGGTAAAAGGCATGGACTATAAATTCGGAAACAAATACACCATTAATACTTTTGCAAATGCTAAATTCGACTTTATCAAAAACAAAAAGTATTTCTACTGGGGCTCTATCATTGCGAGTGTTGTGATGTGCGTTTCTTTTGCTGTTCAAGGCTTAGAGCAAGGTATTGATTTTACCGGTGGTAGAAATTTTGTAGTTCGCTTTGACCAAAACGTGAGAACCAATGAAGTGCGATCGGCAGTGGCAGATGCTTTTGGCGGTAGCCCTGAGGTAAAAACGTTTGGTGGAAATAACCAGGTGAGAATTACCACAAACTATAAGATAGACAGTAACGACCCTGAGGTAGATAAAGAGGTGGAAAGCATGCTATTCCATGCATTAAGAGGATTTTTCGTAAAAGCCGATTTAACCGAAAGCGATTTTACGCAACAAATTGACGCACGCGGTATTCAAAGTGTGCAAAAGGTGCAACCTACTGTGGCGCGCGAATTGCTTGGACAAGCCATTTGGGCAGTGTTTATCTCCATCATATTGATCTTTGTCTATATTGCCATACGTTTCCGCAACTGGCAGTTTGGTTTTGGCGCTTTAATTGGTTTGGCACACGATACCTTGCTCACGCTCGGATTATTCTCGTTGCTATATAGAATCATGCCGTTCTCTATGGAGATTGACCAGTCGTTTATTGCAGCGATGCTTACGGTAATTGGATACTCTATTAACAACGTGGTTATTATTTTCGACCGTGTGCGTGAGAACCTGAGCCTCTACCCAAAACGCGAGCTTTATGTAAACATCAATGGCGCTATTAACAGCACATTAGGTCGTACGTTGAATACAGCGGGATCCACCATCCTCGTATTAATCGCCATCTTTATTTTAGGCGGTGAAGTAATTCGCGGATTTATTTTCGCCATGACCGCCGGTATCATTATCGGATCTTACTCAGGTATATTTATCTCTCCACCTTTCTTGTATGATTTATTGATCAAAGCTAAGAAGATTAAGCGCAAAAAGGTTGAGTTGATGAAATAAAACCAACAAAAATCCCCTTCGTTTGGAGGGGATTTTTTTTACTCTCCCCCTTAATCCTCCGCCAGTGGAGAAGATTTAGCCAAATTTTACCTTATTATTTTACATGCTCCGGTTTCATCCTTGCAAACCGCAACATTTTCAAAATCCAGTCGGGCAACGGCTTTTCGGGATTGCGGTTACGCAGGTTGAGATAAAGTCCCAATTTTTTCATTATAGGAATTTTGTGTGTTTCCACAAATTCGATGAGGTAGCCGTCGGGGTCTTCTATGTAGGTAAAATGACCGGCGGCATCGCCCATTTCGAAGGATTCGGCATCGCTTTTTTGCTTCACGGCGCTATCGGCGGTAAACGGGAAGCCCAAGCTTGCGCATTTTCTTTCTAGTGCACGCATATTCTGCACATCGAAGCAAATTTGGATAAATCCCGGATCGCCCCAGTAGCGTCCTTCATAGATTTTGTTTGGCGTGCGGTCGAGCGCCTGCACCAATTCGATGTACGATGGTCCAAACAATCTGCTGAAAGCGCCCTTGCGAGGTTTCGACTCGGTAAGTAATACCCTGCGAAAGGTTTTATTCCCTGAAGGCAACGCCGCGACATCGGAGAAAACGCCTGTTTCATCGGCAAGCAGTTTGTCGTACCCTAAAATATCGCGGTAAAGCACGAGCGTTTTTTCAATATCGGTACAGCCTGTAATGGCGCCCACCGGTCCGCCCGTAGAGCGTTTTTCATCACGGAAAATATAGTTATCTTCTACTATCTGAAAACTGTTTCCATAAATGTCTTCAATAAAAAATACGTCTTTACCATCAATCGTTTTGGATATTTCGCATAGTATTTTCACGTTCTTTTCAGAAAGTTCTTTAAATGACTGTTTGATGTTCCGGCTTTTTATTTTTACCGCAAAACAGCCGATATCGCCAAATTGCAACTCAAAATCAGGTTTTTTCGGTTTATGCTGCTGGTGCTGCCATATTTCGAACCCGCCGCCGCCTTGCATGCTAATAGCAATTACGGCGCGTTTCGGACGCGGCACTCCGCCCATGTAATGTGCCATAATATCAGCCACACTATTATCGTCAAGAATTTTTACATCCATATTGAAAATATCAATGTAATATTTCCACGCTTCCACTAAATTTTCCACACCGATGCCAATTTGTTGGATGCCGGTGATGAGGTAATGGGGATTGGTCTTTGTATCCATAATATTATTAATTTTTAATTTTTGTGTGCTTTTAAACACTCTTTATTTCTCGCACCATCTTTCTACATAAAGTCGGAATAAAGCGTTTAAAATAAACCATCAGCAATTCCTTACCACCAACGAATACTTCTGGTTTTTGCTTGCGGATAGCTTTCATTATTTTCTTTGCGGCTTTTTCTACGGTAATTCCGGAGGCTTGTCCGGCGTCCATTTTGCCATGTGGCTCGCCGTTTTTCTCTAATGCGTAAAGAGAGATGTTAGTTTTCACGCGCCCCGGACAAACCAATACACAGCGAATATTTTGGGGGTAATATTCGGCGTGCACTGTTTCAAAAAAGCCGTACAGCGCATGTTTCGATGCGCAATACGCAGAGCGTAACGGGAATCCGAATTTTCCTGAGATGCTGGTGGTGGTTACGAATGTTCCGCCGCCGTTTTCAATCATTTGCGGTAAAAGCAATTTGGTAATCCGAACAGGAGCAAAAAAATTAACATCCATAATTTTCTTATCCACTTCAAAAAGTGTGTCGCCTGCCTTTGCGCGTTGGCTGATACCGGCATTGTTGAACATAATTTCTATTTTACCGAAAAACGCCAGGGCTTTTTCTACCAATTCGGGAATAGTTTCAATGTTGGATAAGTCGTAGGGCAGTATCTCGCATTTTCCGCCCAATGCCATACATTTTTTTTGCACTTCGGCTAATTTACCGGCTTCTAACGCGGTTAAAATAAGATTTGCCTTTTCTTTTGCGAACAAATAAGCGCATGCTTCTCCAATTCCGGAAGAAGCGCCTGTTATCCAAATGGTTTTATTTTCAAAAGTCATATTAGAACACTATTCATCCAAATGCACATACTCCACTTGTAAAACTTCATTAGTCTCCATATCAATTAAATAAGCAACCACACTGCAATCTTTAATAACCACCGGAAGGTTAGAATGCGGGAAAGAGAGAGGGTCTCCGTAGGGTAGTTTAAAAGTAGTGGAATATTTGAGTTGTGGTGTAACTATGCCGTTTGGAGTAAGCCGGGTACCAAAATTTCCGTTAAATCCCGCCCGAAGCATGTGGTTATGCTCATAATCGGGAACATGAACATTACCGTCATATTGTCCCGAAATAAAGCCATCTTGTTTCAATATTAAACAAATTTGCACGGGGTTGGGTATGGCTTTAATAATCGTTATTGCTACATTAGCTACAATTTCTTGTTTTACTTCATCTACAGTGCATTGCAATTCAATTCCGGCACTTACATTAGTAATATCTATACGATCAATCACACTACGCCATTGAGTTCGGTCAAACCCCCATTCGGCATCGCTGACCAGCATTCTATTAATAGCTGCCTTTGGAATAAATTTAGTTGCAAGAAGATAATCACAAATTTGATCTCCCATGGGTGTTTTATAATTGTTACTGTAAATGCCACCTCTAGGATCCGCAAGGTTGGTGCTATGAATGGCGGTGAGCACCACAGAGGGATGGTCTTCCATAATCGCTTTTATCTCTCTTGCGCCCGCAGGGCAATTGTTGCAAAAGTGCCCGGTAAACTCTTCTACATAAATGTTTCGGGATACGTTAGCGGCATATTCCGGATCCCAAGGGGTAACCTCCACAGGACCAATAATCTTGAAAGTATCTTTGGAAGTGTCGATTTTATTACAAGCGCTTGCTATGATTAATAATGCTGTTAATAGTAATTTGATTTTTTTCATTGTTTTTTGTTTTTCAGCACAGAGACACGGAAGATACAGAGGATCACAGAGCTCTGTGTAACTTAGTGTTCTCTGTGTCTCTGTGCAGAGATTAATATATTAAAACGTTGTCGTTACCGATAGCCCTAATCCAAACGAAGCCGGCACACTCCTGCAAACCCCACCTACGCACAAAATCCCCGCCCGCGTTTTCCCAAAGTTCAGCGCCAAACGGGTAGTGCCGTAAACAAAAGCCACCGCCGCATTTGGATAATGCAACTGCTTCTTGTTTCCGAAATGCCACTGGTCGCTCACCGTAAGAAACCACTTAGGCGAAATGGAATATTCCAACAACATGTACATCCAACTTCCTTTATCTTTATCATCCAAATTATTTTCCTTAGGAATGATCAGGTATTGATTTTCTAATCTAAGTGCATGAATATCATTTATTTTATATGTTAACTCAAAACCTACATGGTTGCCTTTGAGCATTCCGTTTTTTCCCTGAAGTTCCATATTGTAATTGATATAGTTGTACAGCAGCATTAATTTCCAGTGTTTATCGAAGCGGCGGGAAATATCGAAACCAATATCCTGATATAACAGATTTTTTCCGAATGCAAAGAAATTCGAGGTATAACCTTCTGTTCCCGTTATAGTTCCAATAGTATCTGTGAGTGCGACAAATGTTTTTTGAATATCATGAAAACGGGCGTAATTAACGGTGATGTCGGTGCCATATCTTCCTCCTATCTTTGTCTTTCTAGGAATTTGGTAGTTCACTTGCGCCTGTGCGCCTATTTGTCCGTTAGGCTGACTGGCATAACTGTAGTTTCCCAGCAACTGGTAGGAGTATTGCCGGTTTATTGCCGGAATGTAGTTTAGCATAAGTGCGGCGTAGGCAGGAGCGGCGTCGCGTTGCGCACGAAAATCCATATTGTCGGCGCGCAGGAAAGCAGCCGAAACGCCTAACCCTTTCATAGAGTAAGATGCCGATACGAGCAAAGCTTCTCCTCTTTTATAGATGTACTCATTAGAGAGGTTGGGGTCGTTCACTTTTGAGGCATACTCTCCTTCCAAACGAAATCCTTTAATGCTAAAATCAAGACGGGTTGCCCAGGAAGCCACATTTTGCGGAATGTTATCGGAAGGAATCACCGCCTGGCATCTAATCACGTTTTCCTGATCGGTAGGCGAGAATACAAAAATTGCTTGTCTGTTGTAAAAATCAAAATATTTAACGGTGTCAATATATATGCTAAACATTTTATCTTCAGCTTTTTCAAATCTACTAACGAAGCTACCACCTATAGTTAAAGTAACCCCTTTGTCGGAGAGTTTGGGGATCATCTCTGCAAATGCTACTTCGGCGTCCAATCCGCGTACATAGTCGTTTCGTTTTGCATAATCGAAGTTAAAGTTGTGCCGTTGAATGCCCCACACGCCTTTAAATTGCAGCCCTCGCCATGGTGTTACTTTCACTCTTCCGCCGAGCAGGCTGTTGTCAATTCCCAAATTGCGGTCTTCGTACGCCCGCAGCGTTAAGCCTTGCCCGAACTGTTCATAGAAATAGCCGCCGGTTGCTTGAATAAAACTGTTTTTATAATCGGCAAAAAAGTATGTGATACCTTGTCCTTGATAATTAATGTCCTGAAAATCAATCAACGGGAAAAGGTAGAACTCATATCTTGCGCCGGTAGAGAAACCACCGTTGGTATAGTTTAGATTGAGCCAAGCATTGCCTCTCACTTTCGAGTCCACCTCTCTTGCGCCAATCAGCGAATCGGGGATGTAGTACATGCCGTTGAAAGAGAAATCACCGCTGATGGTGCCGGATCCGAGTTTGGTTTGGGCGAAAAGGGAGGGAGAAAGGAGAAGGGAGAAAAGGAGAAAGGGGATGAGGGTTTTATATAAACTACCCCGTCTCGCTTTGTGAGACACCCCTTCAAATTTTGAAGGGGATTTTTGCGCTAATCCAAAGATAGTGAAGAATATCATAGTTGTAATTCTTAATTCCTAATTCTTAATTCTTACTTTTTACTTCCTCCCCTTTCGCCACTTTCTTCACTAATTCAAAAACTCCTTTTTCCGAGCCCGGGGCATAGGAGGTATGCGACCATACTATTTCTCCGTTTCCGTTAAGAAGACAGAGGAATGGGACATCTACTACATTCATGGCGCGTTTTAAGTCCCAGTTTATATCTTGCAGTACGATAAAATCCCAGCCTTTTCCATTCACGAACGGCGCTACTTTTGCGGCGGTCTTGGTGTCGTCAATAGAGATGGCATAAAGCACAACGCCGGTTTCTTCCTGCCAGTCGTCGTAAACGTCGTTTATTGCCATCAGTTCGGCAATGCAGGGTTTGCACCAGGTTGCCCAAAGGCTAATCAGGATGGGCTTTCCGTTGTTGGTGATGTTTTTTGTGTTAAAAGTTTTCCCGTTTAATGTTTTTACGTCTATAGAGGGAAGTGTTGCTTTGGCTCTTTCTTGAGCAGAACCAATTGTTAATAAGATCATTGCAAGCAAAAGCAGAAAAGTTTTTTTCATGGTAAAAAATTTCGGCAAAAATAAGATTTTAAGTAAAGAATTTGCTTTGTGCTTTCTTTTCTTCCATTTTTTTTGCACTATACACGGCATTTCCCGAATAAGGGTCAAACCCTAAGTAGTACATTGCGGTAGCATAGGTCATAGGAGTAGGCGTGAAACCTTGCGCTTGCTCCGTAATCAGATGATTTTTCCTTACATCTCTATGCAATTGTTTCATATCTAAAATGCTGCAATTAGGATGTCCGGAGATAAAATAGGGGATTAATTGTTGATTTTTCCTGTTTTTTTTGTTCAATTGCAGAAATTTATCGTAAAACAGTAAGAAAGTATCGAAATTGGGTTTGCGCATGGCTTTTAAAACATGAGGTACCGTATGCTCCGGCGCCACTTTTAACCGACCGGAAACATGCTTTTTCACCACCTCTTCAAAATAATCGGTTAATCCGTATTTTGTGTCTAACTTTTCATCATTGGTAAGTAACATATCATACCGAATCCCACTCCCAATACTAACATGCTTAACGCCTTTCACTTTCAACGCGTTCTGATACACCCTTAGCAGCGGTTTGTGGTTGCGGTTTAAATTTTTGCAAATAGATGGAAAAATGCAGGAATAGCGGTGGCAGATGTCGCAATATTTTTCATTTAGCCCTTTTATTTGATACATGTTTGCAGAGGGACCGCCCAAATCAGTAATATGTCCTTTAAAATAAGGTTGTTCTGTTAAATGTTTAACTTCTTGTAAAATAGATGTTTCGCTTCTTGAAGCCACGTGTTTTCCTTGATGTGCAGCTATGGCGCAAAACGAGCACCCGCCAAAACACCCGCGATGAATCGTGATGGAGTTTTTAATCATCTCCCAGGCAGGAATATCTCCCCGTTTTAAATACTTGGGATGAGGCGCAAATATCATTTCATTAAAAAGTGCAAAATCATCTAATTCATCAGAAGAGAGGGTAGGGTAGGGAGGGTTTTGCACTAATACTATATCTCCGTAATGTTGGGTAATTACACGTTGTGCTTTTTTGTTTGATTCCCGTTCAAATGCGCAAAAATTTTCGGCATAATTTTTTTTATCTTCTAATTCTTTTTCAAAAGGGAGTAAAGTTAGAGTTTCGTTTTCATTCGACTTCATTTGGCTGAAATCAGAAAAAAATGCAATTTGCGGTACTTTTTGTACATTTTCTCTATTAAATTGGTTGTTTTTAATTAATTGTGCAATTATTTGCATCGGTTTTTCAGCCATGCCATACACTAAGAAATCGGCGCCGCTCTCTATCAAAATGGAAGGTTTGAAGGTATCGCTCCAGAAATCGTAATGAGAGAACCGGCGCATGGATGCTTCAACTCCGCCAATAATTACAGGGACATTTGGGTGTAAATCTTTTACAATTTTCGTATAGACCACTGTGGCGTAATCGGGGCGAAAGCCGGCTTGGTTTCCGGCAGTGTAAGCATCATCGCTGCGCAAGCGATTGTAAGCGGTGTAATGGTTTACCATAGAATCCATATTACCTGCGGTAATTCCGAAGAAATAGCGCGGCGTTCCCAGTTTTTTAAAATCGCGCAAATCGTCTCGCCAATTGGGTTGCGGCAGTATTGCCACGCGCAAGCCTTTGCGCTGGAGTAATCTCCCAATCACTGCGGCGCCAAAAGAAGGGTGGTCAACGTAAGCATCTCCGGTGATGAGGATTACGTCAATGTAATCCCAGCCTAAGTAATCGAGTTCTTTTTTGCTTGTGGGGAGGAAATGTTTCATGAAGTTCTTAAAGGGCGGCAAAAGTAGGTATTTATTTTAGTTCAGTTCGCCATGATTTATCCTTTTTTTCTATCTCAACAAAAACCTTATTTTTGCCGCTAAACAAATCCGTATCAATTTATGAAAAAAACAACACTCATCCTATTAACAATCAGCATCTTCTTATTCTTTAGTTGCTCAAACACTAAACCCACCGATGCAGGCGATATAGCCCCTGTGTATTTTACTTCCGACATATCGTCTGAAGGCGTAATGAAACTTTTTGAATACATAAAAGATAATGTAACAGGAGATAATATCGGAATTAAAGTGCATTTTGGAGAAGACGGCAACGCCTATTTTGTGCCCGCTACTATGGTAGAGCCACTTTGTATGGCGCTGAATGCTACGTTAGTAGAAACCAACGTGGCTTACGGAGGTCGTCGCGCAAAGACAGAGACCCACATTGAGTTGGCAAGAGAGCGTGGCTTTACTTTTGCACCCATCGACATTTTAGATTCGGGCGGCACATTAGAACTGCCTGTGAAAGGCGGCAGCCATTTTCAAAGCGCACTGCTCGGAAAAAACCTTGAAAACTATTCCACTATCGTTTATTTTACGCATTTTAAAGGTCATGGCCTCTCAGGTTTTGGAGGTTGCATCAAAAACGCTTCTATGGGGATGGCAACTCCGGCGGGCAAACGCCTCATGCACAGAGGCGATTTTCCGCAAACCATACAACGAAATTGCAACGACTGCGGTATTTGTGTTCAAGATTGCCCCGAAAATGCCATTACATTAGAGCCGCTTGCCATCAATTTGAACGCATGTAGCGGCTGCGGCATGTGTATCAGCGTTTGCCCGAGAAGAGCTATTGTGCGTCCGGCGGATGATGAAAAAACAAGAATTTTCCTCGAAAAATTAGTGGAATATGCACAACCTGCCATAAATGCGGTAAACTCTGTGTACTATAATATTATCATGACTGTTTCGCCAAGCTGCGACTGTGTCTCGAGCCCGAAAGCGCCTTTCATCAGCGACCTTGGCATATTGGCTTCTACCGATATTGTGGCTATTGAAGCGGCTGCCCACGATTTAGTGGATAAAGCGCACCAATGCGAAGACGCGTTTCTGAATGTTAATTCAGTAAGCGGAAAACATCAAATTGACTATGCCGAGCAGATGGGCATGGGAACAAAAAAGTACAAACTCATTGATATTGATAAGAAATAATGTCGAAAGGAAAAACAGCGCCAACCATTTCTATAAAAAATCGTAAAGCAGAGTTTGAGTATTTTTTACTTACCAAATATTCCGCAGGGTTGGTACTTACCGGCACCGAAATCAAGTCTATACGCACCGGAAAAGCCAATATTCAGGATGCCTATTGCTCATTTATTAACGCCGAGTTGTGGGTACACAACATGCATGTGAGCGAGTATGCTAATGGCAGCTATAACAACCACGAAACCAAACGCGACCGGAAATTATTGCTCAACAAGCGTGAAATAAAAAAGTTGCTTATTAAGTTGAATGAGCGCGGATTAACCATCATCCCTACTCTATTGTACATTAACGAAAACGGCTATGCCAAGTTGGACATCGCTTTGGCGCGCGGGAAGAAAAAATACGACAAACGCGAAAGCATTAAAGAAAAAGACAACAGATTACATTATGAACATTAATTTCATCTCACATTATCTTCCTGAAATATTAATAATTGTGTTTGCAATGGTGGTTTTGCTACAAGTTTTATATTATGTGGCGCTCTTTTTCAAGCTTTCATTTCATAAACAGGAAACACCCGAGCCGCAAAATGTGCCCATTTCTATCGTAATTACTGCTAAGAATGATGCCCATCTCCTCATCAAAACGCTTCCCGAATTTTTAAATCAGGACTATCCGCTATTTGAAGTCGTAGTGGTAAGCGATAATTCCAATGATGAAACCTCACAATTAGTCTTAGATTTTCAAAACCGTTATTCCAATTTAAAATTGGTGCATTTAGAATCTTCCGTTACTAACATTAAAGGCAAAAAATTTCCCCTTTCGCTGGGCATTAAAGCGGCGAATTATGAACATGTTTTATTAACCGATGCCGATTGTTTGCCCGCTTCCAACCAATGGGTAAAACTGATGGCAAGACACTTTAACGAGACTACGAAGATTGTCTTAGGATTCAGCAAGATACATAGAAAAACCGGGCTGATGAACACCTTAATTCGTTTCGACAGGTTTCATCAGGCGATACAATATTTTTCTTATTGTTTGGCAAAAATCCCGTTTATGGGCGTAGGGCAAAATTTAGCCTATACCAAAACTATCTTCTTTATAAACAAAGGGTTTGCCTCTCAAAACCATTTACGGTTCGGAGATGACGACCTGTTTATTAATCGCGTAGCAACCGGCAGAAACTGTGCCATTGAATATGAGAAAGCGGCGCATACCATTTCACGTTACGGCGCCATTTTCAGCCATTGGTTATTACTCAAAACCTTTCGCATCAAAACACGCAAACTTTACACCAAAAAAGAGCGATTCTTATTAAATTTCTACCGCTTTTTAATGACATTTTTTTACATTGTACTTGGGTTTACTATTTATTTTTCTATGGGTAACCTCATCTTTTTGCTCATTATTTTAGGCATTTTCTTGATTAAATTTGCAGTGCAATATGTGTGTTTTGGGCTTGCTGCCGCAAAACTTGATGAAAAGAGTTTAGTACCCTATATTTTGTTTTTTGATGTTGTTTTTGCGGGAGTAAATCCGGTGGTTTATTTGGTTTCTACATTTAAGAAAATGAAATAAGTTTTGCCTAATCATCATTTTCATAAATTATTGTTGTTTTTATGCGCTAAATTATAGTTTTATTCTTTCAATAAAATCTCTATTTTTGCCCCTCTAATTTTTAAAAACAGACACCAATATGGCAAAACAATTATTATTAGGCGATGAAGCGATCGCACAAGCGGCATTAGACGCAGGAATTTCAGGGGTTTATGCGTATCCCGGAACTCCATCTACCGAAATTACCGAATATATCCAACACTCTAAGCAAGCAGAAGAAGGCAATGTGCACCGCTGCTGGTCGGCAAACGAAAAAACGGCGATGGAAGCCGCTATAGGAATGTCGTACGCAGGAAAACGCGCGTTGGCTTGCATGAAACACGTGGGCTTAAACGTTGCTGCCGACCCGTTTATGAACTCCGCAATTACCGGCGCCAACGGAGGTTTGGTGTACTTAGTTGCCGACGACCCCTCGATGCACTCCTCGCAAGATGAACAAGACTCGCGCTTCTTTGCCAAATTTGCTTTTGTGCCTGTTTTTGAGCCTTCTAATCAACAAGAAGCGTACGACATGACTTATGAGGCTTTCGACTTCTCAGAAAAACATCGTATTCCCGTGATGGTGCGTATCACCACGCGTTTGGCACACTCGCGCGCAGGCGTGGAGCGGAAAGCGGCACGTAAACAAAATGAGATAAAACTCCATGAAAATAAAAGACAATTTATTCTGTTGCCCGGAATTGCCCGCGTTTTATATCGCGAATTGTTGGCAAAACAACCCATATTAGAAGCAGAAGCAGTAACCTCGAAATACAACAAATATATTGATGGCGAAGATAAATCTTTGGGAATCATCGCTTCGGGAATTGCTTATAACTATTTAATGGAGAATTATGTAGGCAAAAAATGCCCGCATCCTGTATTAAAAATATCCCAATATCCAATTCCCGTGGAATTAGTGGAAAAAATGACCAATGAGTGTAAAACAATTTTGGTGGCAGAAGACGGTTATCCGGTCATTGAAGACCAACTGCGCGGTTTGTTAAATAAATCCGGAAACATTAAAGGACGTTTAGACGGCACGTTGCCCCGCGATGGCGAGTTGAACCCCAATTTAATGGCTGTAGCGCTCGGTTTGGAAGACACCTTCGGCATGCCTGTGCCTGCCGTTGTAACGCCACGCCCGCCGGCACTTTGCGTAGGCTGTTCACACATTGATAGTTACAAGGCTTTAAATGAGGCAATGGCAGAACATGGCCCCGGAAAAGTGTTTGCCGACATCGGCTGTTACACTTTGGGTGCGCTTCCGCCTTACAACGCCATCTACTCAACCGTGGATATGGGCGCTTCCATCACTATGGCAAAAGGCGCTGCCGATGCGGGACTTCGCCCATCGGTAGGCGTTATCGGCGATTCTACGTTTACCCACAGCGGCATCACTTCCTTGTTGGATTGCGTGGTGGAAAACACA
>Ga0123356_10002695_pt1 | contig 18857 bp, 20 predicted proteins | sample TergutEmb28metaG_2_FD_92546 | JGI IMG/M metagenome (GOLD analysis project Ga0123356, IMG submission 92546) | Embiratermes neotenicus P3 segment gut microbial communities from Petit-Saut dam, French Guiana - Emb289 P3 | ecosystem: Host-associated > Arthropoda: Insects > Digestive system > Gut ...
ATATAAAGTATTGGAAATGTTGGAAAATAATATGTTGAATTTATCTCTTTGTTCTTTTAATTTATTCTCAAAATTTACAGAAAATAATAAGTCATTAATGTCTTTTAATTCTTTATTATATTCATTTAAATTATTTTCTGTTTCCTTTAATTGACTTACAATATTTTCATATTCGCCTTTTTTAAAATGTTTTTCGTTTAATTGAGCGATTATTTCTTCTAATTCCATAAAAGAATCTTTTTTCAATATTTTCCCAGACAATTCTGTTTCTGTTTCTGTTAGAATATTCAAATTTATATTTTTTTCTTCAATATTATTTTTTAAATCCGGTAAATCTTTTGATAAAAATTCAATTTTTTTGATTATCATTCCGTTATGATAATTCAACAGTTGCTCGAAAGTTTTTTGTATTTTTTCAATATTTACTGAAGCTTGTTCGTATATTATTTCCAACTGCCTCAAATCAATATTGGCATTTGAATTTTCTAATTCTTTTATAGCGTCTAATATGAATTTTTCTTTAATACTTAAAATATTTATTTCAGAGCTTAATTTGCTAATTTCATATTTTACATTATTAAGACTATTTAAATCTTTTTCGAAATCTTCATTTTTTCCAAAAGATGATTTTTTTGAATTTAAATCTTCAATTTCATTATCTAATAAAGATAGCATTGCTTCATAAGTTGTTAAATTTTGTTCTTTTTCCAATCTTTTTTTAAAGTTATTTTCTTGCTTTATTTTTTCTTGAATCGCATATTTCTTATCAGCATCTGGAGATGGACAGCCAAGCATAAATAAATATAATGCCTCATATTCGATGTCTTTTGCATAACCGCCTAATATTTTCAAAGTATTATTTACGCGGTCTTCTCCGTATCTGATATTGTGAGCTATTATCTGCCTAAATGTAGGTTTTTTTTCGATATTATGGGTTGGAACGATTAGTTCTAAAAGTTTTTTTTCATATTCTGCATCGGTTAGGGGCTCTCCATTTATTCGTCTAATATTTTTTTTAGTTAAAAAATTTCTTTCCAAAAGTACGCTATATGACTTATCATCATCAAGATTTTCTTTTAATAATAAAGTTATTGAAATCTCTTTTTCTTCCAAAAATTTTTTTACAATATTATAATCTTTTTTATTCTCAATGTCCTTATAGATATTATCTGCTTTACCATATAAACAAAAATCAATTAACTTTAAAACGGTAGTCTTGCCTACATTATTTCCAGTTATTTTTTCTTTATATTCTGTACTTATTTCTACGGTCTCATCAATTATTAGATTTAATCCTTTTTTAAAATCTATATTTCTTATGATTTTATCCCTTGATAATATCTTTAATGTTTTTAGAAACATAATTAACCTCTCCTTCGGCGTCGACTTCCGCAACGCCAATTAAATAAAGCCAATCTAAACATAACAAAAAAATTGAAAAAGATAACCCATGCTCAGATTTAATGTTATAGTATAATTCGATAATATCCTGCTGCTCTTTATCTTGCAATTCTTTTAAAACAAAAGACGCTACATAATATATGCTTAATTGTGGATTTATATTATCCGGTAATAACATTTTCCGAAAACTCCTCTGGATTCTTAAATATTTTACACCTAATAAACGCATCTACTACTAACACACCAACGCACATATCTAATTCTTCAAACGGCATCGGTTCATAATTTTTACTGTTTTTCACTATGTTTATTATTTCTTCTATTATTTCGAAAAAGATTTTATCTTCATCATATTTTTCGTTGCCTATTAACTTTAAATAGCTTTTTCTTATATGCTGAAGTATGGACAAACTCCTATTTTGTCCATATATATCGTATATATCATATATATTTTTTAATTTCGAATGATATATTTTATAATCTTCTATGATGTCTTTTGCGCCTATCAAATTATTATAACTTATTTTTTTAGAAATATCAAAATCTTTTTTCATACTATTATCAGATTCGATTTTAGACAAGTTTTCTTTCGATAAAATATTGATGATTTCTGCTAAATTAGTATCTATTTTCGACACGTTTAATTCGTTGCTCTCAAGTTCGCTTTTTATAAAATCATAGATAGCGCGTTGTTTATTTGCTTCTAATCCCAATATATTATTTGAAATAGTCTTATAATTTAAATTCCTTATCATAATTATAACTTAATATTGTTATGTTGTCAAATATTTTTCTTGAATTTATTATTACGGCAGAAAAAATAATTTCAACCCTCCAACAGTGGCAACACGAAACATAACAGTTCTATCATCTGGGGTTCAACCATATCGGCTTCCATCGGCAGCTGACCCATATTCTCACTTCCTTCGTTAATTTATCTGTAAATATTTTACCACAGAGTAGCATCTTTTGCAATATCTTTTTTATAAAATATAAAAAGCGTATCCATGATAACGGACACGCTTCAACAAAGCCGAAACAATAAAATTGATCAAATATTATCTTTTGAGACGCGGTGCGTTAAGGTATCTTCTGTATCCCTTGTGATCTGATGATAAAAACAACTGTTACCTCCGTTCCTACGCCGAGCTTGCTTTTCAATGAGAGCTTCCAGCCGTATAAAGCGCAAATGTGTTTGACAATAGAAAGTCCCAATCCTGTGCCGCCGCTGCGTTGCGAGCGGCTTTTTTCCACGCGGTAAAAGCGTTCGAATATCCGATTCTGTTCTTCGGGCGATATTCCAATCCCATTGTCGGAAACCGTAAGCCTCACGGATTTTTTATCGGTTTCAATAACAGCCGAAACTTTACCGTTCTGATTGGTATAACGCACGGCATTTTCGATGAGATTCTTTACAAGCTCATATATATGTCCCTGTTCGGCTGCAATCCCGCCGTCGCCGGAAGTTTCAAAAATTATTGATTTTTCATTGATAGCGGTTGAAACGGTTTCGCCGACTTCGTTTACTACATTGGCAAGCGATACGGACACAGGGTTTAAATTTTGATTTTGCGCGTTTTCAAGTTCGGACAGCTTGAGCATATCGACGATAAGCGAAAGCATCCGGTCTGTTTCGCGGGTAATGCTCTCAATATATTTGCGGATATTTTCGTCTTTGTTGTTAATAGCGGTCAATTCGTTAAAGCCTTTAATCGCGGTAAGAGGAGTTTTTAGTTCATGTGAAGCGTTGGCAAAAAATTCTTCCCGGCGTTTCGAGTTTTCGCGGTTTTCCGTTACGTCGGATAATACCGCCATTGTCAGTTTCGTATCGGGAAGCCGCTTTATTGTCACAAGATATATTTTGCCGTTCAGCGTAATTTCAAATATAGCGTTGTTTGCCGAGTTTACACAATCTTCAACAGCCTTGACAATCGTTTTTTCGGAAGACAGATAATTCAGGTTTTTGCCGGCTATATCCGGCGTGACCTCAAAAATATCAAGTACGGCGGAATTTATGAGCGTAATATTTTTGTTTTCATCGACAGAAAAAATGCCGTCGCTTATATTGTTGAGTATATAATCCAACTTATTTTTTTCGTCGCGCAGAGAATCAAAGCCGTTTTGTAAAATAAGAGCGACATCGTCAATTTCTTTTGTTATTTTGTCTATTTCATCATAGCTTCCCTCAATAGGTTCAGGCGCGTATTCACCGCTTGACAATAATCGCAATTTGTGTTCGACAGAATTAAACGGCTTTGTGATACGGTTTACAAGACCGCGTATAAATATAAGACAAAGTACGGCTATTATAAACAGTATAAATATCAATAACGGCAACGACCGGAAAAGATACGCATTGATTTCGGCTACAGGAACAGCGGCGCGTATAAATACATAACTGTCGCCGCTGTCAACTTTCAAAGCATAATAGATCAAGTCTATGCCGAGAGTATCGGAATGGCGGATATGAGCCGCCGGAGAATCGTTTGCCGCCGCCTGAATTTCGGGACGCATTAAATGATTTGTTACCGCTCCCAAATCAAGCGGACGGCTGTCCGCCAAAACCGTCCCGTTCGGCGAGATAACCGTAATTCTGGTATCATTGCCAACTTTCACAAATGAAGAAATATCTGTATCGTCTTTGTACAGTCCGGCGCAGATCTGCGCAATCTCTGTGACCGAATTTTTGGCAAAGCTCAGGTTATTTGCGGAGGTCACATAAACAGACGCGGCAAAAAAGCCGGAAAGCCCTGCGAATATTATTAAAACAGTATATAAAAACAACCGTTTTTTCATATCAGCATATACCCCACCCCTCTGATTGTTTTGATAATTGTATTGCTCTCAGCTTCGGCAAGTTTTCTTCTGAGTTCTTTGACATGAATGTCAAGGGTGCGCGTTTCGCCTAAATAATTATCTCCCCAAACCTCGCCGAATATCGTCTCGCGTTTTTGCGTCTTTCCCGGATTATTGCACAACATGCACAATAGGCTGTATTCTTTGAGCGTCGTGTGAATTTGTTTGTTGTTTACCGTTATTTGATATTTTGTCAAATCAATGAAAATATCTTTATAGCCTATGCTTTCAGCCGTTGTTTTGCCGGTCTTGCGCAGGTTGGCCTTTATCCGCGCCGTAAGTTCCAGAATTCCGAACGGCTTGGCTATGTAATCGTCCGCTCCCATATTGAGCCCCTTGACTTTTGAAATTTCTTCGCCCTTCGCCGATACCATAACAACCGGAATAGGCGCAGTGCCGTTATCGGCTTTCAGGCGCGATAAAATCGTGAACCCGTCTTCGCCGGGAAGCATTATATCAAGCACTATCAAGTCGGGATGGATTTTCGCAAGCGCGTCAAAAAAAGTTTTCCCGTCGTAAAAACAACGGCAGTCAAATTCATTTTCCAGCGAATAAATATAAAGTTCCTGCAAAGCCTCGTCGTCCTCAACCACAAAAATTTTTTGTTTCATAATAAATCACTCGTTTTCAGGGCGTCTGCCCGTTATTGCGTATTCGACCCATTCGCCTATGTTTACGGCGTGGTCGCCTATACGCTCCAAATATTTTGTTATCATCATAAATAAAATCGCCTGCTCGGCATTGTCGGGATTTTTCTTGATAAGCGCGGTAAGGTCCGCCATTACGATATTGAATAAATCATCAACCTTATCGTCGGTTTTATCGAGAGAGCGGGCAAGCTCAAGATCGCGGTTGATATACGCCTGAACGCCGTCTTTTACCATTTGTATGACGATAACCGCCATTTGCGGGATATGTTCTATTTTTTTTATATATTCCTCGTCGCCGAACTGCGTTGTTATTTCGGCTATATCCCGCGCTTGGTCGCCTATGCGTTCAAGGTCGGTGATCATTTTCAGCGCCGCCGTCACTTCCCGAAAATCGCCTGCTACCGGGTGTTCCATCAATAAAATTTTCAAACACGCCTGTTCAATATCGCGTTCTAACTGATCAATCAGTTTGTCTTCTTCATAGATTTCGTCCGCAAGCTCAAAATCACGGTTTGTAACAGCTTTCACACATTTTTCTATTGCGGCTTCTATATGACGGCACATCAATACAAGATTGTCAAAAACCCTTTTTAATTCTTTTTCATAATTCGCTCTGATTGACACCATTATACTCCTTTTTTATGAATTTTTCTATATTATCCGAATCGTCCGGTTATGTAATTTTCTGTACGTTTGTCTTTCGGATTTGAAAATATTTGTTCCGTAGCGCCGTATTCGATTATCTCGCCCAGAAGAAAAAATGCCGTTTTATCAGATATTCGCGTTGCCTGCTGCATATTGTGAGTGACGATAACGATTGTATATTCTTTTTTCAGCTCGTTCATGAGTTCTTCTATCTTGCCAGTCGAAATAGGATCAAGCGCGCTGGTCGGCTCGTCCATCAGCAATATTTTCGGTTCAGCCGCGAGTGCGCGCGCAATGCAAAGCCTTTGCTGCTGACCGCCCGAAAGTCCCATTGCATTTTTACGAAGCCTGTCTTTCGCTTCGTTCCACAATCCCGCTTGTTTCAGCGAACGCTCCGCTATCGTGTCAAGTTCGTTTTTTTTCTTTATTCCGAACGTGCGGGGAGCGAACGCGATATTGTCATAAATACTCATCGGGAACGGGTTCGGTTTCTGAAAAACCATACCGACATTCTTGCGGAGCAGGGTTATATCCGTGCCTTTGGCGTAAATATCTTCGCCTCCGATTTTTATTTCGCCCGTGATCCGGCAATCTTCGATCAAATCGTTCATTCGGTTAAAAGTTTTAATGAACGTCGATTTTCCGCAGCCGGACGGTCCGATAAATGCCGTGACTTCATGTTCTTCTATATCTATCCCGACATTTTTCAACGCCTGAAAATCGCCGTAATATAAATTACAATCCCTAACCGTTATATTGAATTTATTTTCTGTTTTATTATCCCTGTTATCCATTCGCAAGTTCCCCCTTGCCGAATATTTTCCCGAGAACCGTCGCCAAAATATTTATAGACACTACCAAAACAAGGAGCACAACGGCGGTCGCCGCCGCTTGTTCGGGGTATCCGTGCGAGCCGAAATAATATATGTCAAGTGCAAGACTTGTTCCGGGCGAAGCGAAACTTTCAGGTATTCTATCGACGACCATGCCGATTGTGAGTATCAAGACTGCGGACTCGGACATTACGCGCCCGACAGCCAAAATCAACGAAGTTACTATACCGCTTGCGGCGCAGGGCAAAACAACGGAAAATATCGTCCGTACTTTTGAAGAACCGAGAGCGAAACTGCCTTCTCTCAGCGAACGGGGCACGGCAAGCAGATTTTCTTCGGTGGAGCGAACGATAACCGGAAGTATCATGACCGCGAGCGTTATTCCGCCGCCGATGAGTGAATACTTGAATCCGAGCGCGACGACGAAAACAAGATAACCGAAAATTCCGTAAACAATCGAGGGAATCCCCGCAAGCGTTTCAACCGCAATACGAACGACCCGAATCAGACGACTTTTGGAGTTAGTGTATTCCGTCAAAAATATCGCGCTGCCTATGCCAATCGGAGCGGCTATTGAAATCGAAATCAGGATCAGATACAGCGTTCCGACGAGCGCGGGCGTTATCGAAGGGCTTTTTGTTTTATATTCTCCGAATAAAAGCTGCATATTTATATAGGGTATCCCGCGTATCAGAATAAATACTACTACGGATAAGAGCGCGGCAAGGCTTATAAAAAGCGCGGTCTGCGCTGTCAATTTAAAAGCGGCGAATTTAAGTATCTGCCTTTTGTGCGCGTTTTTTCTCACTCTTTTCGCCCCCTTTCAACAGTGAAAAACTGATATTCAACAACAGCGTAAAGAAAAATAAAACGACGCCGGTTGAGACAAGCGCAGTCGCGGGGTCGCCGGAAAGTTCCAGCGCGCCCAAAGCGATATTCGACGTCATGGTGCGTACCGACTGAAACAGTCCCGCCGGCATCACGGGCGCGTTTCCTATAACCATTATGACAGCCATAGTTTCGCCTACCGCGCGCCCTATCGAAAGCACGACGGCGGCGAGTATGCCGCTTTTCGCGGCGGGGAGCATGACCCTGAACACGCTCTGTTCTTCCGTTGCGCCGAGAGCGAGCGCCCCCTCGTAATAGTTTTTCGGAACGGCGTTGAGCGCGTCGAGGCTTACGCTCACTATTGTCGGCAATATCATGATTGAAACGACAATGCTTGCCGCAAGCAGTCCGTATCCGAAGTGATTCGGAGCGACATTATCGCGCAAAAACGGCACAATGATTATCAAGCCGAACAATCCGTATATGACCGACGGAATCCCTGCCAAAAGATTTATCATTTGCCTTATGGGAGCAACCGCTTTTTTAGGGCAGAACTTATACAAACTGATTGCCGTAAACAATCCGACGGTCACGCCGATAACAGTCGACAGAGCCGTCAAATACAGCGACGCGACAATCATGTTCAGAATGCCGTATGCGCTTTCATGCAGATTCCATGTCGTCCCGAAAAAATTTGTCAGCCCGGTCCGTCCGATAAACGGAATTCCGGTCGCAAACAGGAACACACAGATACAGCCGAGCGCAAAAATCGAAAAGACGGCGCAGAATATAAATATACCCCTCATGACAAAATCTCTTGCTTTTATGAAACGATATGCTTTATTCATACTTATTCCTCAGCAGGGGCAACCGCACACAGCCGCCCCTGCTCCAAAATTATTTTTAATCTTTTATAAAATCGCTCCATGCGGGGGCTTTGGCTGCTTCGGCGTCGTAAATATTTTTAAGCTGTTCCAAAGTGATATTGTCAAGCGGGTTGTCCTTTTGTACGATAACCGCGATCCCGTCTTTTGCCACCGTGTAATATGTGCAGGACGGGGCGGTTTCCGGATTGTATTCCGCGCTTATCATACCGAAATCCGAAACTCCGGCTTCAGCGTCTTTGTAACCCTGACCGCTGCCGCCGCCTGCTGCGTTGACAGTTATGTTAGGCTGGAGATCCCTGAATTTGGCGACAAATTCGTCCATCAGGGGCTTCAGCGAAGTCGAGCCGCTGATGTTGATAATGCCGGATAAAGAACCGTCGATTGTATAATCTGCCGCGTTGTCAACTATTGAAACATAACCTTCCTTGCTTATTATTGTCTGCGCGTCTTTGGATTTCAGAAAATCAAAGAACGCTTTGGTTGCCGCATTGTCAAGAGAAGATTCTTTATATACCACAGACAACGGGCGGGATATTTTATATGTACCGGATTTACAATTTGCGGCGGTCGCTTCAACTCCGTCAACTTTGAGTTTTTTTACATCGCCGGTAACATAACCGAGGCTTTCATAAGCGATTGCCGCGGGGTTGCCCTTCACTTCCGTGAGAACGGCGGCTGTTCCGTTCTGCATAGAAAGATTTTTTGTCGGGTCGGGTTGGCCTTTCAGTCCTATCAGTTCCATAAACGCGTCTTTTGTGCCGCTGCCGTCTTCGCGCGCTACGATTGTAACGTCTTTGGAAGCGTCGAATTTTGCGCCGCCGCAGGCGCTTAAAGTTGACAGAACAACCAAGAGCAAGCAAGTAAAGGAAAGTAGTTTTTTCATAATCATTTATTCTCCTTAATGATTTTTTATGATTTTTCACGCAATGTTTTATTGCGCAATTATATTTTATCACAAAAAAAACTTGCAAACTATCAGTAAAATGTAAGATGCGTGTAAAATGTATGTAAAGTGGCGCGGCTTTTGATTTTTATAAAAATTATACCAAACTTTTACTTTACAATGCTATTGGATTTTACATTGAATGTTTTATAATTATTTCAACAGCGTTAAAACGACGTCTGCAAAAATCAAAATAAGGATTAAAAGGATTAAGGTGAAAAAACATGAAAAAGCATAAAATTCTCAAATCAATCACAGCAATTCTGCTTATTGCCGCTCTCTCGATTAGTATCGTCGGATGCAGCAACGAACCGTCAAATACGAACGATTCCGGCAATAACAATAACAATTCTTCTCCGCCCGCAAATAAAAGTACCATCAATGTAGTTTGGTATCCCAACGAATCGTCAAACACACACGCGGAAATACGTGCGGAAGTCGGAAGGCTTATTGAAAAAGCGACCGGCAGGAAGGCAAAAGACGTAACGACGACCGACTATACAATCGCTATCGAAGCCATCGCAAGCGGCTCGGCTGATATTGCCATGTCAATGGGCGCCGTCGGATACATAGAAGCGAAAAATAAAAATCCGCAAATTGACGTTCTTTTTGTCAACGCCGACAAAAACGGCAAACTCGACGAGGCAAAATATTTCGCCTGGATTTGCGTGAACAAAGCCGACGCGGATCAATATAAAAGCGGCGATTCTTATTCCATTGACAATATAAAAGGGAAAAAGATGTCCTTTGTTTCCAACAGTTCCACTTCGGGATTCAGGGTTCCCACTTCTTCGATCATCGCGCATTTTACAAGCGATAATTTAGACGAAGATAAATTGGTTGAAGGCGGTCCGTTCTTCAGCGAAGTGTATTTCGGTCAGTCCCATCAGGGCTCCGCTATCAACTTAATTACCGGCAACGCCGATATCGCGGCATTTTGCGATACTGAATTACAGGCTTATGTTGAATTAAAATCCGGCGGAGATAATACTGTCGGCGCAGTGTATGCGATCAGATCGGATGCCGATGCGCCGTTTGACGCACATGCGGGCAAAGAATTTGTCGTTATCGCAAGCACTCCCGTTTTCAACGGCCCGAATGTATATAATCCCAAGAATTTAAGCGCAGACGAAATAAAAAAGATTCAAGACTTGTTTACATCATCCGAAGTCGCGGACAATGAATTACTCTTTTATGACGCGACGATAGAAAACGCTTTCGGATTGTTTAAAAAAGGTTCCAGTTACGGTTATGTCCTTGCCTCCGATTCGTGGTATGATCCTTACCGTAAATAAAATGAAATGGTGTGAGAATAATTATATGTCAATATTGAAATTTAAAAATGTGAGCAAAACATATAATGATATAACAAAAGCCTTGACCGACATTTCTTTTTCCGTTGACGAAGGCGAATTTGTTTCAATCATCGGGCCGTCGGGTTCCGGCAAATCGACGATTCTGCGTTGTATAAATCGACTTGTCGATGCAACGCAGGGGTCGATAATATTTGACGGACACGATATTAATCGCGCCGGGAAACATGAAATCCGGCAGGTTCGAAAAAAGACAGGCATGATTTTCCAGCACTATAATCTCGTTGACCGACTCAGCGTGATAGAAAACGTGCTGCATGGGCGGCTGGGGCATAAATCCACCGTAGGCGGCGCAATAGGATATTATACAGAACAGGAAAAAGAAAGAGCCTTTCAAATTTTATCCAAGCTCGGTCTTACGGAGCAGGCGTACAAGCGCTGCGACGAACTATCCGGCGGGCAGAAACAGCGCGTCGGCATAGCTCGTTCTATAATGCAGGAACCGCGGCTTATTCTATGCGACGAGCCCATCGCCTCGCTTGACCCCAGTTCGGCAAAAATTATTATGGATCATCTGAGCGATATAAACAGAACCATGAAAATTACGTGTATTCTCAATTTACATCAGGTGGACGTCGCGATAAAATATTCCAGGCGCATTATAGGTTTGACTGCCGGACAGATTGTGTATGACGGTCCGCCGGAGTTGCTGACCAAGGAAAAAATATATGAGATTTATCAATCAGAAGAAGGTGAACTGATCACCGATGTTGGGTGAATAAATGGATATAAATAAAGAAAAGGGGAAATCCAAAAAAATAAAAAGACAAATGTCTGTATTTTCCAAACGCAAATGGATATTTACGATGACGTTTTTGGGCATATTCGCTTTGTTCGGCATTGCTTCATTCGTGACCAATTACAGCGTGACCGGCGGCTTTGAATCGATTCCGAAAGCTGTAACATGGATGGCGAAGAACTTTATACCCGATGAAAAAGCGTGGACACGGCTGCCAAATATTTTGACGAAACTGCTGGAAACTGCACTTGTGTCGGTTGCGGTTACGGTGTGCGCCTCAATCTGTGCGTTTTTCTTCAGTCTGCTTGGAACGAAAACCACGAAAATCAATCCGTGGGTTGGTCGAACGGTCAGAATCATTGCCGCTTTTTTCAGAAGCGTCCCCGACGTCGTGTGGGCGATACTCCTGCTTTTTTCGTTCGGACAGAATATCCTGACAGGATTTTTTGCATTGTTTTTTTACTCTTTCGGTACGCAGACCCGGGCGTTTATCGAAACCATTGACGAAGTCAGCGCGTCCTGCGTTGAAGCGCTGCACGCTACCGGTGCTACATATCTGCAAATAGTATTTCAGGGTATTATACCATCGTCTATGGCTGGAATCGTCTCATGGGTGTTATACATGATTGAAACCAATATACGGAATTCAACTTTAATAGGCGTATTGACAGCGACAGGTATAGGTTATTTGTTCGATTTGTATTACAAGCGGCTGGATTACGGTTCGGCAAGCCTTGTCGTCATATCTATTGTGGTGCTGATTATCGCCATTGAAATAATATCAAATCAAATCAGAAAGGTGATTATGTAAATGAATAAAGTTATCAGTGTAAATCGTTTTCCTGTTTCTCTCGATATGGATATAAATAAGCATATACGAAAAACCCGCGGCGGCAAAATCAAGACAGCCGCAAGGAGTAAAAGCAGTACCGCAATAAAATTTACCGTTTTAGTCCTGCTTGCTCTGACTGTGTACGGTTTTATGACATTTGATTATAAAAACATTGATATTGGTAAAGCTGTTACCGGAACTTTCGACAATATTAAAGTATTATTCGGTCAGCCGCACTTGAAATATTCTACTGTACCGGGCGCGTTCCACGCATTGTCCGTGACATTTTCGCTTGGGATCCTTTCCACTATTTTTGGGGTAATAATAGCTTTTTTCGGAGCTTTGCTGTGCGCTAAAAATATCGCGAATCCCAAAATCGCAATTATAGTAAAAAGTTTCGTCGCTTTTGTGCGGGCCGTGCCGACGATTTTATGGGTACTCATATTCACAGTCGCCGCAGGACTTGGGAGCGTTGCCGCCGTGGTGGGTCTCACATTCCACAGCGCAGGGTATTTAATCAAAGCGTATTCGGAATCAATCGAAGAAATGGATTCCGGCGTTATCGAAGCGTTAAAGGCGAGCGGCGCAAGTTACTGGCAGATTGTCTTTCAGGCTGTCATACCGTCGTCGATAAGCTATATGACGGCATGGACATTTTTGCGCTTTGAAATAAATTTTATAAACGCGCTCGCGATAGGCGCGGCGGCGGGAGCTGGCGGCATCGGATATGATTTATTTATGGCGGGCAGTTTTTACTTTGATTTGCGTGAGCTCGGATTTATTACATATATTATCGTTGCTTCGGTCATTGTGTTGGAAATAGCTGCAACTAAAATTAAATCAAAAGTGAAATAATCGAGGGAAAAACGGAAAATGGAAAAGAAACGATTGACAAAAATATTGGCAAGAGCGGATAAAAAATATGTTGCGGAACTGTCCGTCGAAATTCAAAAAACGTATAAACCCGTGATTATAAAAGAACCCGGAAAAACTTTGACTATGATTAAAATGCGCGAGCCGGTCAAGGAAAGCCTGTTTTATATCGGCGAGGTTATCGTCTGCGAAACAGTCGTGGAAATCGACGGCGTAAAAGGCGTTGCCGTCGTTATGGGCGACGACACAGAAAAAACGCTTGACATAGCTATCATTGACGCGGCGGTAAATAAAGGTGTTTTTACAAGCATGGACAAACTGTTGGAGCTTGAAAAAGAACAAAACGACCAAATAATGCGTGAAAACGCCATGCACTTAAAAACGATGGTTGATTTTAAATCTATGGACCAGGAGGCGCCAAATGATCTCAACGCTTTCAAAAAAACATAAGTTTGATATAGTATTCGACAGTCAGAAAATATTCAGACTCATTCTTGAAGCTATGTCAAATCCCTCAAGGGTTGTTAATATAAAAGAATACGCGGATAAACTGTACGGCGATTATCCGGCGCTTTTAGCCGTGGCTATAACGCTTTTGGATAACGAAGTCAGTTTTAATACCTGTGAAAACCGCCAACTCTCAGACGAAATCGTATCTCTTGCGTTATCGCGGAGAGAAAGAATTGATTTGGCGGATTTTATTTTTGTCTGCGAATCGAAAGATATAAAAAACGTGATAGAAAACGCAAAATGCGGAACGCTTTCCGATCCGCATAAAAGCGCGACTGTCGTAATAAAAAATGATAACGAAGCCGATTGCCGGTTGAAACTTTCGGGTCCCGGCATTGATGGCTATATTAAAAGTCATGTCACGCAAACGGTAAAAGATGCGATTAATTTACGTGATTCGCAATATTACGAATACCCGCATGGGATTGATTTGATTTTTATTTCAAGTGACGGCGAACTGTTCGCCATTCCCCGGCTTGTAAAGGTGGTGCAATAGATGGCTTATGTAGCGGTTTCAGGCGGTAAGGAAGCCATTGAGGAAAGCATAAAACTGCTGGACTATTATAAGAGCGGCACGGATAAAGATATTGATATTGAAGCGATTGAAAACAAACTTTCGCTGCTTATTGACCGCGTGATGGGAGAAGCCGGGCTGTATTCCAAAACTTATGCCGCCCTTGCGCTCAAACAATGTGAGGGTTCAATAGAAGAAGCAGTATTTTTACTGCGTGCCTATCGGTCAACCCTCACACGAAATTATTACACAAATATAGTAAATACCGATGAAATGCGAATTGTCCGCCGTATTTCCGCCGCGTTCAAAGATATAACGGGCGGTCAGATTCTCGGCGCCACTTATGATTATACACATAGGCTGATAAACTTTGACCCAAGCCCGGACGCGCAATGCGCGCCCCTGTATGAATACGAACCGGAAGAAGTTATCCTTTGTCCCCGCGTGTCCGGCGAGTTAAAAAAAGAAGGATTGATTGACGTTTATCAAGAAAATGATAAAAGTCCATACGACGTGACTGCCGATATGCTGGAATTTCCGGCTGAACGAAGCGCGCGTTTACAAACGCTTGCACGCGCCGACACAGGATTTATTTCCGGGCTCGCGTATTCGGCTCTGCGCGGATTTGGACAGGTACACCCGACAGTCGGCGAATTGCGCTGCGGTTATGCGGAACTTTATGTGCCGTATTTGGGAGATGAAAACGAAAATATATACATAGGCGAAATACTTATTACCGAAGTTGAGTGTTTTAATTCGGCTGACGATAAGGACAAATTAAAACTCGCGGTCGGTTACGGCGCGGTGTTCGGAAGAAGCGAAACAAAAGCGATTTCAATGGCTGTCATTGACCGTGAATTGGATAACGCCGGACCTTATCCCACACAAGATGAGGAATTTGTGTTGACGCACGGCGACAGCTTGGAAATGAACGGATTTATTTCCCACTTAAAATTGCCTCACTACGTCACGTTCCAGTCAAAATTAGACGCAGTGAGGAAAACAAGGGAGGCAAAAAAATAAAACATGAATAAAAATTATAGTTTTGCTTTTCTTGACGAGGGTTCAAAGCGGGAAATCCGCCGCGCATCATTGAAAGCGGTTGCCATACCGGGGTATCAGGTGCCGTTCGGCTCCCGCGAACTTCCCATAGGGCGGGGCTGGGGAACAGGCGGTATTCAATTGACTTTATCGCTTATCGGACCGGACGACGTCTTGAAAGTTATCGACCAGGGCAGCGATGAGAGCGTGAACGCCGTAAATATAAAAAAATTTGTCGGGCTTTGCACCGGCGTTGAAACCACGGCAAAAACCCGCGAGGCGACTTTAATTCAAACACGGCACAGAATACCTGAAATTCCTTTGACAAATAATCAAATTCTCGTATTTCAGGTTCCGATTCCGGAACCGTTGCGAATTGTTGAGGCTCGTGAGGAAATCACGAAAAAAATGCACGCCGAAAAAGATTACGCCCCGATGTGGCTGCAGCTTTACGAAAGTCTTGTAAAATATAAAAAAGTTACTATCCCAACCGAATATCCCTGCATGGTTGAAAGACGGTATATGATGAATCCAAGCCCTATTCCAAAGTTTGATAATCCAAAACTTCACAAAGCGGAATGTTTATATTTATTCGGCGCGGGACGTGAAAAAAAGATTTACGCCGTGCCGCCGCACACAGAAGTTATTTCGCTTGCTTTCGACGATATTCCGTTTGAAAAAGAAAACTTCGCAGGCAAAAAATGCCGTCTTTGCGGAAGCGAGAATACATATCTCGACGAAATGTTTGATTCGCGGACAGGCGAAAAGTTTTATCAATGCTCCGATACTTCGCATTGTTTGGAGGTGGCAAGCCGTGTATCTGAATGAAACGCCGATATTGTCGGTAAAAAATTTGACTGTCCGGTACGGCGGCGGTTGTCTTGAATGCCAGCGGAATTTAGAAAAAAACCGCTGCGCTGTTTGCAAAAGCGTTTGGGCGGCAAACGATATATCTTTTGAAGTATATTCCGGCGAAGTTTTGGGCATTGTGGGAGAAAGCGGCTCCGGGAAAACCACGTTGATGCGGTCGCTGTATTTTGATTTTATCCCTGCTTCGGGTAATGCAACTCTGCGCGACTATAAAGACGGTACAATGAATATATGGGAAGCAAGCTCCGCCGAGCGGCGCATGATTAAAAATAATATAATGGGTATGGTATATCAAAATCCGGTTTTAGGACTCAGAATGGAGTATTCAGCCGCATCCAACATCGCCGAAAAAATCATTGCGGCGGGCAGCCGTAACGCCGGACAAATGACAAAACGCGCAACGGAACTTTTGGAAGCGGTGGAAATTATGACTTCCCGTATGAGCGAGGCTCCGAAAAACTTTTCCGGAGGTATGCAGCAGCGCGTCCAGATTTCCAAAGCTCTTGCCAACAATCCGGCTTTATTGTTGCTTGATGAAGTGACCACCGGACTTGATTTGTCCGTGCAGGCAAAGGTGCTTGATTTGATCCGAAAAATCAAAGCGAAATACGGCATTTCTATTCTTTTAGTGTCGCACGACCTCGCGGTTATACGTATGCTTGCCGATAGAACTGTTGTAATGTTGGACGGCAAAATCATAGAAAGCGGGCTTACAGACCAGATACTCGAAGACCCGCAGCATGAATACACCCAACAACTCGTACATTCGCTTATATAAAAATACAGGGGGAAATAATTTTGATTGCCATAAAAAACGGGAAAATAATAACGCCCGGCCAAATTATCGAAAATAAGATATTGCTTTTAAACCGCGACAGAATTTTCGGATTTTCCGACAGTCTTGAAGAATTGGACGATGTCGAAAGGGTTGTCAACGCTCACGGACGGTATATAATGCCGGGGCTTATCGACGTTCATTCAGACAGGATAGAACAATATATAAGCCCGCGTCCCACTTCTCAAATGGACTTTGAGTTCGGGCTTAAAATATGCGAGCGGGATTTGCTTGGCGCGGGAATCACCACCATGTACCATTCCCTCTCCCTGTTCGGCGATGAGTTTTTCGGAAGCTCACCGCTGCGGACAAAGGAAAACGTGCAAAAACTCGCCGATTTGATAACCGGAATCCATTTGCGCAATCATTTGATCCACCACCGTTTTCATTTGCGTATTGAAATCGACAATCCGGAAGCCTATGACATCGCGCGTGATATGATCAATCAAGGAAAAGTACATCAAATTTCATTTATGAACCATACTCCCGGTCAAGGGCAATATCGAAGTCTTGCGCTGTACCGGGACGCAGCATTGAAATACAACGGTAATTTAGGCGGCAGGGACGCAGCAACAATGAGCGCCGAAGAATTGATGGAATATCATAAAAGCAAGCCAAAACTGTCAAACCGTCAGCTCCGAGAACTTACGGAACTTGCCCACGCGAAAGGAATCCCCGCAGCTTCCCATGACGACGATACTGTGGAAAAACTCGAGGAAAACATGAAAATCGGCGTGGACATCAGCGAATTTCCGATCTCTGTAGAAACTGCAAAGGCTGCAAAATCGCGCGGTTTTTATACGGTTGTGGGGTCGGCAAATATTTTGCGGGGCGGCTCACATTCGGGAAATATGTCGGCGGCGGACGCTATTTTGGAAGATTGCGCCGATATAATTTGTTCGGACTATGTTCCCGCCGCGATTCTGCACAGCATATTTTTGATGCACACAAAGCACGGCATACCGCTTCCGCAAATTGTAAACAAGGCGACGTTGAATCCCGCGAAAGCAATGAGGACTCACAAAGATTACGGCTCGATTGAACCGGGTAAAAAAGCGGATGTGTTGATCGTTGATATACTGGACGGATATCCGGTTATAACCCATGTATTTGTGGACGGCAATTCCACTTCGCGCATTGAATACAGGAGATAAATTATATATTATGGAAATTTTAAATATTAAAAATCTCAGCAAAAATTTTTATCTGCACAATCCGGGGCTTGAAATAAAATCCTGCAATAATATCAATCTGACTCTGCAAAAGGGTGAATTTATCGGCGTAGTCGGATTATCGGGCGCGGGAAAATCGACCATACTCAAATGTATCAACCGCAGTTATCTGCCAATGCATGGTGATATTATCTATGAAAGCGAAGCGTTCGGAAAAATTAATTTAGCCGAGGCTACCGAACGCGAGATTCTATATTTGCGGCGAAATGAAATAGGGTACGTTTCGCAATTTTTGAATGTAATGCCCAGAACGACCGCAAAAGAACACGTAAGAAACGCTCTGATTGACATGGGTACGGACATGCAAAACGCCGAAACTAACGCGAAAGAAATGCTCATATATTTCAGGCTTCCCGAAAACTTGTGGGATATATACCCCGCGACATTTTCGGGCGGCGAGCGGCTCAGATTAAATCTTGCCCACGCTATGGTAAAAAAGCCTCGCTTGCTTATGCTCGACGAACCTACCGCGTCACTTGACAACAAAACAAAAGTTCTTGTCAAAGATATGCTTAAAAAGCTCAAAGATAAGAAAACAAGTATGATCGGGATTTTCCATGACATTGAATTTATGGAAGGCGTTTGCGACAAGGTTTTCAACATTTCGGAGGGCGTTCTCGTATAGTGAAAGCAGATTTGAATCCAAACGCGTTCGTCAATTCTTCGTTTGAAATGTTTTGTTTATTATCTAAAAATTTAATAACTTAACAGCTTTTCGATAGGCTAAATTCAAAAACTCTTCCCCAGATAATTCTTTGTAAATACAACTTTTTTCGTGTTCTCCAAACTCCAACTTGTATATTTCAAGGGTAAAAAAGTCAATATTTTTATATTGATTTATCTGCCCCATTTTTTCATTGATAAATTTGTAAATTTTGAAGAAGAAAAAAAGTTTATCTGACGATTGATTTTCAGATAAAATACAGATTCATGTGTTAGACTTGATTTTGTGGAGGTGAGTACATGAACATACAGATTTTAGTCGTTGAGGACGA
>Ga0123356_10002696_pt1 | contig 18857 bp, 28 predicted proteins | sample TergutEmb28metaG_2_FD_92546 | JGI IMG/M metagenome (GOLD analysis project Ga0123356, IMG submission 92546) | Embiratermes neotenicus P3 segment gut microbial communities from Petit-Saut dam, French Guiana - Emb289 P3 | ecosystem: Host-associated > Arthropoda: Insects > Digestive system > Gut ...
CAGGCTCTCAAGGCTGTTGGAGATGAGGATCTTTGAGATATAGACGCCATGCTCGTCGCGGATACTCGTCACAGCGTCAATTATCTCGACTAATGGATTCACATCAGGGTCTGCCCATGAGGCGACATTTAAGATATGGTCTGTCGCCCATGTCCCATCTGGATCATAGCTGACCTCGAACTCGTGCGCACCGACATCGCCTATTTCTGTGATGACCTTCGCCTGGGCATTCTGCAACAGACCGAATCCGACAGCTTCAGTGAAAACATGAGCACGCTCAACGAGCGAATAGACATCATCGTAGTAGTTCTCGATCAAAGTTACGACACCGTTTTGGTTATCGAGTTTCAGCATCATATTTAAGTCAATCAGCTCCTTCTCGCCTAAGACCTTTGATTCGCGTGTGAAAGGGAACTCGACTGCAAAGGCATCAAGGGACGGTCTTCCGACCCGACTGTAGTCAGCGTCAAGTGCAGAAAGTCTTGCCATGGCAGGAATGCCTTTGGAGCCTTTTAGGAACTTCAGCATATCCCAGACCGTATCCTTTGCAGGGAACAGTGTCGGGATGAACCATGGTTTCCTCTCTTCAGGGGACTCTTTTATGACCGCCGCTATTGTGCGAGGGTCGATTAGGTGTTCGATTTTGTGTGCCATTTCTCCTCCTTACAAAACCTCGGCTTTGTCCAAGAACATGATGTTCTTGAGTGCTGCGATAGCAGCAGCGTCCGGATATTCAGGCAACATGTTCGCTGCAACAGTACCGCTTACGACCAAAGCCCCTGCCTTACCCAGTTCCTGGTCATCGAAGATGATCCCTTTAGCATCTCCGTCATTCGATGGCCAAATGGTGCCAGAAAGAAGCATGCCTTCGACTGCAAGCGCAGAGCTGTCCGGGAAATCGATTGAGACAGCGAAAGCCGCACTCCTGCTGCCTAGAAACCAGGTCAGGTTCTGCGGACGGATGACATCTTTGATCTGCTTCATACCCTGCCTCCTAACATGAATGCCGTGGCGGCAGCGATGACATCGGTCTCTTTCTCATCCTCGTATTTGATGACCCCACCGAATCTGTCCGAAACAGCTTCCTCTATGGCACTTTCGACCTGCGTAGCGATTTTTTCTACTACAGACCGCTCAGAAGCAATCGCATCTTCAAGCGACCACCCTTTCCTAACGGCATCAATGACGCGCTCGACCGATAGATCGTCAAACCCGCTCTCAGCCCCAGCCTTGAACGCATCGATCACTGCATCAGGCTCCGTCTCTGTCTCAATGGAGCCTTTAAGCGATAATGCGATCCGTGCGATATCCTCATCAGTCAACACATAGACTGCTTCGATATCGGCAACACTATCTTGCTTAGTAGGCATAAGTGTCTCCACTTCCGGCTCCACAACCTGCGGAACCAATTCATAACTCAACCGGATGAATTCCGGTACTTCTTGACTGAGTGCGGCATTGCTTATGACTTTGCCTGACGTTTCGTCATGCATCTCAGTGCTATCGCCAATGCGATCATCGACTTTCGCATGTAAGGCCGCGCCATAGGGGACGACATCTATCGAATTACGCTCGTCGTAAATGAACCGGTCAACGATTAGGATGTATTTGTCGTAATCGAAATGCCCTTCACATCTGCAATAGATAGAAACGTCATACCTGCCACCACTATCGAAGTTACGTGCGAAATACTCATCGAAATCGATCTCTGCGAGCGCGAAAGTACCTTCGCTGTAGGCGCGCTCGACCAATCCAACCACCGGCGGATAGTAGAAATCGTCCCCCGGATGGGTGTAGTGTGATAGCTGCTCTCCGGGATAGGCTTCAGAGAATGAGTCGATAGCAGCTTGCGTGATGTGCTCACCGTTAAGCGTCAGTCCCTCGTTTGTGGCTGTTACCCTGTATAAAGGCATATGTCCTCCTCAATAGAAAATACTAGCAAAGTGACTAGATAGGTCTTTTTATCCCTATTCATTACCTTGAAGGTCGGCTTCGTTATCCCTGCCGGTATCCCTTGTCGCCTCTGTTGGCGCTATCGTCACGTCCGCAGGTGCAATCGGTAGTTCAGTCGAGGACGGGACGATGTTATAGCTCGTCAAAGCGAAAGCACGGGCTTCTGACTGGTGTAAAAGCCCGCTTTGGTATAAAGACAGTACACCAGCGATGTTTTTAGCCTGAGAGTCCTGGGAATCGCTCGTGAAGGTGATCTCGATATCCTCACCGAGTATCTCTTTGAAGAAATCTGCTGCTATCCCCTGCTGGGATGCATAGTAGGCATCACGTGCACTATCAAGTGTCACAAGTGAGCCAGCTGTACCGCTTGAGTTAGAGGTCGACATCGCGTACTGGGATACGGGAATGGTCATCGAAGCAGCAGCAGCAGCTAGAAACGGCATCTCTCCGGTGTTTGCGATATTGAGTCCATTACTGCCCATGGTCGAGATGGAGTAATCAGACGAGAATCCCATAAACGATCCGGCTTCCTCAGCTTTCGCTAGATCGATTGCTCCCTGCATCGCACCTTGTCGTGTGGCAGCCTCTATCCGCATCGCGAAAAGAGCCACCGAGTGCTTATATCTCGATATGTCAGCGAGCAGTCTTGCAGCTGCTGACGTATAGAGAAGTGATCGTGTCAATATCGGCACAGAGAGGGGCTGGTCGAGTTTGCGAGTACCATGGAAGTCGAAGAATCGATAGTAGGGAACTATCTCGGCTGTGTCTTTCACGTATTTCCTGAATGCCTGGTCGCTCACTTCGCAGTTATTTCGACGGATGATGATTTCGGTATCCCCTTCGGGTGTTTTCATGGTGGTCTTCAAATGGGTGATAAGGGACGGGTCTTCTGCATCGACATAAATGTCTGATATGGTCTTAATCGATTTTAAGAAGAACTGTCCGGTCTTGGTGTTTTCCACCAAGAAGACATTGCCTTCGGTACAGAGTGTGTAGTTGAAGCGCTCAAGCCATGCCAGACGCATGAAGTTATGGTTCTGCGATACCTTGCGGATGTTTTCCAGTCTCTCGGTACCACCTGAGAAACGCACGTCTTCTTTAAACAGGAATGAATAGCGGATATTCACAGATGCTGCGAGCCAAGGCAGAGCGGGATTATCTATCTGGGTCTCGATATCAGCTGCCATCTTTTTTATAGAGCCGAGTGTGGCACCTCCCGCACCGTAGAGTTCGGTGATGATCTTTGTCATATTAGACTCGAAACCATCTGCTACCACATACTGACCGTTGCTACCTGAGACACTCAGTCCGATGAAACGCTCGATCGCTTCGTCAAGCTCTATGTATTTGGCTTCCTCTGAGGTTGCGTCCACGCTTTTCCCTTTCAGTCTTTTCGTATCTAGGTTAGCAAAGTGACTAAACGGGGCATTTATTAGTCACTTTGCTTTAATGGGTATATGGAGGATAGAAGTACAGAGGTAATAGAGCTTATACTGGAGGGTGTGCCTAATTCAGACCTGCCGGCGAGACTGAATGTCACAGCCACCGAGGCGATAGTACTGGTCACAAAGGCGGTCGAGAACGTCGACACCTGGGACTTACTTGGCAAACTGAAGATAAATCTGTTACGCATCGAAGACCTCTGCAACAAGCAGGCTGAGGCTTTGAAAAGCGCTGACAAGCCTGATTGGCGTGCTCAGAAAGCCTATCTTGACACGATAAACTCTGTTGATAGGATTATCACATCCACACTCAATAATTTCAGCGATGTAATGGCTGCGATATCAAAGACACAAGCAGATGAGTTCGCAGAGATGGTACTGACATCCGTCTACAAGACCGCATATGAAATGCTAGACAGTGAGTTAGCGGAGATGTTTTTAAAAGCCGTGGTGGAGCGTCTGTGATCCGTCTCGATATCATCGCCCAGGTAAAGGCGAGGTTACTCTTTGAGATAGACCGGAAGAAACGGGCAGATGACCCTGTCGCCTGGGCAAGGTATATGTTGGGTGAGGAGTACGTACCTTACTCAAAGATCCGCGAAGCTGTTGTCTCATTCCTTACAAACAGACGCTCACTGACATACGGTGTCAACTCCTCCGGTAAATCGTACTTTCTTGTCGGTGTCATCTCGCTTTGGTGGCTCGATGTACATGACCGGGACTCCAAGGTGATGATAGTAGCCCCTTCCTATGCTCAGAGCCTAAATGCCATGGGTTACACCAAGTCGATAAAAAGCATCATCGACGACCGCTTCGCGGCAGGTATCATCGACCACACCATTGCCGGAAATCTCGTCGAAGGTGACGGGGTATTCAAGATGGTAGGTGGCTCCGGTGGTATCCAGTACAGGAACCCGACCCCGCATAACGCAGCAACCGTTTTGAAAGGCGCTCACTCGCCATCACAGACCGGTGGAACGCTCGTGATACTCGAAGAAGCAAGTGGACTGCTCGATTCGGTGTTAGAGGCAGCACATAATGTCGTGACAGGGTCACGCGATAAGCTGCTCGCGGTCACGAACCCCAATAACCCGCATTCCTACGTGATGCGCAACATCGTCAAACCGCATATAAATGATGAACATACCGAGTGGGGTATCACCAAGATCAGCTGGTTCGACATGCCTGCATACACAGGGGAGGAGGTATCTGGTATCCAGGCGACACACCTCTTGCAGGCTCACTATGTCGATGATGTCATAGCCAGATACGGTACCGAGTCACCGGAATACCGGATGTATGTGCTCTCTGAACCGGATTACGAATCGAAGATGACACTCATTCGCCGCGATGCCATTAACGCTGGAATCAACTGTGAGCTGCCAGAAGATGACTTCACCCCGCGTCCGGTATTCGGTGTCGATATCGCCTCAACCGGTGATAACTCTACCATGATCTATGCCGGATGGACGAAAGAGGTGCTATTTATCGATGATGACGGTTACTCCTATACCCGCGATGTCACGAAAATACGTTATGTTGATTCCTTAGAGCGCGGCAAGAAGACCAAAGAGGATACCGATGCTTACAATCAGGTACTGTGGATACTCAAACGAGCAATTGAATATAATGCCAAAGAAATACGATTTGATGCATCAGGAATCGGAGCACAGTTCGAGTTCGAATTCGCGCGCGCGGTCGAGAAGATAGGTAGACCTATTGACATCAAGATATATCCGATGAAAGCACCGAAACGTGAGGCCTTTGAGCTTAGATATGCCAACAATCGGGCATGGTGGTGGGATAATATGAGAGAGAGACTGATATCAGGTGAGATAGATTTACCCGATAACGATCCCATCCTGATAGATGAGCTGATGAGTGTACCATACAGGGAGGACAATGCCGGACGTATTCTGCTTGAGCCGAAACGTAACCTATCAAGATCTCCTGACAGGGCGGATGCCGCTGTGTTCTGTGCTGTTCCCGATGATGCGATTGAGCTGATATATGCCCCTAAGAAAGAATACATCGAAGCATTTTCTGACTACACTTCTCTTGATATCTTCGCTGAGTATGTTCCTGAAGACCCGTTTTCAAAGGTGATGTTGTGACTTTCGATACAGAGCTGAACAGACAGTTAGGATTCATCTTAAAAAAAGACGACCGCAGCGCCTCTGAGCTCTCCAGACTGCTCGGGCATGAGCCTAACTGGCTCGCTCGTAAGCACAGGTGGCATATCTGGGAGTTGCGTGAGCTGCTCTATTACCTCGACCACGAGAAACAGTCCTTAAACAACCCGAAGGGGAGGATTAACAAGATGATAGGACTGAATGGTATCTCGCAGTCCTCTATGCGGCTCTTCTACGATGACCATATGCTTGCACCCGCTATCTTTAAGAGCGTGTTTGCGGATGTGAGTGGGATAGTGACTCTAACCGGCATATCTGCACCACATATCTACCGCTTCATCAGGGTCGAAGGTGATATGAGTGTTGAAAACGTTGCGAAGATGATAAAAGCCACCAAGGAGTTGAAGAGGAGAGTCAAGAAGCGCGACACCGAGGCAACACTGGTCTCTTTCTACGAATGGCTCTGGCAGAAGCCCTTTTAGTCACTTTGCTAATGTAGTAAATATAAAGACAATCTAGGAGGACTTCTATGAAGACGTACAGACATGCTACGTCTGGTCGAGTCGTGCGCATGGATCCCATGTTAGCGAGTGCGTTCCCTCATGTCTGGATAGAGACCGATGAGGAACCGATTTGCGATCTGGCAGAAGAGACCTACGACAAGCCAGACGTTGAGGGCAAGATGACCCTCCCGGCTAAAAAGGCCAAAACAAGAAAGAAGGTTTAAAGATGGCTAGATTCATTCCTAGCGAGATCCACAGGGAGGCACGGGTCACGGTACTGGCGCATCCGAGCGCATTCCGCAATCCCCGCTTCCCGACAACAGATGAGTTAAACGATGTGTACGACCCTGACACCAATCAAAACGGACTGGTATTTTGGGTGATGTGTGCGTGGATGAACAACGCAGTGTTCACAAACGATGTGCAGACCAATAATGATCTCCGCTTCTGCGACAAGAGCCAGGTGGAGACCGCGATCGGTTTCAATTACGGTTTCACCGTATCGTCAAGACTGGACAGTGATTTCAGACGCTTCTCGTCGAATAATCTCTTCCGACAGCTCACAACCGCTCCCGACCGAAACTTCATCTTAATCGACCGGGTAAGGGAAGACGGCGGGTCGACATCTGATTTCGAGGTAGGCGACTGGATTCGGTGCTATGAGATAGCAACCGACCTGCCGAACTACAACGTGTCGAACGCCGCTCCGCCGACAATAGAATTCTCACCGATCTCAGCGGGTTCCGTCTGGGACTTAGATCTGGTTTTATAGGAGGTAGTCATGACACCGATGCCCAAATACGCAGCAACCGAAGAGGTCATGGTCTCAAATGAGAACGCAGACCTCTACATTGCACCACAGGGAACCATCACCAATCCTGATTTCCCGGATATCGCCGAGATCAACTCGATGCTCAATGCAGTCGATATCGTGCCATTCGCAAATATCACATTCCCACATGCAGCTGCATCCAATTCGAGTTCTTTCCCGATGATAAACACCGACGCCCAAGCCTCGAAACGTTCTGACAGTCAGTATGAGGCGGGACTCCAGGTGGTATATCCCAGAGAGCGCCTTGATACCACACTCGGTAACCTTCAGGTCACAGCCGCTAACATGATAAGGGCGACGCTCCAGCCACTTGACATCGTTACCCGGCTCGTACAGTCACCCGCTGGTGACCGCCAACCTGTCAAAGCGGGAGATCTGGTCAGTGTGTTCGCATTCAAGACATCAAAGCCGAACGTTCCGCAGCCGTCGGGGGATGACCCCTATATCATCGAGACAGCCAAGCTGATGCCGGACGGACGCGTGGTGGTAGACACCATCGCCATCGACGGACAGGTACCGACTGAGCCTGTAATACTCACAGGCGACTCTACAGTGACCGCAGGCAAGACCGTATCGCTCTTCGCGCATCTTTATGGACATAACATCAGCTATTCGGCCAACTGGCGGGTGCTGGCAGGCTCAGAGAGCGCACGAGTGGACAATATGGGTGTGGTACATGGGCTTAAGGCAGGGACAGCGACCATCGAGGTCTCACACCCAAGTGGCGTGGCTGCAAGCATCAGTATTGATGTCACAGCTGCTGCAATCCCGACACTGACATCGATTGTGATGGATTCATCTTATGCAGGAGTCGCCTACACACCGACAAGCTCTGAGATAGTAGGAGCTGCTGACCTGGACGCTATCAGGGCGATGTTTATCACCACCGGTGACAGACTTGATGTGTATTTCACAGTCAGAGCCGGTATCATCACACTGGTCGTACCGAAAGAGCTTAAAGACAAGCCGGGGGATTACACTGTCACCTATACCTATCTTGATGCGACTGGAGACTCTGTAGCGGATACCTACACACTGACATTGACTTAAAAAAGGGGAAGACATGAAAACGATCGCTGAGCTGATTGTAAACCGCATAACGGATACGGTGCTTATACCTAACGACCCGCAGAAGGTCTATGACTTAAAGAAGATCATAGACAACCTCTCGACTGCAAATGTTGATAGGATAGATGCTCTTCAAGAGGAGATAAAGGCAAGCTCTGACGTGCTGACCCTTCGGAGTCTATTCGATTCCGAGCGCACGATGCTCCACGCGCTCACAGAGTCTGAGACCGAAGACACTCCTTATGCGGAGATGGCAGACACCAGACTGCTTCTGCTCAGCGCCGTCAGTCTATTAAGGGGTGACAGTGACATCACCCCTTCAGACTGGACGGAATACTTCAAGACTCTGGCAGAACATAACCCTGCAACATACCAGCGGGTGATGAACAAAGCCTATGAGGTAAACATCTCGGCGAACGAAGAATCAAGCGTACTTGCGAGCATTGATTTTTTATCGTAGCGCTCACGCAAAGTGAGAATAAAGACACCTTAGACAGGATACGCATCGCCAAGGAGTGGCAGAAACGTCCGCTCGACCTCATCACGATGAGAAGTGGTGAATGGGAGACGCTGGACTATCTGCTGATACTGGCATACGAATATACCGAGCGGCTGCGCTGCCCACAGTGCGGTGGCTGGATATGGGATTGCTCAAACGAGATACCTGGGAACACACTGGTCACACACAGGGTACGCGAGCAAATATGCTTGAAGGTAAGGGCTTTGGAGTCCCACCGTGACAGCAAGCGCAAAAGCAGGTCAGACTCGGAAACTGTAGCTACCTGGGGTGTAGTCGAGTCGATAGAGAGCGGTATACCGCGCCTCATAGAGCTAGATGAGGCCACCATTGAGGATTATTACGAGGCAGTGGAGCGCAGGGTACCGTTAATTCATACCAGAGCAAACGATGCGAAGTACAAAGAGCTTACAGCTAGTCAGAAAATAGTCGAATAGCTTATCAATTATGCATATAAATAGATAATCACACAAATTGAAAAAAGCTGCATCGTTACCTCTACGTTGACAAACGCTGCCAAACCATATGTACGGTTGAGAATAATCCCCAGCTCACAAAAAGCCGGGCGTAGCCAAAATCCAACAAAAACACATAGTTTTTAGAATATGCGATTATGCAATAAGGCAAGTGGATGGAAAATGGATCACATTCTGCATATAAGTAGTAAAAATCGGAGAAGAAAAGTATATGGTAGTGATACGCTTCAAAATACTTATGTTAACCTACGAAAGGGAACCTGCCGATTCCAAAATATTATGTTAACCTACGGCTCCTTTGCCCTCTAGTCACTTTGCGATGATTTATTCAGGTCTTACCAGCCTGATGGGGGGGTAGGGACTTCCCTTCTGCCCCCTCATACATACCGGGGGCATTAAAATATTTCGCGCCTTATGTGAGCTGTCCAACTCCACATGATGATCCTTGGGATCACCCACAGACCATCGACTTTTGCCGGTATGATGATAACCCTGTCAGAGAGGTAGGGGGGAGCTATGCTTACCGACAGGAAGCGTAGCACGCCGGAGTAGCTTCCGGAGAGGAGGTGGAGACGACAACCGCCACTTCAGACAGGCTAAACACACAAATGGGAAGGACATACAGGCCGAGAGGATAAAAGGTCGGGATGGCGCTGGATAAAAGAGATGACCGGGCAGCGCTGGTCAGTGAACAATCGTAGAGTTATCCACTCACTTTCCAAACAAAGCAGACAATAAAACCACCGGGTACCGTATAGAGTGGGATCTGCCTACAGAAAATGTAGCGGATTATCACACTTTACTCTCTTAATCGAACCCCTAGACACACAGGGGTGGCCTATTCACGTCTTTTACCTGAAATACCATTCCAGGAAAGTCGAAGATTGAAGGTGTTGCACGTAGCGTTGGTTTGACCGAAACGGTAACCGTAGCAGCTAAGGAAAGAGCGGCATAGAATGAATGAAAGTTGCGTGAAAATGTATGTTATCGTGAGATTTGCAACATAAACGCGAGATGAAAAGAGAGAGGAAAGAGGCTACATAGGGGCGTGGCTCAGAAAGCCGGGGGGGCGAAAAACCGGGATTTTACTCATTTCCAGCATGTTTAAGGGTTAAAAACCCTTCAACGCACTACATAACCGCAGGTCAGAGGCATAGATAAAACCTGAATCCAAAACGCGATTTTTGGCACTATGCAGAACTGTGGATAGTATACTAGCATAGTAGCATATAGACAGTACATCAGTGTACTGATAGCAAAGTGCATAAAAAGCTTAGTCGCGAAGTACTAACATCCTACCACATAGCTAGCCTAGATGCAAGAGTACTGCTGTGCAGTATGGTGCGGGTAGCAAGCAAAAGCAGCCGACTAGAGGTAGCTCAGCTGCTCGCGTGTAGCACGGTCGTGCGTGTATGGCTGTGAGTATGTCGCTGGTGCGGTACTCGCTAGGGTACTCGCTAGTCTAGTGAGTAGAGATAGCCGCCAAAGAGATAGACGCCTCTCAGATGGGCATCAGCCTCCCGTATATATGCCTGCTCTAGGCAGTCCGCGTCGCAAAAGAAAGCATCATCGAGCAGGTCGTGTGGGTCGGTGTAGTAGTCGTCGTCATATAGGACGCGGCCGCACTCGCTGCACTCTGCACACTGTAGCCAGTGTAGACCTCGGTCGCACAGCTCCTCCATGTCTACACGCTCTGCATCTCTATCCGTCGCGTAGATATGCACTCCTGTATAGTGCCGTCTATCGGTCGGGTAGATCCTCTGCTCCTCATAGCCAAAGCCATCGAGCGGGTACCAGTCAAAAGCCGGCTGACTGCCTCCGGGTAGGGTATCATGCGGCGCCCTACCTCCCTCTGTGTCTAGCAGCCTATCAAGGTAGGCGCGCTCCCGCATCGGGCTGCTACTGTGTGAGGCTGTGGCTTTTAGTATCAGAGTAGCGAGCGCATCTCTCTGCACGATGTGGCTTGGTGTCCATAAATCAAAGACTTTTTTTGTCAGGCTCCATGCGATATTCTGGGCGCGCTCGTAGCTATATGCTCGCTGTGGATAGGTGACGCCATAGGATATAAAGCCAGCGCTTGATAGCGCCACTATCTGAAAGCCCTGCATCCTCTCGCCACCGTCTGATATAGGCTCCAAGACCGCGACGTACCTGTCTAGCGCCATCTGTAGCGCTACCTGCTCATGGCTGCCACTCTCACAAAAGCACGCCAGCTCGCCATCAGCAGCACTGATGATAGCTCCTGGATGCAGTGACAGGCGCCATCTGGCAGGCTTTAGGTAGTGCTCGCGTATCTCAGACCTCAGCTGCACATCTGAGGCTATGCCGCGGCTGCCTGTCAGAGTGTAGATGCTGTCTACCTGTGCTAGCTGCTGCTCTGTGAGCAGCTTTTGCTCCCATATGTATAGGCCGTCATATGCTCCGATGCTCCTGTATAGGGCTTCTCTTTTTGTGTATACCTCCATCAGCTCGTGCTCGATGTATGAGTACTCATCTCTGATAGGGTACTGATACAGTGCTCTGGCTGCTGATGCAGTTGCGTGCGTATCAGCAGCACACATCAGCATGTGCGTGCGTGATATGTAGTGCTCTGGCTGGTCGGTCGGGTAGGATGTGCTAAAATCGCGGTTCATCATGGCAATATCCTTTCTGCGGTTGCCGTGGTCGTGCTGGTGGCTCGCTATAGCTGCCAGCACTTTTTATATCAGCAGTCTGCTGCTACTAGCACACTCTAGCAGTGTGCTAGCGCAAAAGACCTTTACTGCCACTCGATACCCATACTGTCTAGCCAGTCGGCTATACCGTCTGTGGCGCCTGTGGCGTCTGTATATAGCTCTTCTGCCAGTGCTGTCACTACCTCGGATATATCGTCTACCAGATATAGGCTCGGATATAGCCTGTACTCTGTGGTACTGTCTGTGATAGGCCAGTACGCTACCTCCCGTCTCGCTGCCTCTACTGCCTCGCTCCATGTCATGATATATCTACTCATCTCGCTACCTGCTCTCTCTGTCATCTCTGCTGTCTACCCATATGCTCACGCGCTCGATATATGCGGCCTGTATCTGGCTGCTGATATCGTCCAGTGTGTCTACATCGCTATATAGGTCTTGGGTAGAGTAGTATAGGTCATCGGCTGTGATATACTCTGGATACATGGCTTGACCTCCTGACGGTCTCGTCGTGTCGTGCTGACGGTGCCCTACACTGTCAGCACACTTTTTTGTATGTGTACAGTATACACTAATGAAGTTTACAGCATGATGACTGCAAAATATCATTACGGTAACGTATTTTATCATCTATATGATAGCTCCTCCATCCTATCATCAGCACCAGCATCTATATATACATGTATGCACGCGCATGCGAGATACTATATAGCCTTGCATGCTGCATGTATACATCATATTGCTTATGTGTATGACATATTGGCACATTACCACTCTAGTGCGATGTAGTACTCCTGGACGCTAATTTGCTGACAGAAAAACAATTTGACAACGCACACATGTGTGCGCTATAATGGTGTCGTACACACCCAGGTACTCCTGGAGGCATACATCCAGCACGTACCCTCGGGAAAGGCCTACAGGGTATATGCCAGAAGAAAAACCAGGTATATCAGCGTGACACACAATCGCACGCGCGCACGTATGTGTTTGTGTCTTTAGTCATATATGGCGAGCGCATCCATACGAAAACGTATGCAAAAGCGTATTTTGCATAAAACCAGATCACGAAAGGACGCAGAATCAATGAAAAAACGAACTGTTTATGACGATCTTTTAAGGTATCTGCTGACCACTGCTAACTATCGACAATTACCACTGTCAGCAAAAGCGATACGTTACGCAGACATACCAGAGCCTTTGTTTAGACCTATAAAGCGCAAACAGCTTACAGACATGACTTACAGCACCGGTGACATGCTCACAGGTAAGGGCGAGCGTGTGGCTTACTTTGGCGAGGAGCAGAAGCCTTTGCTTAAGTACTACGCAAGCATACCCTTCCCAGGCATCTATTGCGCCACTTACGACGGCTATATCGTGTATGTTGGATATATGGATATCAATCAGCGTACAGCTGACAGTATCGTCCATGCGATTGTTTGCGGATATGTACCGCAGGTGCCTGAGCTGCTGACCGATTCAGCTCAGATCCATGAGCTTGTGGCAGCCATTGCACCTAACGTATATTAGCTGATGAGGTTTATATCAAATGGCATTAAGAGAACGTCTTAGAAGGGCTTAGAATGGCTCGTTTTTTAAGCATCAGGAAAAATTGCTATTCAGAGACTGATTGCTGCAATACTTAGAAAACAGCATCAACTTAAAAACCCAAGTAGACCCAGGAATCGAATCTCTATTAGAGAAAACAAGAATCTGAAATCAGGGTTGATGGATTTGCTCAGGATTTATGAGAATCGGTTTTAGGAATCTGGTTGGAGATAAAAAGAATTGAGAATCAAAAACCGATCTTGCTACCATCAGGGAATTCGAATCCTTCTACATACCTGGCACCGATGATTTCAGCAATTCTGCGTAAATCATCTTCACCGAAAGAGTTCCTTGACATGCGATTTGAAAATGACTGCTTTGTCATACCCATTGCTTCAGCAACCTGCCACTCGCGCATGCCGGCTGCTCTGATAACAGCGCGTATCTTATCTTTTCTGTCCATGGAATGGAGTGTAGCATATCTGTCCATCGATGAAAAGAAAATGTTCATCAAATCATGTACTTCTGCTTGACAAAGTACACGTAATAGTGTATTATTTACACATAAGAAAAAACACAACAAACCGACAAAGGCATGAAGGAGCACAGATGCTGAAAGTCACAATCACGTTAGACGAGTATGAACCATGGAGCGGCGCAGAGCATACGATGCGCAAGGTCATGGATGAGGATGCACTGGATGATCTCGATGCATTGCTCGAGGGGATCTATCCAGACGGGATATCTGTCACGAGCTTAAATGACATCTTAAGGTTCGAGCCGACCTGGGTTTATGAGAGCCTCGGAATCGACTACGACAAAGACTACTACGGATGTGAGAATGAAGATGATGAGTGATTACGAGAATGCGCTTGCAGGAAGCCTGGTACTCGCACTACAAGAAGACATAAACGGTGCTTTGCGTGACGAGTGGCGACGCGAAGGATATCGCCTTGTTGACTGTGATGGTTATAGCTACCGCGATGCAGCCAAGAAGGTCATCGAGGATCACTACGCAACAGTTGGTAAAGAGTTCCAACTCTGCCTACTCTCAGGCATACTAGGCAAGACTTACAGTACGTTTTGTTTAAACAAGGTTTTTTACTAGGAGGTTAAAACATGACAGACAGACTTATCAAAACAGATATGACGCGGAACGAACTGCTCGCTCGCAAAAATCCGTCCAGATACATGCGACTGGTCAGGGAGTTTTTGGAGTCGGGTGATGAGGTCGCAGGTATCGACACAAAGTCTAGACCGGATAGCGTCTATTACGCGATTCGGAACATTATCAAGAAATACGATCTGCCTATCGGCGTCAAATCTGTCGACGGCATCGCCTATATCTATAGGCTGGAAGAAACGGAGGTGTAGCACGAAAACACTACGTGAGATATTGATAGCATCCCAAGAGGAGCTAAGAGACTACCTGATGACGCGGGAAGGAGCTGTTGACCTATGCGGCAACATCATGGTAGCAGGTACTGAGCCATGGGTCGCAGTTGCGCACCTTGATACAGTGCCTGCGCAACCTAAAACCATTATCGAAGATGGTGACAGGATATACGCGCCAAGAGGAGCGGGCGGCATCGGAGGAGACGATAGGTGCGGAGTCTATCTGCTGACAAGGATGCTTGACTGGGATAAAAGACCGACTCTGCTTTTCACGCTCGATGAAGAGTCTTGCAAGGGTACGTCTGTCGGACTTAACAATCTTGACTGGTCAGCCTACAAGTGCTTTGTAGAGGTCGATGCACCAGGCTACGGAGTCTACTACACAGGGACAGACAGCAACGACACGCTCGATATGTATATGGATAGCCTCGGACTGATTGCCCTGGACACGTCCTATAACGACATTGCAGAGATCTGCGCACCCGGTACGCCACCTGGTATCACGCTCGGAGCGGCTTACTACAACCAGCACTCAGATGATGAGTGGATCTCTCGCACCGGTCTTGAGGTGGTCTACGGGGAATTGCAGCTCATCAACTGTAACATCGGCAGGTTGGATTACTCGATATTAAAAGAGAGACCGAAAATCACAATCGATGAGGACTATCTGAGACTGTTAGATGGGGGCACTGCGATAGCAGGAGATAATGAAGTCGGGATACCTGATGATTACATCTGTACCAACTGTTTTGATTGCAAGTATGACATGCACTGCTACGATGAGTGGATCGACTAGGGAAGGAGGTGGAAGAATGGCACAAGCAAATATTGAAGAAACTGCTGCAAGAAGGGAAGCGATGATCAATAAGCTGCTCAGAGAGTCTGCGCTGGTTGACGAGATCATCAAACGTGTCAGCGGCGACGATGAGTACAACGACCTGATGTACTACACGATGCTGGAAAAGCAGTACTACAGCTACGAGGAGCTATTGCAGGCAGTACTGGACAAAATTAACGAAGGGTAAAACAAAATGAGCCGGGGCTGTAGACTCCTCCACAGCCCCAGCAGAACCGAGAAGGATTATATCATCGCCAAGCAGACAGGAGAATCAAAAATTAGTTACAGAAGCAACAATATCATCGAGTTGAAGGCCAAACCTACCTCATATGAGTTGGCTTGCGAGTCATTGGAGGATATGGCAGATATCGTATACATGTATATGACTTCATACCTCGATACCGCACTTGCCAAGGGTTGCACGCTTGAGTGGCTGGCTGATGCGGTACGCAAGCATCCCGATCACGTGATACCAGGAATCGTCGGCTGCCTTTCAAGCAGAATAGGCTACTAAGCGGGGGCGTGTTATGCGTCTCACCACATAACCGAGAGATACATCTACAGTATCGGAATCTGCAACGACAACGATAAAGCACTACAATAATAGTGCACAACAATAAAGGAGCAAATATCATGGACAAACTCTATAAAGCACTACGTGACGCAGGTATGCCAGATGAGCGTATCAAAGCAATTGAGAACGGTGAGACTGAAGGATTCACACTACCCGAGTCGATACTGGATGTTGGTGAAGCACTTGCTTATATGGTGGACGTACATATGCGCGCTTGGCAAAAATCTGAGCGCCTGCTATTGGCTGAGGAAGCAGGGAAGTACCTCACAGTCCCTGCCTGGTTAAGCAAGTCAGAAGAAGAATTCAAAATCTATTCCACCAGTGTAGGATTTGAAACGGAGAAGCGGTATTTCGAGGATGCAAAGCACTTCCTAGCCAATACCGTCGAAGAGATACTATGGGCACTTGAGGATCTCTAAGTCAAACCAGAAGTCTTCATTGCAAAGTAATATTACGTGTGCAATAATAAACTTGGCGGAAGGAGGCGCTGGTGCAGCCCCCGAAGATCCGTGAAGTCGTCAGAAGATTGCAGCAAGATGGATTCATTCTCGACAGGGACAAAGGTGGCAGAAGGATCTACCACAAAGGAGATCTCACAGTGACCATACATGGAAAAGACAGTGACACCTTGAAACCCGGTACATGGAGTGCCATCAAGAGGCAAGCTGGATGGCGATAAAAAAGCAAGGGCGGGAGAGTAGTGTCTCCCGCCACCGATACAAAGGAGTTTGGTATGTTTGTATATGAGGCAACAGTGACATTAGATGAAGGCGGATACTATTTTGCCGAATTCGATCAGCTACAAGGCTGTTTTGCTGATGGCGAATCATTCGAGGAAGTGGTTTCTGAATCTGCTGAAGCCCTACGGCTGATGCTTGCCTACTACATTGATAATGGCAAGAGACTACCAGAACCGATTTTTAAGTTCTCGACTGATAAGGTACTCCGAATCGCTGTAGCTGTGGATATCGATGACGAGTACATCTTAGAATCAAAATGTCTCTCTATCAAAGACGCTGCAAAAGAGTTAGGCGTAACAACGCAGAGAGTCTCAAAGATGATAGATGACGGTATTTTGGAGACGATCCCATTCGGTAATGACCGCTTGGTCACTATTGCTTCAGTCAATGAGCGCCTGGCGAATCCTCGCGGTGCTGGCAGACCTAGAAAACTGGTGGAGGCATAATGACATTTGATGAGCTAATCAAGACCTTAGAGAAATGTGAAGATGCTGGTTATAGCTATAATTCAGAGCTAACTAACTTAACAAGACAACTACCGAATGATCGCTATGGAACGATATGGATTGATTATGATAGTGGTGATTTTCTAGACTATGACGTGATGACGATTTATGAATTTGAGACTGATAATCTAGATTTTGACTGTTCCATGCTGACTGAAGATGATATGGACTGGATTACAATTTATCAAAAGGATAAATATGGGAACGTGATTGATTGGTTGAACAGGTAATCGAGTAGAACATTCGGAGATACATATGGCTGATCGCCCGACAGAGAACCTACAAAAGATGCTCAAGAGCTACCCTGATTTCGCAAAGAACATCAATCTGGCGTATCAGAATAAGGGATATGTAAAAGCCCCTGATACTATTTTTCTACCACTTACTGCATGGATTGCGATGAAAGCTATCTATGCTGATCTTGATGTAGAGAGTCTGACCGATAACCTGTCTTCGGTTTTTATATCTGATGTCTATTCCATGGCTGCATATGGCACTTGGAAATACTCTAAAGGAATCTACAGTTTCAGTCAGGAACTTTTCGATGCATTGACCAATACCGATCTGCCGGAGACGATTCCTTCAAACGTTTTGATGAGGTTGCCTGACTGGTGTCCGTATCTGGCTTATCCGCAAAAACAGGGTAGGATCTATGGATACTTCTGTTATCTCGATTATGACTTAGACCTCATGCAGTATAGGCTGCTTTTCTATCCAGACACCGATTCTTACACTGTGCCAGCGTTATCAATGGTGCTGAACGACAAGCCCCTTTCAGAGCAGGTAGAGCTAGTAGGGCGACCGATTCTCGGCACCGATGCTTTTAGTATTGTATACCGAGATACGAATAAAAAAGTCGATGGAGATGAGCTTATGCAGTCTATGCTTGAGACGCTAGCAACACCTTTAAAACTACTTCTCTATCTTTGCTCTGATGAACCTGAAATCGATGACTTAAGAGAGCCAGAGGCAAGCCCCGAGCGTGTTTATCCGAAGAAGGTCAAAGGGGGTTTCAAGCTCTTTGAGCCTGCCAGGGTACGCACTTGGGAAGTCGGTAAAACGCTCAGCAAGTCACTAGCATCTGCAATACCTGCAAGCGGTGGCGCCAAGTCACCACATGTACGTAGAGCACATTGGCATCTTTACTGGACAGGAGCTAGGAATGGTGAGCGAACTGCCGTATACCGCTGGATACCACCGATATTCGTAAACGCCGATCAAGCCGAAGATATAGATTGATGATAAGAGGTGACGCTACTTTTTTACTGCAACCGTATCAAACACTATCATATGATATGATAATATAGCAAATGATATGGAACTACTTAATAAGGGAGTCACAGTGGCACAACTGAATATAAGAATCGACGATCAACTGAAAGAAGAAGGCGAGCAACTATTCAACGACCTCGGTATCAGTTTCTCTTCAGCGATAAGCATGTTTGTCAGGCAGTCAGTCCGAGAAGGCGGCATTCCTTTTGCTATCACAACAAGAACAGATCCATTCTACAGTGAATCAAACCAAGCTGTGCTGCGCGCTTCAATCGCTAATCTTGATGAAAGGCGTGGGATAGTCAGAAAGACAATCGAAGAACTAGAGGCTCTCGAAGATGTCTAAGCATTTAGACTTTGAAGAACAGGGTTGGGAAGACTACCTCTAC
>Ga0123356_10002697_pt1 | contig 18857 bp, 19 predicted proteins | sample TergutEmb28metaG_2_FD_92546 | JGI IMG/M metagenome (GOLD analysis project Ga0123356, IMG submission 92546) | Embiratermes neotenicus P3 segment gut microbial communities from Petit-Saut dam, French Guiana - Emb289 P3 | ecosystem: Host-associated > Arthropoda: Insects > Digestive system > Gut ...
CGAAATGAGTCGCCGGTCCGGGTCCGGGTCCGGGTCCGCCGCCTCCGCAACCACTGAGTAAACAGAAGCCGCAAAGCACCGTGGCCAGATAGTTTTTCACACTGCCTCCGATCTATCGTTAATCGCTCCGGGAGCCGGAATAGTCGGGGAAAGGGGAACGATGCAAAGCATACGCTAAAGCGAGCGTAAAGCGGCTTTGGTTTCATATATTGCAATGATGGCAATCCTTGCCCTCAACTGTTCTGGCGGCAGAGGCTAGCACTGCGTTTGCTCTCCGTCTTTGCGCCAGCGCACACTCCGATTGGGGAGCATTATGCCAAGGGGCTGCCGACTGCAGTTAGAAAAGAGATGTCAAAGTTTGATCGGGAGCTTAACACGGGACAAAAACGGGACAGCAAAACGGCATGGCTGGTAAGTTGAAAATGGAGGCCCCGGGCAGAGTCGAACTGCCGACCAACGGTTTAGGAAACCGCTGCTCTATCCATCTGAGCTACGGGGCCGTACCTGCCTATCTTATTCATTCTACAGGACGGCTTCCTGGAGGTGCGGTTGCGGATGAACTGGGGTATCAGGGCACGTCGGGCTCTCAGTGGGTCGCTGTTCCCCACGCATTCTCAATGTGAGGCTGCGCGGCCCCAATAATCACCAGACCCGGTTGCGCTCAAGTGGCCATCGTTAGGTCTGTCCTGTTTTTCATGCAATTGATCATCGCTTCGAGCCGATGCTCGTCAAAACCCACGACCACGTCCTCGCAGCCCACGATCACCGGCACGCTGCGCGCACCCGAGATCCTGATCATTTCATCCAGAGCGTTGCCGTCTTTGCTGATATCAAACTCAACATACTCGACTCCCTTTCGCGAAAGGAACTCCTTCGCCTGGTGACAGTGGTGGCAAGTAGGGAGGCTGTAAAGCTTGACCTTTTGCATGGTTGTCTCCTCTTTGGGGTTGATGTTGCTGGTGTGCTTTTCCAGCATACCGCATGCGAACGCACGCGGCTCGTGAGGCCGCGGCCCGATAGGATGTGTTCAAAGAACGCGCGCCAACGCCAGGAACGAACCCAAAAAAGGAGCAAGGCGATAACCTTGGAATGGGACTCGGATGATAGATGCTATGGCGGAGACTTTCTACACTGGTCAAGGTCATCACACCCGTTCGCGTGCAGCCACCCTTCGTCTCGTCAGAGAGACAATTTTCGATACCCTCGGCCGTGGATTTCAGAGTATTCACGCCAGCGTTCTTTCGAAAGTTCAAGACATAACACCGATCGCTCCCGTGAAATCTCCCAGTTATCGGAAGCGGGCGGGGCTCACGACTCCAGACGTGGTCCGTGAGAGAAATTGAACTGTTTGTCGTACCAAAGTCTATGCCAACGCCGGTTCTCATTCTGGAGTGCAAAATGTATTAATTAAGCGTGTTTCAGAAATTGATTTCTTGGGTTCAGTACGTCCCGCAAGGGTCCTGAAAACCGGGCTGAGGAGACAGGCCGGTATCAGCCTCGCAGGACACGCGCGGGATCGGTCCGACGTGCCCGCCACGCAGGCAATACACAAGCGGAGATGGCAGTGGTGGTCATCAGTTCTAAGGCGAGTCCGAATACCAGCGGATCGCGCGGGCTCACGTTATAGCGAAGTACTTACTCTTCTTTCTGTTTGCAACGGGCGGATTGGCCGTCTGGTCAGGAAGTGAGGCGGTGCTGCCCGCGTACATGATCGGAATGGTGCTCGCGGGCACAGTCGGCGAAGATCACGTTCTGATTCGCCGGCTCAGAACTTTGACATTCGGGTTCCTAACTCCTTTTTACTTCGTCCGCGCCGGGTCGTTTGTTTCGGTGCCAGCGCTGATCGGAGCGCCTTTGGTGTTTGTTGTTTTGTTCTTCGCCAAAATGGTCTCGAAGATCATCGGGCTCTTGCCCACTGTGAACGCTTTCAGGTATGAACGCAACCAAGGGCTGTACTACACGTTGATGATGTCCACTGGGCTAACCTTTGGAACGATCTCCGCCCTCTTTGGACTCAACCACGGGATCATCGACCAAGCGCAATATTCGTACCTGGGGGCAACCGTGATCGGCAGTGCGGTGATCCCAACGATGATTGCAAATTCGTTTTTCATGCCGAAGCACCTGCTGAAACGAGGGGGTGACGTAGAACCTGCTATCGCGATCACGGAGGCGTCCGGCACGGCAGATCAGGGGGAGCAGTGGAACTTGTCATCACCTGATTGACTTCGCGTAACCCGAATTACATAATCACTGCTGTTGGGTGTTGGAGTTCACCCTTAACCGCCCCACCTTGGGGAAGATGACTCCTACCAGAGGGTTCTCTCGACGGAGTTCATTCTTTCCAACTCTCACCGAGAAACCCCATTTTGGTTCAGCTCAGGAAGCGTGAGCGCAGCAGTCGGCTGTGCTGCTCGGAAAGGCGGAAGGGTGGGCAAGTTCTTCATCGTGGGCATTGGCGGATTCATGGGGTCGATGCTCCGCTTCTGGGTGGGAACGTATATCGGGCAGCGGATGGGGACCCGCTTCCCTTATGGAACATTTCTCATCAATGTCACGGGTTCCTTCCTAATTGGCTTTGTCATGACCGTACTCACAGAAAAGACTCAGTTGAGTCCGAACTGGCGTTACCTGATCCCCATCGGCTTCATCGGCGGCTACACGACTTTCTCAACTTTCGAATTCGAAACTCTCAGGGCGATGCAAGACGGTCAATTCGCCATCAGCTTGCTCTACGTCGCACTCAGCGTGCTGGCGGGCTTCTTGATGGTTTGGATGGGGGTGACAGTAGGAAAGGCGGTTGCATGAGACTCAGTAAACCCGTCGAGATCCGGGGCATTTCCCAGACTTTGGCCGGAAGCAATTGTCCCGTCTGTGCATTTCTCAGGAACTCGCAATCTGCATTGTTGCAAGGCGGCCTGGCCCCGGAAAGAGTGGCCGGAATCTGCAATTTTCATGCCTGGGCAGTCGCCGCTGCCGTGAATGTCATCAATGCCGCAAAAGTGTTTCAACATCTTCTACGAATCGGTTGCGATGGTTCTATGGCTTGTTCGTTCTGCGAACGGCTGAGGGAAGCTGAACAGGCGCAGCTAAGAGGGCTCGTGGGAGAGATGGATCGGCACCTTGTTGTTCTTGATTGGATGAAACATCACGGGATTCTGTGCCGTCCGCGCCAAGCGGATTCGCCAGATAGCACCTGTGCGACTTCAGAGCGCCTTCGCAAAGGTTGATTGCCGGGCTGCGTCAGAGCTCGATTCCGAGTTGCAGGACTTGCTGGGACGTTCCTCGTCGACCGGTGAACGATCAGGGGCGGGTGTGCTTGGACGGGTTGCAGAATTCCTGGTCTCACAGCGGGGAATTGGCTGAGAGGAGGCTCTGTGCTGAATGCGGGAGCAGCGAAGAAGGTCTGCATCTATGTAGGCGAAGATCAGCAGTACCACGGACACAGCGTTTACGCTGCGATTCTGGATTTCCTGTTTTACCGGGGTGTGTCGGGCGCGACGATCGTGCGCGGCATCGCCGGCTTCGGAGCGGATCACCACATTCACACTACCAGGCTCGTGGAACTGGCCGACAATCTGCCGGTCAAGATCGAGTTTGTCGAAAGTTCAGAGCGGGTGCAGGAACTCATGCCCAAGTTACAGGAACTCGCCGGAACCGGGCTGATTGAGGTTCAGGACACGACCGTCGTTAAACCCGCGCAGACTTCAAAACGGCACGCGGAGCCGAAGGCTGTTCACCCTCTTAAACGTGAGGGGAAGGCGAAGTTGATGCGTATTTTTTTCGGCGAGAACGATAAATGGCACGACCGACCATTGCAGGATGCTCTGGTGGAGGCACTACGGGCGAACGACATTGCCGGGGTCACCGTCTACCGGGGGATTCTTGGATACGGCGCAAATCGCAGAATCCACAAAGACAAAACTCTTGGGCTGTCGCACGACCGCCCGATCATGATGGCCGTTATCGACACAGAGGCGAAGCTCACGGCGTTTACTCCGGTACTCGACGAGATGCTGCAGCAAGGTCTTGTTGTTTTGTCGGATGTCGATGTCATCAAGTACACGCATGACTACACGGAGACGGATCGACGGCAGGGGGCGCGACTGTGAAACTCGAAGGCAAGGCAAAGATGCTGCGAATCCACTTCGGGGAAAACGACAAGTGGCAGGGAAAGCCTCTCTATCGAGCGATCGTCGAGAAGTGCCGGGAACTGGATATCGCAGGCGCTACGGTCTACCGAGGCATTGAGGGATACGGGGCAAGCACCCTCATCCATCGTCCGCACTTGATTGCGTTCTCTTCGGACGCTCCCATCATGGTTTCTATTGTGGACACCGATGCAAAGATCAGGCAGCTCATCCCGACTCTCGATGAAATGGTCGATGAAGGGCTGATCGCCATTTCTGATGTCGAGGTCATCAAGTACATTCACCAGGAAGGCGTTCGCTCGGAGGGGTAATGAACTCTGAGCAGAAGAAAGACGAAATCTGCTTGGCGGAGTCTCAAGATGTGCGGGTCTTTCGCGGCAGTGGCGGACTTGAGGTATCCACCATCCCCACGGAAACGGATCGTCTGCTGCGGATCGCAGCGCTAGCCGAAGAATTCAATCACGACCGGATCAGCGACGATGCGCGCTCTGCTGCAAAACGGATCGCTGAAGGGCGCTTTTACGCGGCTTGTGCAGGTCAATGCAAGCGGGGCAAGTCCACCTTGCTGAATGCCTTGATGGGCGAGTCCATCTTGCCCACCGGAGTAATCCCGGTGACGGCTGTTCCCACCATCGTGAGATTTGGCGAGCGCCACCAGGCACGCGTTCGCCTGAGCCAGAGCGTGTTTCGAACCCTGGCCACCGCCCTTTTCGCAGGACAGAATCGCCCCCTGGTCAAAAGCTGCGGGAAAAAAGGGTGGAACGCCCTTAAGGACAAATCTGCCGTGTCGCTTCGCGGCATGGTGACCGACGCACTCCGGGAAAAGGGATACTGGGCCGTTCTCGACCACGCGCGATCTCCTTCCCAGTCGTATTCGAACGGCATCAAGGACGTTTGCAGTTTGTCAGACACGCCTCTGATCGCCGTTGCTCGCTCGCCGCATATGGAAGATGTCGGATTCCTGCTCCCGATGTTCTCTAATCGCTCGGGCAGGTTCGCCCTCCGAAATTTTGATCCGCACACGGCAAAACAATTCGCCGCGCAGGTCGCCAACACGACACACCTCCAGGCCTTGAACCGTGACGAAGCAATCAGAAAGATCGTCGGTTTCAGCAAGGGCAATCCGGGGGCGATCATTCGGATGTTACAAATGGCGGCCAGCCCAAAGTACGTTGCGCAGGAACATGTCAAGCTGTCGCCCCTATCCATCGACTTCAGGCTGAGCTGGAGTGCAACTCATGGATGACGAGCTGGGTGAGACCCATCGCAGAGTGATCGGAAGCGGCATGTTGATCGTCGATTCCGCTGCCGTCCGCATGCTCGACCTGCTCGACGCGCGAAATTCCCGGGCTGCAATCCAGGCCATTGAGGGCACAGTCGGCGACAAAGAGAAGCAAGAGATCAGATCCCGCCTTCTTCAACTTCAGGAACTCATCGCTGCGCTTGTGCGCAAGTACGATTTGGAACCTTCGAAGAAGAATCTCCGTCGAATACTGGCCTCCGAAGTCTCTCAGATCTGGATATGTTTGGAAGACAGTCGCCCCGCCCGAGTCAGAGGCTACGGTCCGATGGTGGTATCCACGCCGGAGGCGCTCGAGGCGGACTTGCAAGAAATGTTGCAGATTGCCCATAAACTTCGCACCCTGTTGAATTCGTGATTCGGGCGGATCCGTCGACGTTTGGAGTCACGGCAGCTCGCGGGATCTCGGCCGACTTCCCGCTATTCCATGCGCAACGCCTGGGTCGGGTTGATGGACGCGGCGCGCCGGGCGGGAATCCAGGCGGCGACCAATGCAACCAGGAAGAGCACGGCCGGCACAAGCGTGAACGTCACCGCGTCGTGCGGTCTGACGCCGTAGAGAAAACTGGAAGATAACTTTGCGAGGATCCATGCCGCGGGCCAGCCGAGTGCCAGTGCCGTGGCCGTCAGGGCCAACCCACGGCCCAGAACAAGGCGCAGAACGGCGGCCGGTCGTGCGCCCATCGCCATACGGATGCCGATCTCCCGCGTACGCCGCGCGACTGCGAAGCTCATGACCCCGTACAGACCCACGGTCGCCAGCACGATCCCGATTCCCCCGAAAATCCCAAACAGCATGGCCGCAACCCGCGGCAGTACGTAGGCCGCGCGCACGTGCTCGTCCATGGTTTCAAGGTTGTAGACTGCCATATCCGGATCCAGCCTGTACACCTCGCGCCTCAGAGCGTCGGCGATCCCGGCCGGATTGCCTCGGGTGTGGACAATGAGCGTGTATCCCATCATCGAGGGATCGTTGGCGATGCTTTGATCGAGCGAACGGTAGAGGATGGGGCGCGTATCTTCGCCGAGAGTGCGGGACTTGGCGTTTCCGACGACACCCATGATCTGGTACGTCCAGCCTCCGCCGTCGATTCGCTGCCCAATCGGATTCGCCTCGCCAAACAGCTTGTCGGCGAAAGCCTTGTTGATGACGGCGACGCGAGGTCCGCTGGCGGTCTCATGACTGAAGTCGCTCCCTGCTAAACCTGATATTCCCAGCGCAGCAAAATAGCCGGGCGTCACCATGTCGAGGTCTGCCAGGACGGACGGGTCGCCCTTCGCCGCGTGCCCCCGGACTGTAAACCCGTCGCTGCGATTGCCGCCGGAAAGAAAGGGCACATCCGAGCAGACTGCGGCATCCACGCCGGGTAGTGCCGCTGCGCGTTCGCGTAATTGCCCCAGAAATGCACTGATCTTCGACGGCGAGTAGCCATTCAGGCGCGGATCCACGGAGAGCAGGAGCAAGCCGCGCGTCCTAAAGCCGATGTTGATCTCGGACGCACTCTCGAGGCTGCGCAGAAACAGGCCCGTCAGCGCAAGGAGGACGACTGCCATGGCCACCTGAGCCACCACCAGAAGATTGCGTAGGTGGAAACGACTTCCGGTCGTGGCAGATCCGGCCTCTCCCTTGAGCGAATTCGCGATTCTCGGCCTCGATGCTGCCCAGGCAGGCGCGATGCCCAGAACAAGACCGCACAGCACGCTGATGAAGAAGGTGTAGGCCAGTGTGCGGCCATCGATGCTCACATGCACGTTAAGCGGAACGGGAGCGGGCAATCGAAGCGACGACAGCGCTCCGGTGGACCACAGCGAAAGCAGCACACCGAGTGTTCCGCCGCACAGGCCCAGCAGGAGGCTCTCCAGCATAACCAGCCGAAGCAATCGGCCGCGTGTGGCGCCCAGGACGAGGCGCACCGCCATCTCGCGTTGCCGATGGATGGCCTGCGCGAACAGCAGGTTGGCCACATTGAAGCCCGCGATGCCCAGCAGCAGGAGAACGACAATCGATAGCGCAGTCAGAAACAGCAGCACCGCGCCTCGTGCGAAAGGGGGTAAGGACCCCGCCTGCTCGAACACAAAGTGGTTGCCTTCGTCGGTAGCCGGATAGCTGACGGCCAGGCGGTCGGCAAGCGTGCTCAATTGCGCAGCCACATGCTCGCGGCTCACCCCTGGTCGTACACGACCGATGACCGAGAGCCAGTGATACTCGCGCGAATCATGCGGAGGCAAGCTGGCTGCAAGTTCGGGGGTCATGCCGAGCGGGACCCAGAACTCTGCGTTGATAATCTGATCGATACTGTGAAAGGCGGCTGGAGCAACGCCGGTCACGGTGAAGGGGTGGCCGGACAGGATCACGGCCTTGCCGATTATGCCCTTGTCGCTGTCGAATCGGCGCTTCCACAACTGCTCACTCAAAACGACGACGGGCGCTTTTTCCTCCGAGTCCGAAAAGCCTGCTCCCATCACCATTTGCAGCTGAGCCACGCGGAAGAAGTTGGGGGTCACGCCCTGACCCCAAACGCGCTCCGGCGCCGAGCCCCCGCTGATCGATGCGGGGATCAGATCAAAATACGCGGCAACGTCAGAAAATGCGGAGGCTTGTTCTCGCACATCGGAGAATACCGGCCAGGGAAACTGATTGCAGCAGCGGTCGCCGTCGTGCATGATGTGCAGCGACAACAACGTACCCGGATCGCCCACAGGCGCCGGACGCAATACGAAGCGGCTGACGATGGAAAAGATGGTCGTGTTCGATCCCACGCCCAGAGCGATTGACAGGATCGCCACCGCCGTTACGAGCCGGTTCCGCACCAGAGACCGCACGCTGTAGTGAACATCGCGCAGCAGGGATTCAAGCCAGGGAAGGCCCTGACGCTCGGCGTAAGCATCATGCGCCTGCGCTATGCCCCCGAAACGGACGAGCGCCTGCCGCCGTGCTTCTTCGGGGCTTAGTCCGTTTCGGATGCCGCGCTCCGTGTCCATGGCGACATGGCTCTCGAGTTCGTCGGCAAAGTCTTCGCAATAGGGTGCTCCGCGAAGAGTGTTGATCAGCCGAGTCCAGAATGCTCGCAGCTTGTTCATGGGCGCTCCGTCAGGCTTCGCTCGCATCGTCCAGGAATCGCGCAAGGATTTCGGTGGTCTGCTTCCATTCCCCTGCAGCTTCCCACAGCCGCCGTTGTTCCGCCTTCGTCAGCTCGTAAAACCTTGCGGGCCGGTTTGTTCTGGAGAACTCTCCCATTGCGAGCGGATGTAGCGCTCTTGTTCCAGCTTCAGGAGAGCCGGGTTTACAGCGGCCGTAATTCAGCGCAGGAAGATCTCCCCCGATTTGCTCCGTGCGCCACGCCAGCCCGTATCCGTGCCGAGGCCCCATGGTCTCCAGAGTGCGCAAGCCCATAAGGGCCAACGTACCCCGCCAATCGTCCGGTTGATCACCCATTGTATAGCTCCTATTGCTAGCCAATAGGTCTCAGTTTACTGCCATACCTATGGGGAAGCAATAGGAAGGTTGGAGCCGCAGCGCGATTCCTCGCCATTTGTCACGTTCGGCTACTTTGAGGGTTTTCGCAGTTCGGGGCTTGCGCAGGGTTCGGGCAGGAACTCCCGGTTCAGATCTATTGCTGTCACGCAGGCGCTGACTGTTCGCGGGTGGCGTAAATCGACGAGTACCGGAACAAAAACTTCTCTCGATCAGGTCCAGGCGCCATACCAGCTCACTGGCGTAATATCGGGAAGCACTCAAAATCCCCCGTGGTGAGAGGAGTGCATCACGTCAAGGGAGACGACGTGACGCTGGTCACGGAACAGACAGTCAACAAGCACATACTGTGCCCAGACTTGGGGCGTTGAGCAACTCGGGGCGGGGCAACTTTTCCCTGTCGTGATTTCCCTATACGGGATACCATTCGTAGCCTGGAGTTCGGCGCAGCATGCTGCCTGGACTTCGGCCACCTCGAGGTCCAGCTGGAGGATCTGAACTTGGCGACCCTAGTCACAAAAGTACAATCGTTTGCCGTTGCCATCATGATCGTATTGCTGATGCTGGTGGTTTTGCTGTCGACGGTGGACCTGGGCGTGGTGATTGGCCAGCAGCTCTGGCAGAAGCCACGGTTCCTGATTCCAGTACAGGGATTGCTGGAGATCTTCAGTCAATTTCTGTTGGTGTTAATTGGCGTAGAGTTGCTGGAGACTCTGAAGGCATACATCAAGAGAGACGTGGTGAACGTACGGGTTGTGATCGAAGTGGCGCTGATCGCAATGGCCCGGAAAGTCATTACCGAGGAGCCACACTCCGTCTCTGCGGCGACCTTGTTGGGGATCGCGGCCGTGATCCTCGCGCTGGCGATCGCTTATTACTTTGAACGGCAGGGGCAGGGGGACAATTCTCATTCCTGACGCAGGCTTCGGCTTCGCTGTTCGAGTACCGGAGCTTGAACGCGCGATCGCCGGATGGTCAGCGTTTCGCGGAGAGATCGTCGAGAGCCAGATTTAATTCCAGAACATTGACGCGTGGTTCGCCGAGCAATCCGAGTTCGCGCTGGGTGGTATATTTCTCCACCAGGTCGCGGACGGCGGATTCGGAAAGTCCGCGCTCGCGGGCGACACGGGGGATCTGGAATTCGGCCGCCGCCGGTGAGATTTCGGGGTCAAGACCCGACGCGGACGTGGTGAGGAGATCGACGGGAATCGGCTGCGACGGATTTTCCTGATGCAGAGTGGCGGCGTCGGCGCGGACGCGGTCGATCAGTTTCTGGTTGGTGGAAGCCAGTTGGCTGCCGTTGGAATTGGTGGCGTCGTATCCGTTGCCAGCATCGGACGGGCGGGGATGGAAATACTTTGCCGACGTGAAGGGCTGCGCGATGATACGGGAGCCGATCGTCTCCCCGTTGCGGGTAATCAGTTGGCCGTTCGCCTTGTCGTGGAACAGGAGTTGCGCAAGGCCCGTTACCACGAGCGGATAGATGATGCCAAGCAGGATTGTCGTGGCAATGGTCATCAGGAATGCGGTGATGAGATTCTTCTTCATAGAAATCCTCAGGCCAGACCGATGGCGGTGATAACGACGTCGATGAGCTTGATGCCGATGAAAGGGGCGACGATGCCGCCGACGCCGTAGATGAGAAGATTCTGGCGCAGCAAGGCTTCGGCGTTCATGGCGCGGTATTTCACGCCCCGCAATGCCAGCGGAATCAAGACGATGATGATCAGCGCGTTGAAGATGACGGCGGAGAGGATGGCCGACTGCGGAGTCTTGAGGTGCATGATATTCAGCGCGTTGAGTACCGGAAAGGTGCCGGCAAACATGGCAGGAATGATGGCGAAGTATTTGGCGACGTCGTTCGCGATGGAGAAGGTGGTGAGAGCGCCGCGAGTCATCAGTAACTGCTTGCCGATTTCGACCACCTCGATGAGCTTGGTGGGATTGGAGTCGAGGTCGACCATGTTGCCGGCTTCTTTGGCCGCTTGGGTACCGGTGTTCATCGCGACGCCAACGTCGGCTTGAGCCAGAGCGGGTGCGTCGTTGGTGCCGTCTCCCGTCATGGCGACGAGTTTGCCTCCGGCCTGCTCGCTGCGGATAAGCTTGAGCTTGTCTTCCGGCGTGGCCTGGGCGAGGAAGTCATCGACGCCGGCTTCACGGGCGATGGCGGCCGCGGTGAGCGGATTATCGCCGGTGATCATTACGGTGCGGATGCCCATGGCGCGGAGTTGGGCGAAGCGGTCGCGGATTCCGCCTTTGACGACGTCCTTCAGATGAATCACACCCATGGCCCGGTGATTCTCGGCGACCACCAAAGGCGTGCCGCCGGAGGAAGAGATTTTTTCGACCGTGGCCCGCACTTCCACCGGCATCGTTCCGTTTCCGTTTTGTTCGATGTAGTGTGCGATGGACTCGGCAGCACCTTTGCGGATTTCGCGGCCGTCCAGGTTCACGCCGGACATGCGCGTTTGCGCGCTGAAGGGGATGAATTGGGCTTCGTGATCGCCGAAGTCGCGGCCGCGCAGCTGGTATTTCTCTTTGGCCAGGACCACGATGGAGCGGCCTTCGGGGGTTTCGTCGGCCAACGAGGAGAGCTGGGCCGAATCGGCCATATCCGCCTCGGAGACGCCGGGAGCGGGCAAAAATTCGGTGGCCTGGCGGTTGCCGAAGGTGATGGTTCCGGTCTTGTCGAGGAGCAGCGTGTTGACGTCGCCGGCTGCTTCGACGGCGCGTCCGGACATGGCAAGTACGTTGTGCTGGACCAGACGATCCATGCCGGCGATGCCGATGGCCGAGAGCAGGCCGCCGATTGTGGTGGGAATCAGGCAGACCAGCAGGGAAACCAGCACGAATACGGTTTGCGGCGAACCGGAGTAAATGGCAAACGGCTGGAGCGTTACTACGGCCAGCAGGAAGATGATGGTCAGCCCTGCCAGCAGGATGTTCAGCGCGATTTCGTTCGGAGTTTTCTGGCGGGCGGCGCCTTCCACCAGCGCGATCATGCGGTCGAGGAAGGTCTCGCCGGGGTTCGACGTGATTTTGACTTTGATCTGATCGCTGAGAACGCGGGTGCCTCCAGTGACCGCGGAGCGATCCCCTCCGGCTTCACGGATGACCGGAGCGGACTCGCCCGTGATGGCGGATTCGTCGACCGAGGCGACGCCTTCAACGATTTCCCCGTCGCCGGGGATAAGTTCTCCGGCAAAAACCGAGACCATGTCTCCGGCACGCAATTTGGCGCTGGCGACTTGTTCGAGGGTGCCGTCGGCCTTGATGCGGTTCGCCATGGTTTCTGAGCGCGCACGACGCAAGGTTTCGGCTTGCGCCTTGCCGCGCCCTTCGGCCATGGCCTCGGCGAAGTTGGCAAACAACACGGTGAACCACAGCCACAATGTGATCTGGAGATTGAAGCGGAACTCCTGGTGCGGGTGCAGGATCAGCAGAACGGTGGTGATGACGCTGCCAATCTCGACCACGAACATGACGGGGTTGCCCATCATGTGACGCGGGTCGAGCTTGAGAACGGAACTCCACGCAGCGGCGCGGACCAGTTTGAGATCCCAGATGGATTTGTGATGACTCGCCATAGTTTTTCTAGAAAGTCTTTCCAACCTGCAAGAGCAAATGTTCGAGAATCGGCCCCAGACTCAAAGCCGGGAAGAATGTCAGAGCGCCGAGAATCAGGATCACGCTGATCAGCAGGAACGTGAACAGCGGAGTCGTGACCGGGAAGGTGCCAACCGAAGGTGGCACATATTTCTTCTGCGCGAGATTGCCAGCGATGGCGAGCATGGGGATGATCATCAGAAAACGCCCGACCAGCGTCGTGATTCCGGTTGCGGCGTCATACCAGAGCGTATTGACAGTGAGCCCGCCAAAGGCGGAGCCATTGTTTCCAGCAGAAGAGACGAACGCATAGAGAATCTGGCTGAGGCCGTGGGGGCCGGGATTCGTGATGCTGGAAGTGCCGAATCCCTTGACGACCGAAATTCCCGTTAGCGTGAGAATGATCAGGGGGAAGACCAGCGAGACCAGCATCGCCATCTTCACGTCGTAGGCTTCGATTTTCTTGCCCAGGTATTCGGGCGTGCGTCCCACCATGAGGCCAGCGATGAAGACGGCAAGGACGATGTAGACGAGGATGCCGTACATGCCGGATCCGACGCCACCGAAGATGACTTCGCTGAGCATGATGTTGACCATGGGAACCATGCCGCCCAAAGGCGTGAACGAATCGTGCCAGCTGTTGATGGCGCCGCAGCTCGCATCTGTCGTAACCGTGGCGAACAGAGCGGAGTTGGCGATGCCGAAGCGGGTCTCTTTGCCTTCCATGTTGCCACCGGGCTGATTGCTGGTCACGTGCTGCGCGATGGTTGACGGATACAACGGATTCCCTCGCGATTCGGCCCAGTACGCCGTGGTGACACCCACAAGAAACAGGATCGCCATGGCAGCCCAGACAGCCCATCCGTGGGCGCGAGAACCGGTCATTCGCCCCAGCGTGTAGGTCAGGCCCGAGCCGATGGCGAAGATCAGGAACATCTCGAACAGATTCGTGATCGGCGTGGGATTCTCAAACGGATGAGAGCTGTTGGCGTTGAAAAAGCCGCCACCGTTGGTGCCGTACTCCTTGATGACTTCCTGGGACGCCACCGGGCCCTGTGCGATGGTTTGCGTGGTGACTGTGTCCATGATGGCCTTGCCATCAGCATCCACCGCCGGCTTGCCATCAGCGCCGACGTGTTGTACCTGCTGGGGCTCGACCAGCTTCACCGTGTCGTAGTTTTTCAGATTCTGGACCACGCCTTGCGAAACCAGAAACAACGCTCCCACCACGCAGAATGGCAGCAGCACCCAGAGAGAGCAGCGGACGAAATCAACCCAGAAGTTGCCGAGGGTCTCGATCTGGCGGCGGGCGATGCCGCGGATGAATGCGATCGCCAGCACGATGCCCGTCGCGGCCGAGACGAAGTTGTGATATGCAAGGCCGGCCATCTGAGTGAAGTAACTCATCGTGGCCTCGCCAGCGTAAGCCTGCCAATTCGTGTTGGTCGTGAACGAGGCAGCGGTGTTGAAGGCGAGATGCTCAGGGGTGACGCCGGCGAAGTGCCGCGGATTCCAGGGCAGAAAAGCCTGAACTCGCTGAATCAGATAGAGAATCAGCATCGACACCGCGCTGAACAAAAGCATCGCCGTCGCGTACTCGGTCCAGCGCATTTCGTGCTTTTCCTCGACGCCCGTGACGCGATAGAGAAGGCGCTCGACGGGACGCAGCACGGGATCAAGAAACGTGCGCTCCCCGGCGAAGACTTTCGCCATGAAGATGCCGAGTGGTTTGGTGACGGCCAAAATTAGGGCGAGGAAAACAAAAATCTGCAGCCAACCGTTGATGGTCATAGTTCGAATCTGTTCAGAATTTTTCCGGACGGAGCAGCGCGTAGAACAGGTAAACCATGGTCGCCGCGCTGATGATGAGCATGATGACGGATTGTGCGTCCATGGAGTCTCCTACTTCACGCGGTCGCAGAAGTGCACGTACGCGATGGACACGACGAAGAAAGCAATTGTGACAGCCGTCCACAAAACATCTTGCATACTGGCTCCTGAGCCTAGAATTTGATGAGGGTTGCGAAGCTGGATGCGGTTTTCGCAACGCCGAGACAAACCAACAAGAAAACGGCCATCCCCTGGCTCTTGCCGGTCTGGAATCTTCGAGTGATGGCATCCGAGCGCATCTCGACGAGCTCTGCCCGATTGCGGGACGGACGGAACCTTGCGTGATGGACTGTCATCCCGCGATAGGTTGCCGGCTTCAACTCGTTCACCAAAGCCGCCAGCACGCGCAGCCAGAACACTATAGCTCCAACACACAACGCCACCCAGAAGATCCTCATAGTATTCTATGCGCCCGTCCGATCATGAATCCAACTCCCGATTTGACATCCTGCGACGTAAAACCGGGATCAAAACTTCATAAAGAATTCATAAGGGAATCGGGCAGCGATTCCCTGGGTGTTGACTCGCTGCCCGGCGTTTAAGCAACCAACCGTCAGCAACCCCAATCGGCTTCGCCATGCTTGGCGTAGTACTTGCGTGTGGGGCCAGCGGGTGCCGGGGTCGTGGACAATTCGAGGAGGGTGAGGCGGGCGGCAGCAACCATCAGCTGGCGTTCGTCGGGAGCAGTGCGTTCCCAGGAGGTGGCACCTTCTGCATCTGGAGTCTCGGTCCCGGTAGCGTGGGTGTGGTCATCCTGGGCTAGAGCCTCCTGGTAGTGATGGAAGATCCGCGCAAGCTGTTCTGCATTGACATCCTGAATCATCGGCATTCACCCTCGCCTTTCGGTTCGTACCGTTTGCGGCCAGGAGGCTTGGTCGCTCCTGCCGTCTCAAGGTATTCGATACTGCAGACCGTAAGGAATAAATAAAGAGTTCGTAGAATCTTCGTAAGACGGGAAAGTGCCAAAGCATCAGCGTCCTGCGAGCCGCCCGTTGGGGGCTCCTATTCGCCGGGCTCAAATCTGTATCCCACCCAGGGTTCGGTGACGATGTAGCGGGGGGACGATGAATCGGGCTCCAGTTTCTTGCGCAACTGCCCCACAAAGACGCGCAGATACTCAACTTGCTCGGTGCTCTGCCCACCCCAGATTGCGCCCAGAAGAGCGCGGTGGTTGACGACTTTTCCCGGGCGGCGCGCCAGGTAGACCAGGAGTTCGAATTCTTTCGGAGTCAGGCGCACCTCGCGCTCGCCTACTGTCATTCTGTGAGCCGCGGTGTCAATGCGGAAGTCGCCGACTTCAATGACCGGATCGGCTTCGGCTTCCGTCGGGACGCGGCGCAGATTGGCGCGGACGCGTGCGAGAAGTTCGCTCATGCCGAAGGGCTTGCTGACATAGTCGTCGGCCCCGGCATCGAGGGCTTCGACTTTTTGCTGCTCCTTGTCTCGCACCGACAGAACCAGGATCGGCACCTGAGAATTGGCGCGGACGGTACGAGTCAGTTGTATGCCGTCAATCGCGGGCATGGAGAGGTCGGTAATGATCAGGCTGGGCTGCCAGTCTTTCATGATCTCGAGCGCCATTTCGCCACTGTTGGCAACGCGGATATCGTAGCCCTGGGATGCCAGACTGGTGCGCAGGACGCGTGTGATTTGCGGCTCGTCGTCGACGACGAGGATGTGGGGACGGTCGGGCATCAGCGTGCCTCCTGCGTGACAATGTGGACGTCGACAGACGGCGAATTGCGGAGAAAGCGCTGAATCGCCGACAAATAGAGATAGCGCTGCCATCCGGCGCGGGCGGAGCGTCCGAAGATGACCTGGGTGATGTGGTGCTCGCGGACAAGTTGGGAGACGCCGTCGGCAATACCGCGGGCTGAGCTGCGGACGACGCGGGCGCCGAGGTTCTCCGCAAAACGGATGTTTTCCCCGAGAGTTTTCTGGTCTTCCGGGCGCGTGTCGCGTCCGACATCGATGTAGAAAACGTAGAACTCGCCGCCCATTGCCTGCGCCATGCGCGATCCGCGGGCGATGATGTACTGCGCGGCGGGATTGGAACTCACACAGACAGCAATGCGTTCGCGTACGGTGTGAGCCGGCTGTTTGCCGTCTTCTTCGAGAAATGCGTCGAGGCTGCGATCGACCACACCCGTTACCTGACGGAGGGCGAGTTCGCGCAACGCGATCAGGTTGCCGGAACGAAAGAAATGCGAGAGGGCGCGCTGGGCGCGGTCGACGGGATAGATGTCGCCGCGTTCCATGCGCTTCAGCAGCGCCTGCGGTGTCAGATCGGCCAGGACGATTTCATCGACCCGCTGCATGACCCAGTCCGGGACGGTTTCGCGAACCTGCACGCCGGTGATCTGTTGTACGGTGGGGCCGACGCTCTCCACGTGCTGCACGTTCATGGTGGAGAGTACGTCGATTTTGGCGTCGAGCAATTCCAAAACATCTTCGTAACGCTTGGGATGTTTGCTGCCCTCGATGTTGGTATGCGCCAGTTCATCAATGACAGCAACTGCGGGCCTGCGGGCCAGGATGGCGTCGACATCCATCTCGTCGAAAAGGGTGCCCTTGTATTCGAGCTTGCGGGGAGGGACGCGGTCGAGTTTGGCGGCGAGTTCCGCGGTGGCTTTGCGGCCGTGGGTTTCGACGACGCCGATGACCACGTCTTCGCCGCGACTGGCGCGACGAATCGCTTCGCTCAGCATGTTGTAGGTCTTGCCGACGCCCGGAGCGTATCCCAGAAACAACTTGAAAATGCCACGCGCCTTCTCCGCAGAAATTTCCTGGAGCCACTGGTCGGGCGATTTGCTCATCCGAGCTATTGTGCTTGCGAAACCTGCAAAATGTCACGTCCATCGTACAATGCGGAAGTGAAAATTCCGGCGCAGACGCAAGCGGCGCGCTTCGCCTTTGTGGTCGTGGCGGTCGGGACCGTGACCGCAATCGCATTCAAGGTCCACGTCAATCAGACTACCGTCGCACTGATGTTTCTGGTGATGGTGCTGCTGACTTCGGCGTATTGGGGGTTGCGTTACGCGGTGGTGATGGCGGTGGTGGCGACCACCTGTTTCAATTTCTTTTTTCTTCCGCCGGTTGGAACTTTCACCATTGCCGACCCGCAGAACTGGGTCGCGTTGTTCGCGTTTCTGGTAACCGCGCTGGTGGCAAGCAATCTGGCCGAGCGGGCGCGTGAGGAAGCCGAGGGCGCGCAGCAGCGGCGACGGGAGGTGGAGCGATTGTATGGGCTCAGCCAGAGGCTGCTGGCTTCCGACAACGTGCTGGAACTGTTGAACGCGCTACCGCAATACGTTCAGGAAAATTTTGCGGCTCAGAGCGTGGTTGCCATGGCGGCCGATCATCCCACGGTTTATCGCTCATCGCTCGATGCGAATTTTGAGGAGAGCGTCTTGCGGTCCACCTTGCTGCGCGGCGAACCGATTACACAGGGCGGAGTTTCCTATGTGCCTCTGCGATTGGGCGTGCGGACGGTGGGCGCTCTGGGAGTTGCGGGCGCGGATCTTTCCCGGGAAACGCTCGATGCCCTGGGAAGTCTCGCCGGGCTGGCGATTGAACGCGCGCGCGCGCTGGAGGCGCTGAGCAAGAACCGGGCCGAGCAGGAGCACGAACGGCTGCGCACGGCGCTGCTCGATTCGGTAACGCATGAGTTTCGTACGCCTCTGACCTCGATCAAGGCCAGCGTGACCACCCTGCTTTCGAACAGTCAACTCGACGATTCGGGGCGGCGCGACCTGCTGAGCGTGATTGACGAAGAGACGGATCGTCTGAACCGGCTGGTGGGCGAAGCGGCGGAAATGGCGCAGCTTGATTCGGGAATGTTCAAGCTCGATTTGCAGCCGCATTCGATCGAGGACGCTTTGCAGCCCGCGCTCGAAGATGCCAGGGCATCACTGGAGGAGCATCCCGTCGAGGTGATGGTAGCGCCGAATCTGCCGAAAGTTCACATGGACCTGCAGCGGATTCGCGAGGTGCTGATGCATTTGCTCGAGAATGCCGGCAAATATTCCGACGCGGGGACGCCGATCAAAATCACCAGCGAGCTCAAGGGGGATCGGGTGGTGACCAGCGTTGCGGATCGTGGGCCGGGGATTGATTCGTTTGAACAGTCGCTGATTTTTGAGAAGTTTTACCGGGGACAACATCAGCGCTACATGGCGCCGGGGACGGGGATGGGGCTGGCGATTGCCAAGGTGATTGTGGAGGCGCACGGGGGGACGATCGGGGTGGTGAGCCAGGTGGGGAGCGGATCGGTATTTTCGTTCAGCCTGCCCACCGAGAATCGATGAGAATACGCTTGCGGCCGGTTTCCGGTTTTCGGGTTTCCCGTTTTGACGACGCGCTCAGTCCAGGTGCGCGCGCGGGCGCAGTCGGGGCGCCCTCGCGGCAGCCGGCAGGCTACCTTTTCATGTAGTAG
>Ga0123356_10002698_pt1 | contig 18849 bp, 14 predicted proteins | sample TergutEmb28metaG_2_FD_92546 | JGI IMG/M metagenome (GOLD analysis project Ga0123356, IMG submission 92546) | Embiratermes neotenicus P3 segment gut microbial communities from Petit-Saut dam, French Guiana - Emb289 P3 | ecosystem: Host-associated > Arthropoda: Insects > Digestive system > Gut ...
AGGCGAAACGGAGCGGAACGTGTGAGGCGGGAAAGCAAAGCTTTCACGACTCATGAAGTGGAGCGGAGTTAAACGAGCGAAGCGAGTTTCAACCTGCAGCAGCCGCGCAGCGGAAAACGGCCGGGCCGCAGGCCCAGCAATAAAACCCCGCCCGGGAGGGGCGAAAAAAAGTGCTTTTCGACAGCCGCCTGCAGGGCAAAAGAAAATATTTTTCACTAAAACTACACCTGAAAAAAAGTGCTTTTAAAACCCCGCCCGAAGGACAACCCCCCCCATTTTAAACAGGCGGCGCAGCCTTCAAAATAGGCAAGGACAAGTCCGCCAATTTCTCCTGTACGGAGTTGGCCTTGAGGCGCGAATGCAAGAAAGCGAAGTCCACGGCGTCGAGGGCCTGGTCCTGGTTGAAGCAACTGAAGACAAAACTTTCTTCACCGGTGCGAATGTCCACATGGCGTTGCAGGCACTGCGCACAAATTTCCTTCATCATACACTGCATGGGCGAGTTGATGGAGCCAATGGCTTTGTGCGTAGGTTTGAGAAAGTTTGAAAGCTTGCCTTTGCGCGCCGCTTTCACCGCCATCATCATCCTGTCGGAGCCGATGGCGATAATTCTGTCCACTTCGCCGGGTTGGACGAGGCTTGTGCCCATGGCGCCGTCCACATAGGCTTCCATGGCCTGCACAATGTTGCCTTTGAAGCTTTTGTCCTGAGGACGTCTGGGCGCAATAAGCTCCCCATCATCCACACTCCACACCACCTCATCCGCCGCCTTCTCCACCTCCTCCATTTTATAGGTGTCCCGGGAGTGTTTGAAACCCGCGAAATAGACAACGCGGCAACCTGCAGCCTTGAGTGCTTGCCCAATGGAAAACAACACCGCATTGCCCAAGCCGCCTCCTGCGAGGAAGACAGTTTCCTTGAGGGCAATTTCTGTGGGCTCGCCCGTGGGGCCCATCAACACAACACGCTGCCCCACTTTCAAGTTGGCGCACAGCTTGCTGGAAACACCCAACTCCAAAGCAATGACGGAAACGAGGCCTTTTTCAGCGTCCACCCAAGCGCCCGTCAACGCGACGCCCTCCATGGACAAGCGTTTTCCCAGGTGGAGTTTTGCGTCTTTCTCAAAGTTGTGCAGGCGGAAGAATTGCCCGGGCTGGAAGCGTTGGGCTGCCATGGGCGCCCTGAGGACAACCTCAAAAATGTTGGAGGTGAGGCGGTGGAGAGCCACCACTTGTGGAAGCAACATGTCTTCCAGTTTGGCAAACAGCGCCTCTTTGTGCTTGGCCCACTCGGCGGAGTTTTGGCCTTCACGCGCTTTGCGTTGTTGGGCAAACAACTCCACCAACAAGGGGTGTCCGTCGCGGGCTGAAGCCATGGCTTTGACGACGTTGCCGGCATAACCCGGGTGGTTGTCGCCATAAACCGAAACCAGACGCAAAGGCGCCTCGCTGTCGTGGCCTTCTGCGGGTTGCGCATAGGAAGTGAAGAAGCCGCGCTTGTCTGCGGGAGAAGCGGCCTCCAGCGAAAGCGCTTCGCCCTCCTTGCACAGTTTGAAGGTTTGGAAATAGCCGGACTTCGCGTTGAGTTGGAAGGTGCCTTTGTGCTCCTTCTCATAAACCGTGTTGGGCGAAGTGCCGGCCGCAATGCATACGGTGCGCGCGGGCAACTCCACCTGCCGGCCGGTGCCGGACAATTTGCCGTCCACAAACTGCATTTGCTCAAAGCGGAGGGCTTTGACGGCGCCAAAGTCGTCGGCGAGGGCTGCCGTTGGGCTGAGCAACTCACACACCTCCATGCCCTCAGCCAAGGCATGGTTAATTTCCTCATGGTTCATCCTATAAGCCGGTGAGTCCTTGAGGGTGCGGCGATAGCAAAGTTTTACCCCACCCCAAGCCTTCAGCAGGGGGAGGAAGTTGGGGGCTTCGTTGGCCTTGAGGGCGCGCGCCCTCTCCTCGCGCAGCAGCCGGGCGTGCTTGAGGAAGGTTTGGAGGATGTTTTGCTCCTCGGCGTCGAGTTTGGAGAGGACTTTCTCCTCGCCCATTTCGGCGCACAAAAGCTCAAACTGCGTGAGGGCTTTTTCCACCTGCACCGGGTAATAGGCCAACAACTCTGTGGCAGTGTCAATGGCCGTCAGCCCCCCTCCAATCACAACCGCAGGCAGTTGTATTTGCAAGTTGGCCATGCTTTCGCTTTTGAAAGCGCTTGAAAGCTGCAAGCCCATGAGAAAGTCCGAGGAGGTGCGCATGCCGCGAAGCAAGTTGTTTTGCATGGGCACCAACGTGGGCTTGCCCGCGCCCGTGGCAAGGGCCACGTGGTGGAAACCCAGTTGCCAGGCGTCCTCAATGCGCAAAGTCCCTCCCAAGCGCACGCCGCCAAACAGGGCAATGTTGGAATGGCGCGTCAAAATCAGTTGCAAGAGGGTGAGGAAGTTTTTGTCCCAACGCACCGTAATGCCATATTCCGAGACGCCGCCAAAACCGCGCACGCGTCTTTTGTCGAGTGTCGTCCAAAGGGTTTGGAGGCTCTCAATGGGCTCCAAGGGGTGGCCGTTTTTCCCCGTCCACGCGTCGGGGAGGGACTCCAGTTTGAGGCCGTCAATGCCGGCCACCACAAACCCCTCGTTGGCCAAGCAGTGGCACAGCGTATAGCCCGCAGGGCCCAACCCGGCCACCAACACGTTTTGCCCGCGGGGAGGCAACATAAACGGCCTCTTCACATTCATCGGGTTAAAGCGCGTCATGAGGGCATATATTTCAACGCCGAAGGGGAGGCTCAACACATCCACCAGCGTATTGGTTTCGACGAGGGGAATGTTGACAGGCTCCTGTTTTTGGAAAATGCAGGAGCGCATGCAGTCATTGCAAATGCGGTGCCCCGTACCGGCGCACAGAGGGTTGTTAATGGCAATCATCGCCAGCGAGGCCACCACATCCCCTTCCTGCCTCAACCTATGCGCCTCTGCAATATGCTCATCCAGAGGGCAACCCGTTTGAGGGACGCCCAAGGGGCCTTTTTTGGGTTGCATGCTGCCGTCTTCGGCTTTTTGGAGGAGGCCCTTGCGGCAACTGTCCTTGCTGCGCTCATGGCAAAAAACGCAGTCGTCGAGGGTACAACTCACCTTGCGTGGGTTTCCTCGGTTGTCGGTTAACAAAAACCCTTGCCTGCGCACGAGGTAGTTTTCATGGGCGCAAAGGGTATGTAGCGGCGGCGTCTCAACGGGCCCGGCAGCGGGGGTGGTGGACACCTTGGCCTCCACGAGGGCGCCAAAATCCATGGGGGCCGGCAGTTGCAGCGTTTCCCACAAGGTGCAGGCGCTGCCCATGGCATGCCTTTTGCGGCAATAGTCCTCACAAAATTGGAGCAAGCCTTTGAGAGAGGCCTCGGCATTCTCCTCCAAAAGCAGTTTGGCAAACTCGGGTTGGCCAAGGCCCTCGGGCTTGAGGGCTTCCTTGAGGGTGTGGACGAAGGCGTCGGCTTTGGCGACTTCTTCAGGATTGTTGCCAAAGCATTTGCTCATTTCCATGAGTTTGAGGACAGCTTGCGCAAAGGCAGCCTCCTCATCGCCGCCGCCAAAGCCGAAAGCCTTTTCAAGCAGAAGTTGCGCGTGGGTTTGCCAATAGGCCATGTCATTCCCGTCTTGGAAGGGGGCCTGGCCTTTTTTGAAAACGCGCCTTGAGACAAACTCGCGCCTAAATTGCGCCAGCATGTTTTCAAACAACAAGTCCTGTTTTTTGGCAGCAGCGGCTTCCTCAATGCCGAAGAGGCGGCAGACAAAGCGGCTATAGTGGCGGGCGACGCCCATGAGGGTTTGGGAGGTTTGAGGCGTTTCGCACAATTTGTCGCCTTGTGCACGCAGGGCCTCAAAAGCCACAAAGAGCGTCAAGTCTTCCTGTTGCAGGCTTTTCAAGAAAGCCTCATGGAGGCGCGCAAGCCCTTCAGGCTGGTGGAGCGCCTCAAAACAAAAACCTTCAATGCCCAGTGTTTTCATGCACGGCACTAAAGGCGGTTTTGCCTCAATGTCAAGCTGCAAAAAGGCCTAGCCGAGGTGAATTCTTTTCAAAACAAAAAGAGGCGTTGAAGCAAAACTTTCAGCTGACAAGTCCACCTCTCCCTCCAGCGTGCCCTCCACCTCCCCTTCCGCATTTAAAAGTGTATGGAAAACCAAAAAATGCCGAGGGGAATGGCCTGCCTCAAGGCGTGTCCACTGGGCCTGGCGGGCAAGCGGCGTCAAATTCCACGGGCCATAGGTTTTGAGGAAGCCGGAAACAGCCTCTTCCAGGGCCTTGGCCTCCCAGCCGGCATTTTCTCCGAGGCAAAGCATGGCCTCCTCCCATTGCCCGAGGGCCAACTGGCGCGACAAAAGGTGCACCTCCACACGTATGTGGCGAAGCAAAGCTTTTTTGTCTTTGGCCAGGGCTTCGGGTGTGAGTGCCGCCGCGGCATTTGTAGTTTCCTTTGGCACACGCTCGGCGTGGGGTGTGGGCATCCGCATTTCTTCCCACTCTTCAAGGAGGCTGCTGTCCACTTGGGCAAGCAAGGTGCGAAAGAAGGTGAGCATTTCTTCGCTGTCCTCGCTGCGCTGCGAAGAGGGAATGTTTTGCAGCAAAGTTTTATAAGCCTGGGCCACATAACGCAGAAGGACGCCCTCGCTGCGTGCAATGCCCAACTCGCGTACATATTCGTTAAAGGACATGCCTCTCTCAAACAACTCTCTGGCTACGGACTTGGGGTGGAGGTTGTCCTTCAAAAGCCAGGGGTGGGCTTTGGAGAAAATGTTGAAAGTGCCATAGAGAAAGTCCGCCAGGGGTTTGGGCCATTCGAGTTTCTCCAGGGCCTCCATGCGCTCCTCAAAGGGAATGCCGTCGGCTTTGAGTTGCGCTATTTTCTCGGTTTTGAGTTGGTTAAGTTGCGCATACAAAACGGGGAAAGGGTTTTCCAAAATGCTTTCAACAGCAGAGAGGACGTCCAGGGCATGGGTGGGGGTTTGGCTGTCCAAAAAGGGGAGGCAGGAGAGGAGAAAAAGGGAGAGGCTGTGGTTCAGTGAAAAGTCTTTCTGCAAGCCGGGCAACAAACACAACCTCGCAGGCCCGTTTTTGCTGCGCCTCTCCACACTCAACAAACCTGCTTCAACGAGGGAGGCCAGCAACACTTTGGCTTGGCGCAGCAAGTTGAGTTTTTGCACCGGAGAATTCATGGAGGACAAAACCAATTCCACCAATTTGGCATAACCTCCCACAGAGGAAGCCTCCCATGCCTGCAAGAGTTGAATGAGCAAGCCGTGGTTTAACTCAAAACGTGGAAGCAAAGTTTCGCAGGCTTGGGTTTGCAGGCGCTCAAAAGTTTTTTCGTCCCAATGCGCATAGCCTTTGGTGGGAGGCTTTTGCATCACCACCTTTTTTCCCTCGGCGCGTTTTTGGGAGAGTTTGAGGTTTTCAACAACGTGGGCAGGGGCCTGGACAAACACAAAACCCCTCTCGTCAAAACCCTTGCGGCCTGCCCTTCCTGCAATTTGCAAAAAGTCCCTCACGGTGAGGACGGCTGTTTTTTCCCCGTCAAACTTGCAAAGCTGTGTCAACAGCACCGTGCGTATGGGAATGTTAACACCCACCCCCAAGGTGTCTGTCCCTGAAACCACCTTCAACAAACCCTGTTGGGCCAAGCGCTCCACCAAGCGACGGTATTTGGGAAGCAAGCCCGCATGGTGCAGGCCGACACCGTGCCGAAGCAATTTGCAAAGCTCTTTGCCGAAGGGGGTGTCAAAACGAAAACCCACCAAAGCCTCTTTGAGTTTGTCCTTGTCGGCCTTGGAGAGAAAGTCCGTGGAGAGCAGGTTTTGGGCGGCGTCCGCAGCATTGCGTTGGGTGAAGCTGACGAGGTAGACGGGCGCTTTGTTTTCGCGCAGCAACTGCTGAATGGTTTCATGCAGCGGCAAGGTGGAATAGGAAAACTCCAGGGGGACGGGCCGCGTGCTGCTGCGTACTTGCGCGACGCTTTGGCCGGTTTTGTTTTCCAGCCACTGCACCAGTGAAGACATGTCGCCCAGCGTGGCCGACATGAGAAGAAACTGCGTCTCCGGGAGGGAAATGAGGGGAATTTGCCAAGCTGTGCCCCTCTCCTTGTCGCCGAAATAATGGAATTCATCCATAATGACGACGTCGGCAAACAAGCGCGCCTCGCGAAGGCAGAGGTTGGCCAAAATTTCCGCCGTGCAGCAAATAACAGGCGCCTTGGGGTTAACCGTCGCGTCACCCGTCAAAAGGCCGACGTTTTCAGCGCCGAAGGCTTCGCAGAGGGCAAAGAATTTTTCGTTGACGAGGGCTTTAACCGGGCAAGTATAAAAACTGGTTTTGCCCTCGGCGAAAGCAAAAGCGTGCAAAGCGAGCGCCACCAGGGACTTGCCGGAGCCTGTGGGCGTTGAAAGAATGAGGTGCTTGCCCGAAAACAACTCCAAAATGGCTTCTTCCTGCTCTGCATAGAGGGAGAGGCCCTGTGCTTTCACAAAATTGAGAAAGCCGTCGAAGGCAAGCTCCTTCGAGTTTTGTCCGGGGGTAGCTTGGGGCAAGAAGGAGAGCAGCGCGGGGGGGGTCGTTTTATCCATGGCAGAAGTCGCGTAGGTTTACCTATAGCCTATTTGGGCCACTGGGTTTGCAGAAACCAAAGCAATGTTGGTTTCCTGCTGCCTTGTCTAAGTTGCTGGGCTTTGCGCACAACCCAACAAGTCATACTCAAAAGCCTGAGTTATCTGCACAGGGCAAATGTCGCCCACTTGGGCTTCGCCGTCGTTAATATAGACGAGTCCGTCTATTTCAGGCGCCTGGCCCTCGTGCCTTCCCACCAGCAAGTGCTCGCTCTCCTCACTCCTGCCTTCCACCAACACAGGGAGGGTTTGGCCGACGAGTTGTAGATTGTGGGCTTTGTGGATGCGTTGTTGCGCCAACATCAGTTTTTTGTGGCGTTGGTTTTTTATTTTGGAAGGCACTTTGTTGGGCAGCAAAAAACTCGCTGTGCCCTCTTCGTCGGAATAAACAAAAGCGCCCAGCCGCTCAAACCGAATTTCCTCAATGAAGCGAAGCAGCGTTTGAAAGTCTTCCTCAGTTTCTCCAGGAAAGCCCACAATAACGCTGGTACGCAAAACCAAGTTGGGAATTTCTTTGCGGAGCTCCGCCAGCATGGCCTTGAGAAAAGCACTGTCTCTGCCGCGCTTCATGGCGCGCAGCAGCGTGTCCGAGGCATGCTGCGTGGGCATGTCCACATAGCGGGCAATGTTGGGGGTATCCGCCATCAGACGAATAAAACTTGGGCTAAGCACCCGCGGGTAGGCATACAGCAAACGAATCCACGAAAAAGGCAGCTGACTCAACTTAGCCAACAAATGTTCCAGCTTGGGTTTGCCGGGCAAGTCCATGCCATAGGCGGTGGTGTCCTGGGCAACCAAAATCAACTCCTTGACGCCTTCCTTCAGCAAGTTTTCTGCCTCACAAAGCAAGTCAGCCACGCTTCGCGAGCGCGAAGGCCCGCGCAGCTTTGGAATAATGCAAAAGCTGCAAGCGTTGTCACAACCTTCCGCAATTTTCAAATAGGCAGAATAGGGGGAAAGGGTGTTGACGCGGGGGGTTTGGGCGGTTTGCAGAAAGTGGGGCTCCTGCACATGAAGGCGCTTTTGCCTTTTGTCTTTTTGTGCAAGCAAGGGCGCCAACTGCGCGACGCTTGAAGTCCCCAAAAAATAGTCCACCTCGGGCATTTGGCCGGCCAAAACTTCTCCATAACGTTGAGCAAGGCACCCGAGGACAACCAAAGTGTCGCAACACCCCTGTTTTTTATATTGGGCAAGCTCCAATATTTTGTCCACGGACTCTTCTTTGGCTGGGCCGATGAAAGCGCAGGTATTGACGAGAATGACACGCGCTTGCTCCGCACTTCTCACAAAATGCCACCCGTCGGCTTTGAGAGCGCCCAGGAGAATTTCAGAGTCCACTTGGTTTTTGGGGCAACCCAGTGTGCACAGGAAGAGGGTTTTGTCTTGGGAGGAAATAAGCTCTGTCATTGGCTTGGGCTTGTGTCAGAAGTTGGGCAAAATTGCAAAACCGTCTTCCAAGAGCCAAAGCTTATGCTAACAGCGAGGGATTATGCCCACAGGGTTTATTGAAGATTTAAATCCCCCCCAAAAAGAGGCGGTGTTGTTTCAAAATGGCCCCATGTTGATTTTGGCAGGGGCCGGCAGCGGGAAGACGCGCGTATTGACACACCGCATTGCACATTTGGTCCAAAACCACCAAGTGGCGCCTTGGCAGGTGCTTGCCGTGACGTTTACGAACAAAGCGGCCAGGGAAATGAAGGAGCGGCTTTCAAAGTTGTTGGGCTCATCCGCAGATTCGCTTTGGGTTTCAACCTTTCACTCCGCCGCAGCGAGGGTTTTGCGCACGGAAAGCGAGGCAGCGGGTTTGTCGCGCTCCTTTGTTATTTATGACGAGGCAGACCAGCTTTCTCTTCTTCGGCGTTTGTTGCGGGAAATGAATGCGGATGAACACAACCTAACGCCCCGAGACATGCTGAGTTTTATCGACAAGCAAAAAAATGAAGGGAAACTTCCTGAGGAGTTGGGCGAAGAGCCTGAAGGCGAGTTGCTTTCTGAAGGGACAGAGGGCCTGTCTTCCAGGACAGAGCGCAAGTTGAAAAAATGGCATTTCCAAAAACGCGTCTATGAGGCTTACCAAAAGCAATTGACGCGCGCCAACGCTGTGGACTTTGGAGACTTGATGGTTTTGTGGGTGAAGTTGCTTCGTGACAACGAAGCGCTTCGCCAAAAATACCAACGAAAGTTTAGACACGTCCTCGTGGATGAATTTCAAGACACCAATGCTGTGCAATGGAATTTGCTCAAGCTGTTGGTTCCCCCTGAGGGGAATTTGGTTGTTGTGGGCGACGATGACCAGAGCATTTACCGCTGGCGCGGTGCGGACGTGAGAAACTTGCTTGGCTTCCAGGAGGCCTACCCAGGCGCCAAAATGGTGAAGTTGGAGCAAAATTATCGCTCCTTTCAAAACATTTTGGATGCAGCCCACGCCGTCATTTCCAAAAACCGTCAGCGCATGGACAAACGGCTTTGGACCCAAAGCGACAAAGGCCCTCGTTTGAGCATGGTTGTTGCACACAACGAGCGCACCGAGGCCCAGGAGATTGTGTCGCGCATTCACAGGTTGGCCAGGGAAGAGGGCATTCCTCTTTCGGAGATGGCGGTTTTTTTCAGGACACATGCCCAAAGCCGGGTTTTGGAAGAAAGCCTCCGCATGGCGCGCCTGCCCTATGTGTTGTTGGCGGGCCGCAGTTTTTGGGAGCGCGCAGAGGTGAAGGATGCCATTGCCTATTTTAGGGTAATGACCAACCCCTATTCGGATGTGGACTTGTTGCGCATTGTCAACATTCCTGCCCGCGGCATAGGCGACACCACCCTGGAAAAGCTGCTTGCCCACGCACGCAAAAAAGGAAGCTCCTTCTATGAAGCCTTGCTTGAGCATGAAACGGTTGAGGGCCTGAATGCTTTGGCAAAAAAACGCATTGCCGCCTTCACCGAGTTGCTGACAAGGCTGATTTCTTTTGCAAGAGAGAACCCACAAGCTGCCGTGGCTGCAGAACGCATGCTTCAAGAGACGGGGTTGCTTGCAAGCTGGGTGCAAGAAGGCGGAGAAGAAGCCCAGGGACGCGCCGACAACTTGAGAGAATTGGTTTCCGCTGCGCTGGAGTTTGACAAAAGCTATGCCACAACAAGTGCCGTTGTTTCCGGCGACGCATTGGAAAGCTTGCCTCCTTTGGAAGCTTTTCTGGAGCAGATGAGTTTGGTGAGTGAGGCGGACACTGAGGATGGGCAGGGGAAAGTTTCGTTGATGACTTTGCATGCAGCCAAGGGGTTGGAGTTTGACGTGGTGTTTATGACAGGGATGGAGGAGGAGGTTTTTCCTCACCGACGTGCAACAGGGTTTGAGGTAGACGAGGAGCAGATGGAGGAGGAGCGTCGACTCTGCTATGTGGGGTTTACGCGTGCACGCAAGAAACTCATTCTCAGCTTGGCCCAAAGCAGAACTCTGTTTGGAGAACTCCGCTTCAATGCACCTTCCCGCTTTTTGTTGGACGTCCCTCAACACTTGTTTGAGCCACACCCCATGCTTGTGCAAAAGACGCAAAGCGCACCGACGCCCAAACAAAACGCCTCCGGTTGGCGCGTGGTGAAAGGCGAAGACTATTGCAGCGACGACTACTCACAGCATGCAGACAACCCTGTGGGGGCTTTTGTCTTCCATGCGCAGTTTGGCAAAGGCAAAGTGCTTTCCTCCAGTGGAATGGGCGCCAACGCAAAGCTGACGGTCCGCTTTGAAACCGTTGGCGTCAAAACGGTTGTTGCGAGATTTTTGCAGCTTGCGTGAAAGAGGCAAAAAATGAAGGAAGCATTGGAACCATGGTTTTTGGAGTTGCCGAAGGCGGATTTGCATTGCCACTTGGACGGAAGCCTGAGAATTCAAACTTTGCTGGCCTTGGCGAAAGAACAGGGCATTCCACTGGAAAGCTCTTCCCCCGAGGAGCTCAAACGTCGGTTGAAACTTGGCATGCCCTGCGAAAACCTGACGGACTATTTGCGTGTGTTTTCAACCACGGTTTCTGTGCTGCAAGATGCGGCCTCGCTGGAGCGCGTTGCTTTCGAGTTGGCTGAGGATGCACACCAGGAAAACATTGCCTACCTTGAAGTGCGCTATTCCCCGGCGCTGCACACAGAAAAAGGCATGCGCCTGAACGAAGCTGTTGAGGCGGTGTTGCTTGGGCTTGGCAGAGCCAAGCAGACCTATGGCATTGCCTTCGGTGTTGTTGTTTGCACCCTGCGGCATTTTCCTTTGAAGACGTCGATGGAACTTGCAGAAGTTGCGAGTCGGTTTTTGGGAAAAGGTGTTGTGGCCTTTGACTTGGCAGGTGGAGAAGCACCCTTTCCGGGCGCTCCCCACAAGCTTGCCTTTGAAAGGGCTTTGCAGCTTGGGCTTTCCATAACGGTACACGCAGGAGAAGCCGCCGGCGCGGACTCTGTGCGGGAGGCCTTGCACATGTTGAAAGCCCAACGCCTTGGACATGGCGTTCGCCTGGTGGAGGATGCGGCTTTGGAAGAGGAGGTTTTGAAAAGGCGCATTCCCTTGGAATGCTGTCCGACTTCAAACGTGCAAACCGCGGCTGTTGCCGACATGCAAAAGCACCCGCTGAAACATTTTATACGCCAAGGAATGTGTGCGACGCTGAATACGGACAACCGTCTGGTTTCGGACACCACCCTCTCCAGAGAATATGCACGCGCCTATTTTGAAATGGGGATGAGCCTTCCAGAGTTGTGTGTTGTGGCGCGCAACGGTTTTGAGGCCGCTTTTATGGAGGAGGCGTCAAAGAAGCAGATGTTGGCTCGGGTGGATGAGCGTCTTGCGCGGATGTCGACTTAGCAAGCGCCAGACAAGCCCCCAACGCCCACGTGAAGGCCAAAATGGCAATGTCTTGAAACAACGGGTCATGCATGAAGCTGAGGCACGCGAAGAAAAGCAAAATGCTCAAACCGGTTGCGCCAAAGCGCTTTTGACGAAGAAAGTCTCTGGCCAAAGCCAAAAAAGCCATGAATGCGAGAAACAAACCTATGAGACCACTTTCAGCTGCAACAGACAGCGCCTGGTTGTGGGCTTTCCCGGGATTTTCTTTCACATACAAAGGCATGTCCTCCGAAGGAAATGCCGAAGGCTGAAATTTGCCTGCGCCGACGCCGACCAGCGGTGAGGATTTGACGGCGCGCCAACCTGAATTCCAAAGGGTGATGCGGTCGCCACTGCCTGCATGGCTTAACGAAGAAATGAGGCGGTGGCGCAAGCCCTCATTCCATGCAAGGGCCAATGCAGAAGCCAAAACAAGCCCGGAAATACACAGCAGGGCCCACTTGCGTTTGGGCATTCCAAGCAAAAGTTGAAAGGCCAAAGCCAAACACAAAGAAAATGCGGCCATGCGTGCAAAGGGGAACCAAACAACGGAAAAGCTGCCCAACACACAAACAGCAACCCAATGCCAACGACGCTTGGCGGCAAAAAGTGCAAGCCCCAAACTCAGCAGAGAAAAAAGACTGCCCGTGGTGGCAAACTTCAGACGGTGAAACAAAAGCCCGCCCGCCATATAGCGGCCGGGTTGTCCGGGGACTTCTTCATAGACGCGGTAGAAGTTGCTTTTGAGAAAAGAGAAGGCGGCAAACCCTTCTGCCGAAGGCCAGAGGCCAAAATGCTGAAAGGCTGCCGTCAGACAAGACAACACCCACAAAGCCATGCCGCCCCAAAGCACGCGCCATGTCCACTTGGGGCCTGCCAAAAGAAAAGCGTGGGCAGCCACAGGAAGCGCCACAAGCAACAACATGCGTCCAACCCCGGAGCCTTTGGGCACATGGCCAAAACACAAGGGGGCAAAAATGGCCCAGAGAATGAAAGTCAAAAGCCAACGCCAAGTCCAGACGGCTTCTTTGAGTTGAGCCCATGGCGGACGCGCCCAAAACGCAGCAAGAAGACAAAGCCCCGCGCCCACATGCGCCAAAGCTTCAAAGCTCAGCAAACCCACCACCCAAAGAGACAAGCCCATGCCTGCCAAATTTTGGGCGCAGCGCTGGCAATGAGGCATCATTGGAGAGGACAACGCCTCAGTCGATTTGTGTTCCTTTGGCGATGACGACGATGCCGCTGTCGGTAACATGAAAGCGCTTTCGGTCTTCTTCCAAGTCCACGCCAATGGTGGTGTTGGGAGGAATGGTGACGTTTTTGTCAATAATCGCTTTTCGAATGACGGCATGCCGTCCGACTTCAACATTCTCCATGAGGATGGAGTCTGAGACTTCGGAATAGGAGTTGATGCGCACCTTGGGCGAGAGGATGGAGCGGTTGACGCGGCCTCCCGAAAGGATGCAGCCTTCACTCACCATGCTGTCCGTGGCATAACCTGCGCGGTTTTGCTCAAAGTCTGCGAAGACGAATTTCGCTGGAGGCAAGCTGGCGATATAAGCGCGGACGGGCCATTGCTGGTTATAGAGGTTGAAGACGGGCTCCACGGCGATGGTGTCCATATTCGCGGCATAATAGGCGTCGATGTTTCCAACGTCGCGCCAATAGCCGCGCTCGTTTTGCGTCTGCCCAGGGACAATGTTGGTGGCAAAGTCATAGGCATAGACGCGGGCATGCTTATGCAACTTGGTCAGGATAGATTTACCAAAGTCATGGGAAGAGTTAGGGTCCTTCGCATCCTTCACCACCTCATCCACGAGCGCAGAAGTATTGAACAGATAGTTACCCATGGAGGCCAAACACATTTTAGGGTTGTTAGGCATGGGGGGTGGGTTTTTAGGTTTCTCAAGGAAGTTACGGATAGCTCCATTTTCGTCCACGTCAATAATGCCGAATTGGGAGCCTTCCTCAAGGGGCACGGGAATGGCCGCCACCGTGCAGTCGGCTTGGTTTTGGCGGTGGAAGGCCTCCATTTGCGCGACGTCCATAATATAAATGTGGTCGGCGCCGAAGACATAGACATGGTCGGGCTGTTCGTCGGAGATGAGGTTAAGGTTTTGGAAGATGGCGTCGACCGAGCCCTTATACCAGTCTCCTCCCGTACGCATTTGTGCCGGGACAGGCTCGCAATAGTGGCCCATGAAGGCGGCCATTCGCCAGGCGCGCGAGAGGTGGTTATTGAGGGAGTCGGACTTATATTGGGTAAGGACTTTAATTTTATAAATACCCGAGTTAACAAAATTAGAGAGGCAGAAGTCGATGATGCGATAGCGCCCGCCGAAAGGCACAGCCGGTTTGGCGCGTTCTCGCGTTAGGGGTTCCAAACGTGTTCCTGCGCCGCCAGCCAAAACCATTGCAAGAGACTTGCTCATGGTGTTTTCTCCTTTTCTTCACTGTTCATTTTTGGGGGACGTTGAATTTGACTGTCAGGATAGCTTTCAGCTGCTTCGAAATAGAGTTTTCTAGGATAGCTTCGATGGTTGCGAGGAGGGTTTTTGGGGAGGATGAGGGAGATTTCTTTGCCAGGCTCAGCAACCATTTTCGTATCGTCACAGAACAACCATTCTTTTCGGAGGTTTTCGTCTTCTGAGACATAGAAGATGTCCGGGGCGGGGCTACGTTGTTCTGGCGTGGGGCACCATTCTTTGCGTGCTTTGGCGATAATGGAGGGTTGTTGTTTTTTCCACTCGTCGATGGCCTTGCCTTCTTCAAGTATCCAGAGGAGTTCAGGGGCTTGTTCGAGGCGTTGGCGAGACTGGGAGAGAAGTCCTGAGGCGCGGCGGACCAAGCTCATAATTCGAGCATTTTTAGCAAAAGCGCAACTGGGGCTTTGGAAGATGAGATTTCCGAAGCCGTCCAACAAGGGTTTGACTTGAGGGCTCAGTTTCAGGAGGGCAATTTGTTGGTTTTCAGAAAGTTTTGTTTTCCCGGAGGTATCTTCCAGGAAGGTGTCTGCGAACGTGTTGAAGCGGGTCAATTCGGTTTCGACGAGCTTTTGATCGGCTTCGCAGACGTGAATGGAGCGCCAGTCTCGAAATTGTTGCCGAAGGGGGAGGTTGGTAAGGGGGGGAGGGGTTATAGAATGGGAACAGGCCACCATAAAGATGAAAAGAGTTGCCTGTAGGAGGAAAATTATTTTGGATGGCATCATAGCTACCTAATGCTGTGATAGGTTCCGCAATCATGTGCAGTCAAGAAACCCGAGTAACAAAAGTTGACAAGCTCGACCAGCACTTCTCTATTAGTCAGGAGGGGTGTCTTGTGCAAATCCATGGCCCTAACCTTGGGAAGAAATATGTGCTCGACATAGAAGAGTCTACCATTGGAAGAGATTCAAAAAACAACATTGTCGTTGATTTGGACAATGTTTCCCGCAGACACGCCAAAATTACCATTCGAGAAGGGCACCCTCACCTTGTGGACTTGGGCTCGACGAATGGGACTTATTTAAACGAAGAAGAACTGTCCGAAGAGCACATGCTTAGAAGTGGGGACTTAATAAAGGTTGGGGGGGCAATTTTCAAGTTTTTACAGGGGAATAATGTCGAGTCACTTTATTATGAAGAAATCTATAAGCTTACGATTATTGATGGTCTGACTCAAATTTATAACAAGCGTTATTTTCTGGAGTTTTTAGAGCGGGAGTTGGGCAGGGCGAAGCGTTATTCGAGGGATTTAAGTTTAATTTTATTTGACGTTGATCATTTCAAGGCGGTGAATGACCAATATGGGCATTTAGCGGGGGACTATGTATTGAAGGAGTTAGCGGGGATGGTGTGTGCGTTCATACGGAAAGAAGAATGTTTTGCGCGTTATGGGGGGGAGGAGTTTGCGGTGGTTGTCCCGGAGTCCGGCCCCCGGAATGTACGTGTATTTGCTGAAAAGCTTCGTGTTTTAACGATGGGGCACAAGTTTATATTTGACGAGAGGAAGATACCGATTGCGTTATCGCTGGGGGTAGCCGACTTAAAGCCGGAGATGAAAGACGTTGAAGCTCTGATTAAGGCGGCGGACGAGCAGCTTTATGTGGCGAAGAAGACGGGCCGCAACCGTGTATGTGGCTAGGGGGCGGCCTGTCTAGAAGGAGACATAGACTCCGAGTTGGGCGCCCACGCGTTGATAGAAGGCTTTATCTGCGGAATAGGGGTTTCCCGGAGCAGGCTTAAGGTTGAAGTTGGTACGGGAATAAAAGCCGGAGAGGCGCGCATGGAGGGGGCCGATGATTTTGACGCCGACGCCGAGTTTGCCTTCCATTCCGAAAGCGGAGCCCTCGGGGAAATAGGGTTCAGCGAGGATGTCCTTTGCCGACAGCACGGGGAGGATGGAGAAGTCTCCAAAAATGACCACCCAGTTGGAGGCGAAGGGCAACTCAAAGCCGACGCCGATTCTAAGGGCGGTGAGGTTAAGTTTGGGGAAGCCGCTCAACTCTGTCCCATCCTCCAGGGTACCGTGGGAGAAGCTGATGTGTTGCACGCCCAGCATGGGGGTAACAGCGCCCCCCCATGTTTTGGAGAATTGCAGGCGCCAACGCAAGCCGCCGTCGATGAGCATCCAATTCATAGGGAAGGCATGCTCCAGCTCATCCTTGGTTTTAAGTCCCAAGCCATAGCCGAACTGGATGTCCAAGCCGATGCCGGAGAAGAGCCCCAAGTCCGTGAAGGCCAGAGGATAGAATTCGGCCTTCAGCGTAGGAACGGCTTGGATGGTAGCGTCAAAGGAGCGCAGGTTGGTAGCGTTGCTGAATTCCAGAGTATGTTTAAAGAGGTGCAAGTCGAGGGCAAAGGAGGCGATGGGATAGGGGTAGGCGGTTTTTTCTATTTTTTCCTCAGGGGGCATTTCAGCAGGGGGAGGAGGAGGGGGAGGGGGTGTTTCCCTGGGGGATATTTTCTCTCGGCGCTGGGAGGCAGGTGGGGGAGGAGGAGGAGGGGGTGGGGGCTGCTGTTGTGGCGGCGGGGGAGGTGGCTGTGTTGGGCCTAGGTCCTCGGGAGGGGGCTTGGAAGTGGGCCCGTTGTCTCTGGGGGGGGCCTGTCGGCGTATTTTGAGTGCTTTGGAGAAGGTTTGGCGGAGTTTATTGGCGTTATTGGGGCTCAAAGCAGCGGAGGGGGTGAGGGGGAAGGTGGCTTTGGCCTGTACTTTTTTAGTAGCGCCATTTTGGGCAACGACTGTCCAACTGCGCTGGGCGGATTTGCCTTTTTGGGCGGGGGCCGTTTTCAGGCTGTTGTTGAGCACCCATTGGATGCGGTGTTTTTTTATTTTTTGCCAATCCAGCTTTTTGTTCGTCATAACGCTTTGGGGGTTGACGCACTCAGCGGTGGTTTGCTCGCACAGCAGGGCATGGACTTGCTGGTTAGCGGCAGCAGCGGCCTTGCCTGGAGCGGGGACAATAACCATACGTTGCGCTTGGGCGGCGAAGGCAGCGAGCAGGAGGAGCAAAAGGGGCGACCGGAGTTTCATAAAGAGAAGGCCTCAAGAGGATAGTGGGGAAGGGGGGGCATTTTCTGGAAGGTTAAAGCGCTGTTATTTTGGACAGTTGGTGCAGACCGGCATTCTGCAATTGCCTCTGGACGGACTTCTATCATACCAAGACTCTCATCTCGGAAAAAAATCCTAAAACGTGGTGTATACCTTTTGCAAGGAGTTTGGCTGATGGCACTTGGCATTCATTTGGAGTGGACACCTAACCCCAACACGTTGAAATACGTTTTAAACCACCCCCTCCTTTCGCAGGGCAGCCTGAGTATTTCTTCGAAGGAGCAAGCGAAGGTTTTGTCGCCTTTGGCGGACAAGCTTTTGGGGTTGGAAGGGGTAAGCGGGGTAACATTGGGGATGGGGTTTATTTCGGTAACCAAGGGGGCGGCAGGGGAGTGGGTGAAGATAAACGACTGGGTAGTCGAGGTATTAGAGCAGCATTTAAGTGCAGGCGAAGCGGTATTAACGGAGGAGGGGCAGGCCTATTTGGAGGAGCAGGCGAACAGGGACTGGACGGGGATAGAGTCCCGCATAGCGAAGGTACTGGAGACGGAGATACGTCCGGCCTTAGCGATGGACGGGGGGGATGTGGCGTTGGAGCGTTTTGAGGGGGGCGTGGTATATTTGCATTTAAGGGGGGCGTGTGCGGGCTGTCCCTCGGCTAAAATTACCCTAAAGATGGGCATAGAGGTACGTCTCAAGGAAGCCGTCCCTGAGGTGCAGGAGGTGGTGGCCCTCTGAGAGGCAAGTCGCGCGAGGGGTTGAAGGCGGGGCAGGTGGAGGCAGAGTTGCTGGAAGGCCAGTCCAAGGCTTTGCTTCAGGCTTTGCACCTTTTGACGCCCACAGGCGCGCTGAATGCGGATGCGCGGCGCAAACTCAAGCAAGTGAACCACCTGATACGCCTGTTGGAGCCGGCCATTGAGGACATATATGCGCGGCACGAAGAGCCCTGTTTGGTAGACGTAGGGAGTGGCAAAGGCTATTTAGGTTTTATATTACACGAGTTGGTATTGGCCAAGCGTGGCCGCGGGCAACTCTATTGCGTAGAGTCCAACGCAGAGCTTTTGGCGCGTGCCGAAGGCATGGCCCAGGCCTTGGGGTTTTCGCGTTTGCGTTTTATAGCTGCGCCCATTGCAACAGCCATATTGCCTGAGCGTGTGCACTTGGTGACGGGGCTGCATGCCTGTGACACGGCGACGGACGATGCTTTGGCGCGCGCTTTGTTGTTGGGAGTGGAGCATGTGGCGTTGGTGCCGTGTTGCCAAGCGGAGTTGGCGCGTGCATTGGCGCAGTGCAAGCCGGCGGTGGAGGCTTTGCACGCGCTTTTTTCGCACCCTTTGCACCGCCGCGAATTTGGCTCTCACCTCAGCAATGTCGTGCGTTGTCTTGCCGCCCAAGCCATGGGCTACCAGGTTTCCGTAACAGAGTTGGTGGGGTGGGAGCATTCAGCGAAGAATGAGTTGTTGTTGTGCCGCCGCGTGCAGGCGCGCAACGCGAAGGCGCAAAAGCAACTGTCGGCCCTATTGGAGTTGTTGCCTGTGCGGATGCACTTATTAGAAGCACTCTCTTTTGCCCATGCGGGCGGGGGGTAAAAGCATTTCTTTCCCCCTTCCAGGGGGGGGTTAAAAGCACTTTTTTTAGGGGGTTGTTTTCTTGGGCCTGCGGCCCGGCTGTCTCCGCTGCGCGGCAGCCGTAGGTTGAAACTCGCTTCGCTCGTTTAACTCCGCTCCACTTCATGAGTCGTGAAAGCTTTGCTTTCCCGCCTCACACGTTCCGCTCCATTTCGCCTACCGGCGAGTCACTTTTTTGTGTGACAAAAAAGTAACCAAAA
>Ga0123356_10002699_pt1 | contig 18847 bp, 14 predicted proteins | sample TergutEmb28metaG_2_FD_92546 | JGI IMG/M metagenome (GOLD analysis project Ga0123356, IMG submission 92546) | Embiratermes neotenicus P3 segment gut microbial communities from Petit-Saut dam, French Guiana - Emb289 P3 | ecosystem: Host-associated > Arthropoda: Insects > Digestive system > Gut ...
CAGAACGACCTTCATGCCGTCCAGCCGCCGCGGCAGATGCCCGCGCAAATGCTCGCCGTATGTATGGATCGCGCCGGAGAAGCACTCGATCCTGCCCAAAGCGGCGCCCCTGGCGCGCGGGATGGCCTCCTTGTTCTCCAGCAGTGATTCTATCCGTTCTTCCTGCTCTTCGGACAGCTTGTTGCCGTCTGTGGAAAAGAATTTTATGCCGTTGTCGCCAAAGCGGTTATGAGAAGCGGAAATGACCACGCCAAAGCCCGCGTTCAAACGGCGGCAGAGAATCGCCACTCCGGGCGTGGGAATGACGCCGAGAAGCAGCACGTCGACCCCAACCGAACAAACCCCGGCGGAAAAGGCGGCTTCCAGCATATCCCCGGAAAGGCGGGTGTCCCGGCCCACAATGATTTTCGCCCGGCCCACCGGCTCATCAGCCGCGCTCTCCCGGCGCAGCAAAACCGCGGCCGCGGCCCGGCCCAAATCGAAAGCCAGCTCCGGCGTAAGTTCCACATTCGCCTCTCCCCGTACGCCGTCAGTGCCGAAATGCCTGCCCATTGATGTCCTCCTTGTGGGTCAAAAGATGAAAAAACGGTGTTTTTTGCCTTAAAAATTTATTTCTTTATGACGAGACATGCGCCATAATTTTTTTCTATGAATGAGATGACAATAACCATACTTCAGGGAAATGGCAATCATATTCTATTGTACAGATTTCAGGCAAGGGGTAGTCATATGTTATCAAATTTACACGGGTCAACGCTGCCGCCCCCTAATGTACGATGCAGTTTTTCTGTTTTTATGCCAACAAATCACTTCAAAAGAATGTTGGCGGGGAAATCCACCGCCGGGCGGCTATAGCGGCTGATGATGGCCGTTGCCGAGCGCAGGCCGTCCACCGCCGAGCTGATGATCCCGCCGGCATAGCCCGAGCCCTCTCCCGCCGGGTATAGGCCGGAAGTGTCAACGGCTTCCAGCCCGCTGTTCCTCAGGATGCGCACCGGCGAGGAGGTGCGTGTTTCCACCCCCGTCAGCCAGGCGTCGTCCGCCTCGAACAGAGAAAATTTTTCCGACCATTCACAAAGGGCCGCGGCGATCTCATCCGCCAGCGGCGCGGGCAGGATCCGGCGCAGATCGGCCGGAACGACGGCGGCGCTCAGAGGTTTGAAAGCAGCTTCGGGCGGGGACGAGAGACGTCCGGCCAAAAAATCCTCCAGCCTCTGCGCCGGCAGGGCGTGCGCGCCGCCGGCCAGCTCAAAGGCGCGTTTTTCGATTTTCTGCTGCCAATACATCCCGGCCAGAGGGCCCGCGCCGTAATCGCTTTCATCCACCGTGACCACCACGGCGCTGTTGCCGCGGCCGGATTTGCGGGGAGAAAAGCTCATGCCGTTGGTGACCAGGCCGTCGCTTTCGCTGGAAGCGTTGATCACATATCCCCCCGGGCACATACAAAAAGTGTAAATTCCCCGCTTGCCGCGCTGCAAGGTCAGGTGATAATCCGCCGTCCTGAGGGCCGGGTGGGAAGCGTTTTCTCCATACTGAGCCAGATTGATGTTTTTTTGACTGTGTTCGATGCGCAGGCCGACCGCGAAGGGCTTAGAGGCCAGCGCCACCTGCTTGCCGTGCAGCATGATGAAGATATCGCGGGCGCTGTGGCCGGGGGCCAGAACCAAGACCTGCGCCGGTATCTCGCCCTTGTTTTTGATCTTCAACCCGCAAAGCGCTTTGTCCTTCAAAATGATTTCTTCAAGCTTGGTGTCGAAAAAGACGCGCCCTCCCAGGGAAATGATTTTCCGGCGCAGGTTGGGCATCACTTTGCGCAAGACGTCGGTCCCCAGATGCGGCTTATGCCAATACAGTATATCCGCCGGGGCGCCGCAACGTACCAATTCGTCGAAAACTCTTTGAGAAAAAACGCTGTTGCCGCGGAAAGTCAGTTTGCCGTCGGAAAAGGTGCCGGCCCCGCCCTCGCCGAACTGCGCGTTGCTCTCGGCGTTCAAAACGCCCGTCCGCCAAAAATTCTCGATGTCGAGAACCCTGCTCTGCACGTCGCGGCCCTGCTCAAAAAGCAGCGGGTTATATCCGTTTTCCGCAAGCGCCAGGGCCGCGAAAAAGCCGGCCGGCCCCGCCCCCACCACCACCGGAGGATAGACAAGTGCTTCTTTGCCGGGAAGCGGCGCAAAAACCTCATCAGACGGGCGCGGTTCCAGCTTGACGCCGCGGCCTCTGGCCAAGAGGGGGCCGTAATGGCGGCAGTTGATGTCAACGGTATAAACGAAAACGGGGCGCTCCTTTTTGCGGGCGTCCAATGCCTTTTTTATGATTTTGAATTCGCTGATGGCTTCCGGCTTGACCCCCAGGATGCGCGCCGTTTTCTGGAGCAAAACAGCCTCTTCTTCATCCAGGGAAAGCTCGATCCCGCTTAAACGCAAAGCCTTTATTTCTTTCATATTCCCCCCTGCTGATTCTTATGAATCTTACAAAAGAACTATGCTTTTATTTAAGCGCTGAACTGCATAAGCAGCAAACACTGTGTCCGCGGCTTGCCCCTGAGTTCTGTGGCGGACGGCAACAGTTGAAGTGCCCGAAGAGTCTTTTTGACACGCCAAATCACATTTTTCTGAACCCGGGACAATCATGGTGCGGTGGGAATGTTCCGCACGGAAAGACTTTCTCCCCGCCCCCCAAAGAGGAACAGGAAGGTGCGAATCAGGGCGCGTCTTCCTCACCGCCGGGGTCAGGAGGCTCCGGGACTTTGATGGTGACGGTTATGCTTTGCGGCGTAGCAGAAACAAAGCTGATATCTTTGTTCGCAGGCAGAATGATCCTCAAATCCACGATATGTTCTCCCGGAGGCAAGCCGTAAAGGTCAAGATAGACCTGGATATCCTCCGCCCTGATCAGAGCCACCACGGTGGCCGCGCCGGAGATGGTCACACTGGTGAGAAGCGCATGCCCAAATTCCACCTCAATTTCCGGGCTCACGGGCAAGAATCTGGGTATGACGGCCAAATTCTCAAAGGTCTTTTCTCCGATCGGTTCTATGCGCAGGATCACGCGCGCTCTGGTGACCTCGCCCAGAGAAACGCCGGCCGTCGTCACTATGTCAACAAACACGTCGATGTCCTGGCTGGCGCCGGTGATGTCAATGGGCGTTGTCGAAACGCTGAGCAGGCTCGAAAGCACGCTCCAAGTGCCGTAGACCTTCACGGTTTCCGGCTCGACAATGACGCGTGTCAAGACATAGCCTGGGGCCGGGGTCCCGACCCAGGTAGGGTCGATCGTCACGGTTTTGTCCGGCTGGTCGCTGGTGATGACGACGCTGACCTCAACCGTGGCGGGGCTGACGGTGAAGTGCTGTGTGAGAACCTTTTTGTCCTTGTCCACCACCTGAACCGGCAAATGCTGGGTATAGGTGGACGTTCTGGCTTCCAGGGCAATCGTCACAAAAACCAGGTCTATCTCATCCAGATATTTGGCCGGCCCGGAAATTTCCACCTCTTTGGTGCGGGTGTCGGGAGCGCTCCTTTGGTATCCGGGAGCGGGAGGCTGGGAAGAACTTAACTCGATTATGGACAGTTCGAAAACGCGTGTTTCCATCTGCTCGATCTCGATGGTGAGCAAATCGGGCGAAACGGCAACGAGCTGCACTCCGTCCGGCAGAGAAGACAAAGCGACCCTCGGCTCATGCACCCCAAGGCCCAGCCCGCCCAAATCAACATATGCGTGGATATCCGTGGTCAGGAGCTCCTCCATGACCCGGTCTGAGCCCTTAACCCTCACCTGCACCTGATAATTCCCTTCGGCCACATAGAGATCAGAAGCCAGGTTGCGCAGCTCCACCGGCACGGTATAGATGCGTTCCGTTGCGGAAATTTGCGCCATGCCGACATAGAACCACAAAAGAAGGGCCATTGCCAGAGAACCGAGCCGGAAAAAGACGAGGTTGCTCTTGTTTTTGTCTTTTTTCTTTATTTTGTTCGTTTTTTCGCTCGCTTTTTCGCTCATTTTTTCGACTTCCCTTTCTTTGGCCAGCCCTGCCAGAAACGCTGAGAAGGCTTTTGATCATGAGAGAGATCCTGTAAAAGCATTCCGCGCAACTGCTTTTCTTCCAGATAGCGCACCAACTTGCCTCCTTTGGCCACGGAAATGACGCCGTTTTCCTCCGAAACAACGATGGCGACGGCATCCGACACCTCGGAAATGCCGATGGCCGCACGGTGTCTGGTGCCCAAAGAAGTGCTGATATACGGATTGTCGCTCAGAGGCAGAAAGCAGGCGGCGGCCATGACCCTGTCGCCTTTGATGATCGCCGCCCCGTCGTGCAGCGGGGTGTTGGGAGAAAAGACATTGGACAAAAACTCCTCGCTCACCACGGCGTCGATCTTCACGCCGGTTTCAACATAGTCGCTCAGGCCGGTTTCGCGCTCCAAAACAACGAGGAGGCCTGTCTTGGTTTTGGCGCAGGAGATCACGGCTCCGATCAGTTCGTCCACCATGTGAAGCATATCCGCAGAAGTGAGAGAGTTTTTTATGTTAGAAAAAAACTGGCCTCTGCCCAGCTGCTCCAAAGCCCGGCGCAGTTCCGGCTGAAAAATCACGGCCAAGGCGATGAGGATGACCGACCAAACCGCGTTCAACATCCAGCGGATGGTGTTGAGCTGCAGAAAACCGCTGATGATATAGACCAGCAAAAGCACAAGAATACCCTTGACCAACTGCATTGCCCTGGTGCCGCGGATCAGCATCAAGAGTTGGTATATGACATAGGCGACGAGCAAAACGTCGACTATGGTGGTTATTATCGTCAGGGCGCTCCATTTGATCGGAAACTCATTTTGAAAAAAAGACAACCTCGACAACTCCTAACTTCAAAACCCATTTGTTGACCAACGAAGCGAGGACCACGCCGCGCCTTGGCGGGCATGACCGGGCGAGCGAAGTCAACACAGGGTTTAATATCCCGCCGCTTGCGGCGTAGAGGATCATATTCTTCATTGAACCCGCCCGGAAAGCCGTTCGCAAGACGCTGTCCGGGCATTTCGGGCATTCGACACCCGCGCCCGCATCCGGTCGTTTTCTGTAATTTTTCTAACTTCTACAATTTATAAAAAAACCCTTTTGCCCTGCATAACTTTCTGGTTTGTAAATCATTTCCGGGAACCTGTTCCCGCAGATCGAAATGCCGGGGCGGCAAGAGGCGGCGCGGCGTTTTCAGGCCATGAACACGGATTCTAAGAGCCTGTTTAATATCTCTGAATAGTACAGACTCCGGTGTTTTTTCGCCAGACAAGGAAGAGCGACGCAGGCATAGCATAAGCTATTTCAAGGAGCGATGACGCCGGCCCGGGGTCCCCGAAAACCTTTAGGTTTTTGGGGTGGCGGTATGGGCTATGAGCGGGATATTAAACAGGCTCTAAAAGTATGTCAAAAAAATCATGCTTTTATTTATATGGCGAAGGCCCGGCAGAGCATACAAACAAAAGCACAATTTTTTCGGGTTTCGGGCCGAGCAGCGCCGAACAAGAAAGATTAGACACCGCGACCCAACGGGAAAGAAGAAAGATCTGTTAAGCGCTTAGAGCCTGTTTAGTACCCTCATGGCGCAGATTCCGAGTAATTTCTTCGCCAGACATCCGCCCAACAAGCCGAAGCGACTAAGTTCCCATTCTTCTTTTCTGCCCTCTGTCTTCTTACTTCTTACTTCTGTTAAGCCCGTGGTCCCCGAAAGCCTTTAGGTTTTTGGGGCGGCAAAGCGCGTAATGAGCGGGATGCTAAACAGGCTCTTTTATAAGTTTAGGCTTGCGAAAACCATCTCTTCTTTGCTTATGACGCATTCGACCAAGGTCAATTCGCGGTTTTCCAGAACCTCCCGCAGCACGCGTTCGGCCTCTTCGCGCGTTTCCACGCGGCGGGCCGCAATGCCGTAGGCGGCGGCCAGCTTGACAAAATCCGGGTTGCCGGGCATATCCACCGCGAAATATTCCCCGTCGCAATAATGATGCTGCATCTGACGCACCAGGCCCAGGCAGCCGTTGTTGAAGAGAAGGATTTTGAGGGGCAGAGCGTTGGCCTTGGCCACGGCCAGCTCGCTCATGCTCATTTGCAGCCCGCCGTCGCCGCAGACGCAGATCACGGTCTCCTGCGGCGCGGCCAGTTGGGCGCCGATGGCGGCGGGCAGGCCAAAGCCCATAGAGCCAAGACCGCCGGAATTGAGGAAGGCGCCCGGCCTTCTGATGTCATAAAACTGGGCCGCCGTCATTTGATGCTGGCCGACATCGGAGACCAGGATGGGCCGGCCTTTTTGCAGCCGTGAAAGGGTCTTTATGATATATTTGCCGGTCAGCGCCCCGCCGTCTCCTTCGGCTTCAACAGGCGCGTTGAGCTGCCTGTATTCCCCGATCTTCGCCAGCCATTCCTCGTTTTTGAGCGGGGGAAGCTTTTCCAGCATTTCGGCCAAAACCAGTTTCACGTCTCCTACGATGGGGACGTTGGCCGCGGTGTTTTTGCCGATTTCGGCCGGGTCTATGTCGATGTGTATGACGGCGGCTTCCGCGGCAAAATTACGCGCCGGCCCGGTCACCCTGTCGCCAAAACGCGCGCCGACGGCCAGCAGCACGTCGCAGGCCTGCGCCGCCACATTAGCCGCGGGCATGCCGTGCAGCCCCAGCATTCCGAGAGAAAGCTCATGCCCGGACGGCAAAACGCCCAAACCCATCAAAGTCGTGATCACGGGCGCGTTGATGCGTTCGGCCACTTCCTGCAGCAGTTGCCAGGCCCCGGCCGAGACGACGCCTCCCCCGGCGTAAATGAGCGGCCTTTTGGCTTCGCCGAGAAGACGGCAGGCGCTTTTTATCTGGTTGGGATGGCCTTTATAAGTGGGCTTATAGCCGGGCAGATCAACCTTCCGCGCCTCCGGCGGCGAAAACAGTTCTTCCGAGACGTCTTTGGGAACGTCTATGAGCACCGGGCCGGGCCTCCCGCTTCCGGCAATATAAAAGGCCTCGTCCACGATGCGGGGGATATCCTCCACTTTTGTGACGAGATAATTATGCTTGGTTATAGGCTGGGTGATGCCGGTGATGTCCACCTCTTGAAAAGCGTCGGTGCCGATCAAACGCCGGGAAACCTGGCCGGTGACGGCCACCAGGGGGATGGAATCGAGAAAAGCGTTGGCCAGCCCCGTGACCAAGTTGGTCGCGCCGGGGCCGGAGGTGGCGAGGCAGACACCGGTTTTGCCGCTGATCCTGGCATAGCCGGCAGCGGCGTGTGCGGCGCCCTGTTCGGTGCGGGTTAAGACGTGCCTGACGGATGATTTGGCCAATTGGCGGTATATGGGCAGGACGGCGCCGCCCGGATAACCAAAGACCAGTTCCACCCCTTGTTTTTCCAGTTGCGCGATCAAGGCCTGTGCCCCGGAGATTAGCAAGGTCTTCCCTCCTGACATAATGACTTGGAGTTGGCGGTTTATTAGCAGAGTTGAATGTAGCAAGCAGAGCAAGGCGCTCCTCCAACCCAGCAAACCTACTGTTTGCCGGGGGTCCCGATACCGGCTCAAGGGCCCTTTGCCCTTGGAACCCGCGTTTATGGGTAATGCCAAGTGAGTACTTCGGAATAAAGAGCCAACCACAAACAAGGAGCTAAAAGCGGCAAGCATGGCAAGGCGGAAGGGGTGGCGGCTAACGAGCGTATGGGTTTTATACGTGAGCGACGCCGACATCCCTGACAACACAGCCAGGCGACGCCGATTTTGCGACGAAACGACGCAGCCTATTTCAGCTTGCTTTTCGACCCTCTCGCCATAGCTATCTCCCCCGTGCGGACGACTTCCCTGATGTTGAAGGGCTTGAGGGCTTCTTCTATGGCGAGGATTTTTTTCTCGCTGCCGGTGGCCTCGATGATCATGGAGTCGGCGCTGAAATCCAGAATATGCGCGCGGAAGATGTTCACGATCTGCATGATCTCGGAGCGGCGGGCGGTATCGGCGCCGACCTTAAAAAGAGCCATGCCCCGCTCCACGATCTCCTCGCCTGACATATCGGTGATCTTCAACACCTCGATGAGCTTGTTCAGTTGCTTGGTAACCTGCTCCAGCACGCGGTCGTCGCCCTCCACCACTATGGTCATGCGGGAAATTTCCTGCCTGTCCGTGGTGCTGACCGAGAGGCTTTCGATATTATAGCCGCGGCGGCTGAACAAGCCGGCCACTCTGGAGAGGACCCCGGTGCGGTTTTCCACCAGCACCGACAATGTATGCCTCATATTTACCTCCAACGTTTGTGACGACCGCTTACGTCAATCATTGTAATTGCATAAAAACTCACATCAGCGAGGGAATGCATGAGTGAATTTTAGATTGTCAAAAACTTGAACGCCCAATATTTTAACCGCACATTTCCCTGGTAGTATATCAGGATATGTCGTTACGCTGTATAAAACCGCATCATATCTGACTACCCTGCGTTCAATCGGCGTATCTTTATTTTCAGCATAGCGGGTTGGAAAAGGAAAAAGCAACGCCAACAGCAGCACCGCGGCTATAATTATTATCATCCGCTTTTTCTTCTTTGGCTTCTTTGCGTCTTCCATGAAATCCACCTTCTTTCATGAATTCACCGGGGAGAACCGGCCCGTTCCCCCGCTCATCCGGAAACAATCATGCCTGATCACCCGCAAGCGCGGGTTCAAGGACGAAGGGCCCTTGTGCCGAACTCGAAAGCAAAAACATCGCCGGAAATAAGCGCAAAGTTCTTGCGCTTATTTCCGGCAGTGGGGCCGCCGCCGAAAGCGGCGGCCCCACTGCCAAACCACTTCCCCCCTCCTTTTAGAGAGGCTCAAAGGATGGGCATAAACAAAATCAAGAAGCAACGGGCGCCCGGCGCGGCTGATAATTATTCCCCGAAAACCAGCGGGCCGTCCACCTTCACCAGTTCGCGGAACAGGCTGATCATATGCCTGGTGACCGGCCCCGGCTTGCCGTCGCCGATGACGCGGCTGTCATATTTGACGGCGGGCACGATTTCGGCCGCGGTGCCGGTGAGGAAGCACTCATCGGCATTATACATATCCAGGCGGGTGAAAAGCCGCTCCTCCGCCTTATAACCGTTTTCTTCGGCCAGGCTCATCACCGCGGCGCGGGTGATGCCGCCCAAAGCGCCGGCATAAAGCGGCGGGGTGATGAGCACTCCGTTTTTCACGATGAAAACATTGTCGGCCGTGGCTTCCGCCACATAGCCTTCGTTGTTGAGCATGATGGCCTCGGAAACGCCCATCATGTTGGCTTCCAGGCGAGCATAGATGTTGTTCAGGTAGTTGAGGGATTTCACCTGCACGTTGCAGGCCTCGTTGATATTGCGGCGGGTGGGCACGGTGGCCAGCACCAAGCCGTTTTCATAGGTCTCGGGCGGATAAAGCGAGATGGAGGCGGCGATGCAGAAGGTGGTGCTTTTTTTGCATTTTGTGGGGTTCAAGCCCAGGTCGCCCACGCCTCTGGTGACCACCAGGCGGATATACCCGTCGCGCATATTGTTGGCGCGGCAGGTGTCGAGAACCGCCCGGAACATTTCCTCCTTGGTTTCCTGCGGCGCAAGGCAAATCGTGTGGCAGCCGGCATAGAGACGGTCTATGTGTTCCCGCAGCTTGAAAACCCGCCCGCCGTAAACGCGGATGCCTTCAAAAACGCCGTCGCCGTATAAGAGACCGTGGTCAAAAACGCTCACCTTGGCTTCTTTTTCATCCACTATGGATCCGTCCAAGTATATTTTCAGGCCCATAAACAACCCCTCCGTCAAATCATATTATTTATTTATTAATGATATCTCATTCTGAAAGTGTTTGTAAAGGCTTTTTGCAGCCGTTCAAGTTTTTCGCGCGCTCTTAAAACGAAAAGCGAATAACGGCCTCTCCGCTGACAAATCAGGAGGTCTTTTATTCGCCGTAAACAGCATAATCATGAACACCCGGTTTGCTTTGGCCTTTTTCCGCAGCCCTTCCCTTCTCCTTTTGCCGCCGTTTCCGCGCCCCATGCGCGGCTACCTTAAAGGGCGGCGCTTGCGGGTGGGGCTTCAATCATAGAAGGCGCACATGGGGGCGCGGAAACACCCGTTAACGCATTCGCCTCGGCAAATTCCTCCTCAAAGCTCTTTGATGCAGGCCGTTTCGTCGCAGTTGGCGTTTTTCGGGCAGCCCAGGCAATCCTTCCAGATCTTTTGCGGCAAAAGATGGCGATCCAGAACATGATAGCCTACTTTGTCAAAAAAAACGGTTTGATAGGTCAAGGCAAAGACGCGGTGAATGCCCAGAAAACGGGCGTCTTCTTCCAACGCGGCGACGATCGCCCGCCCCACGCCGCGCCTCCTGCCCCCTTCCTCCACGGCCAGGGAGCATATTTCTGCCAAATCGGGGCCAAAAAGGCGCAGGCCGCCCACGCCGATCAGGCGCCCGTTTTCTTTGGCCACTATATACTGACGCAGGTTCTCATAAATGAAAGAAAGGGTTTTGGGCAGCAAAAGGCCCTCTTGCGCATATTTGTTTATCAGCAGGTATATCTCTTCGGCGTCGGCGGCCCGGGCCTTTTCCAAAATCATCTTCGACTCTCCTAACCGGGCGTTTCTTCAAACCCTCACGCGGCTTTGCGCGGGCGGAATTGGCGGCGGAAATCAAAACTGCTTGCTGCCCGGCTTGACGGCTTGGCTGCCGTCCGCGCAAAGAGGGCATTCCTCAGGCGTGAAGCTCTCGATCTCCAGCGTGATCAGGGCCTTAAACGGAACTCCCATATCCGCCTTGCCCCCGCTGCGGTCGGCAATGGCGCCCGCGCCCACCACCTGAGCGCCCAAAGCCTGCACCGCGGCGATGACTTCTTTGCCGGAGCCGCCGGTCGTGACAACGTCCTCCACCACCAGGACTTTGTCGGCGGGGGAAATCTCAAAACCGCGGCGGAAGCACATCCGCCCGTTCTCACGCTCGCTGAAAACGGATCTCACCCCCAAGGCCCTGGCGACCTCATAGGAAATGATGACGGCGCCCGTGGCGGGGCCCGCGACCACGGTCACACCCAAACCGGCAAACTGCTGCGCCAGCTGCGCGCAAAGGGGACCGGCGATTTCAGGATATTGCAGCAGCTTAGCGCATTGCAGATAAAAGCCCGCGTGGCGGCCGCTGGACAAAAGAAAATGCCCCTCCAGAAGCGCTTCCTTCTCTTTGAAGATATTCAAAATCTCTTCCCTGCTGAACATGACGACTCCTCCTTATATTATGTGTTAAAACCTAACTGTTGAATCCCGGCGTGTTTGCTTGATTGTGTAAAATTTTCCGTGCTTTTATCCGGCTGACATGCCGCCGTCAACAGCGCGGAGTGGCAGTGAAATTTCCCCGCTCCTAATCCTCACTTTTTCGGTGGTTGCCGCCTTCCCCTCAGTGGAGGGTGTTTAGGGGGTGGGGTAAAACAGAAGTTAGAGGCACGAGGCGAGAAGACTGAAGACGCTGCCGATCATATTATCTTGCTTCTGACCTCTGTCATCCCATGCGCGGCTGCATTAAGGGGCGGCGCTTGCGGGTGGGGCTTGATTTGATAAAGCGCAAATTTTTTGACGCATTATGTTTTTCTCTGCCGCATCCCTGCAAGCGGGGGGTAATTTTTTATGCTTAAACCAAGCTCTTGCCGGCGCGGAAAGCCGCCAGGTTGACCTCGAGGAGGCTCGGCGCCACCCACTGCCGGAGGGCTTCCAGCCAAAGCTCATCCTCAAAACCGAGATGTCGGGAAAGCAGGCCCAAAAGCACCACGTTGAAACTTTTGGCATTGCCGGCTTCCCGTGCCTTGGCCAAAGCGTCCACGCAGATCACCGACGCGCCGCTTTCTTCGATTTTGCGCACGATGCCCTGCGGATATGCGGAATTGCCGGTGATCACAGGCATGGGGTCGATACGCTGGTCGTTGACGATCACGACGCCGCCTTTTTTCAGCCAGGGCAGATAGCGCAGCGCTTCCAGCCGCTCGAAAGCCAGAATGATGTCGGCCGTGCCGGGAATGATGATGGGCGAATGGACGCATTCGCCGAAGCGCACCTGCGAAACCACGCTGCCGCCTCTTTGCGCCATGCCGTGGATCTCCGAGATCTTCACGTCCAGCCCTTTGCCTTGCATAACATGGCCGATGACGCGGCTGGTCAAGATGGCGCCCTGGCCGCCCACGCCGACGATCAGCATATCGGTGATTTCTTTTTTTGCTTTGTTCATCAGACGTTCCTCCTTGTGATGGAATCGGAGGGGCAGACGGCCGCACAGAGCCCGCAGCCGGTGCATTGCGCGGCTTCTATCCTCGCTTTGACCTTTCCCGGCCCGTCTTGCAAGCCCAAAGCGGGGCAGCCCATTTTCAGGCATATCTTGCAGCCCGTGCAACTCTCTTCCACGGAATAAGGCCTGAACTGCGCTTTTTTATCCAGCAAAATGCAGGGGCTTTTGGTGATCAGCACCGAAGGGCCTTTGAATTGCAGCGCCGCTTTGAGGGCGTTTTCCGTGGCCGCCAAATCAAAGGGATCAACCACCTGCACATGCTTGACGCCGCAGGCCGCGGCCAGAGCGGGCAGGTCCACAGCCGGAGCAGGCTGGCCTTTAATGTTGAAACCGCTGGCCGGGTGATGCTGATGCCCGGTCATGGCGGTGGTGCTGTTATCCAGGATGATCGTGGTGACCGCCGATTGATTATAAACGGTGTTGATCAGCGGATGGATCCCGGAATGGAGAAATGTGGATTCGCCCAGCACCGCCACGGTTTTTTGCGGGGAATGGCCGGCTTTTTCCATGCCGTGCGCCACGCTTATGGAGGAACCCATGCAGACGCAGGTGTCCATGGCCGAGAGCGGCGGTCCGGCCGCCAGGGTATAGCAGCCGATATCCCCCGTGACCACCGGTTTGTGCTTATGCAGGAGATAAAACAGGCCGCGGTGCGGGCAGCCGGCGCACATGAGCGGCGGGCGGGCGGGCAGATCGTTTTCAAGGAGAGGCCGCGGCAGGGAAACGCCGCCCAAAGCGGCCGCGATATCCTGGGCGAACACTTCGCCGATGGGAGAGAAAAGCTCCTGCCCTTTCAACGGAATGCCCCAGCTTTTTATGGCGTCTTCAAGGAAGGGGCCGAGTTCTTCCACGACATAAAGTTGCTTAACCGACGAGGCGAAACGCTCAATCAGGCGGCGCGGCAGAGGATGCGTAATGCCCAGCTTGAGGACGCTGGCCTGCGGCAAAACCTCTTTTACATACTGATACAGCACGCCGGAGGTGATGATGCCGATGGAGGCGTCCGCCATTTCCACGCGGTTAAGCGGCGATTCCTCCGCAAATTCGGCGAGGGCCTGCATACGCTTTTGCACCTCCAGGCGGCGCTTTCTCGCAAAGCCGGGCGACATCACATATTTGGCGGCGTCTTTTTTATATTCTTTCACGGGCACGGACACCCTCTCTCCCAGCTCGACCAAAGACTGGGAGTGGGCTATGCGCGTGGTGACGCGCAAAATGACCGGCGTGTCGAAATTCTCGCTCAAGAAAAAGGCCAGCTTGCAGAAGTCTTTTGCTTCCTGGCTGGAGGAAGGCTCCAAAACGGGGAGCATGGCCGCCCGCCCGTAATGACGGGTGTCCTGCTCGTTTTGCGAGCTGTGCATATCCGGGTCGTCGGCGCAAACGACCGTCATTCCCCCGTTCACGCCGGTATAAGCGGCGGTGAAAAGCGCGTCGGCGGCTACGTTGACCCCAACGTGTTTCATCGCCGTCATGGCGCGCGCCCCGGCGACGGCGGCCCCAAAAGCCACTTCAAAAGCCACCTTTTCATTGGGCGACCATTCCGCGTAAATCTCGGGATATTTGGCCGCGTTGTCCGTGATCTCCGTGCTGGGAGTGCCGGGATAAGCCGCCGCCACGACGGCGCCCGCTTCCCAGGCTCCCCTGGCGACGGCCTCATTGCCTGTCATCAGTTTGCGTTCCACTGGGTTTCCTCCTTCGTCATAAAAAACAATTTGCCTGTATCATATCATATCAAGAATTTGAGAGCGTTTCCCAAACTGTAAATTCAAAATTTGTTCTCACAGACCAAAAACGCCTTTGCCGCCACAACAAACCTGCGGTTTGCCCAAACGCTCCTGCTTCCGTTTCCTGCCCAATGAAGGTGGAGAAATTTTTTTGCGGGATTGCCGCCGGAAAGAAACGCAAAGGCATTCGAAGCCCGTCAGCTCTTGTCACGGTTGTCGAAAACCCTCTTTGCTTTCCCGGCCGTGCGCTCAAGGGTCATCGGCTCGACCAGACGCACTTTGGCATGAAGCGAAAGCACGTTGAACAGCCTTTCTTTCACGGTCTGGCTGAGCGCCTCCAGTTCTTTGTAATGCTCCAGCAGGCCGGCGTCGGCCAATTCCACCAGAACCTCCAGCTCGTCCAGATAACCCTTGCGGTTGATGTTGATCTGATAATGCGGGCCGATCCCTCCGACCGTCATCACCACGCTCTCGATCTGCGATGGGAAGACGTTGACGCCGCGGATGATCAGCATGTCGTCCGAACGCCCGGTGACTTTTTCCATTCTGGCCGTGGTGCGGCCGCAAACGCACCGTTCCCGGTCAATGACCGAGATGTCGCGTGTGCGGTAACGGATGACGGGGAACGCCTCTTTATCCAGACTGGTGAAGACCAGCTCTCCCCTTTCCCCGGGCGGCAGGACCTCGCCGCTTTCCAGGTCAATCGTTTCCGCGATGAAATGGTCCTCCGCGATGTGCAGGCCGACGGCCCAGGGACATTCCCCGGAAACACCCGGCCCGATCAGCTCGCTCAGGCCGTAATTGTCGGTGGCGAGGATGGAAAGGCGCTTCTCGATCTCCTGCCGCATCTCGTTCGTCCAGGGCTCGCCGCCGAAAAGACCCACCCGCAGCTTCATTTCACGCATATCTATGCCCATCGAATGGGCCGTTTCCGCCAGATGCAGGGCATAAGACGGCGTGGAGATGAGCGCCGTGCTGCCGAAATCGCGCATCAGCATCAACTGCTTCTCCGTATTGCCGCCGGAAATGGGAATCACCATCGCACCGGCCTTTTCCAGACCATAGTGCAGGCCGAAACCGCCGGTAAACAGGCCGTATGTGAAAGCCACCTGCGCGACGTCGTTTTTGCCCACGCCGGCCATGGTGACGAACCTGGCGACCAGCTCCGACCAGAGATCAAGGTCGTTTTTAGTATACCCGACCACGATCGGCTTGCCCGTGGTGCCGCTTGAAGCGTGGACGCGCACCACCTGTTCATTGGGCACGGCGAAAAGGCCGAAGGGATAGTTGACGCGCAGGTCGTCTTTGACCGTGAAGGGCAGCAGGGAAAGATCGCCGAGGGTTCGGATGTGGCGCGGTTCGAGGCCGATGGCATCCATCTTGGCGCGATATGACGGCACTTTGTCGTATACCCTTTTCACGGTGGTTTTCAGTTTTTGCAGCTGCAGCTCGTCAAGCTCGCTGCGGCGGAGACATTCCGCGTTTTTATTCCATATCATTCCCATACCTCATAAGTTTTTACTTGTGAAGCGGCTTCCCGGCCGCACAAATATCTCTGCCAAAAACCCGCGTTATTGAACTGCGTGCTCCGAAGCGGCGCTGAACAGGCTCCCATAAAAAAAGAAAACGTTGTGTTTGGAGGCAGACCGCAAACGGCGGCGAACTGCCCCCAAACACAGAGAAAATTTATGCGCTCTCAAAACAGAAAGCGGAAGTTCGGTTTTACCGCTCTCATTTGTCGAAAACGCGCTTGACGTGCTCTTCCGGAAGAGGCTTGGTGAAGCGGCTGGCGATGGGGAAAACGATCAGCGGCACGAGCATGGCCAGCGAACCGACCAACGGAACATGCTTGGGGAAAAGCAAGGAAAAAATCGCTGCGATGGAGAGGCCGCAAACCATGCTGATCCACGCCGCGCCCCTTGTTCCTTTCTTATAAAACAGTCCATAGATATACGGAGCCAGGAAGGAACCGGCGATCGCACCCCAGGAAAAGGCCATCAGGGTTACGATCACCTCAATCTTGCCCAAGGCCACAGCAAAAGAAACGAGAGCGAAGACGACGCAGAGCGCCCTCATCAAAAACATGGTAGTTTTCTTGGGCATATTCGGTTTCACTTTGCCCATGAAATCCACCGCGATGGAGGAGGCGGAAACCAGCACCAACGAAGAAAGCGTGGACATGGAGGCAGCCAGGATCAAAAGCAGGATGAACAAAGCGGCATATTCCGGCAATGCCGAACTGACCATGCTCGGCACCAGAAGATCCGGGTTGCCGCCCAGGCCACCCAAGATAGGCTCGGCATTATACTGCTCAGTAGTGAAAAACAGGCGCGAAAGAGAGCCGGTGAAATAGGCGCCGAAGGCGATCACGAGGCAGAAAACGAAAGAGACTATCGTGGCGGGTTTGATGGCCTTTTCGTTTTTGATGGCATAGAATTTCTGCGTCATCTGCGGCATCCCCCAAACGCCCAAAGAAGTCAGAATGACAAGCGAAACCAGTGCTATCTTGCCGGAAAGAGCGTCCGGCCCCCATAAAGAAGTCAGTTGCGGGTCAATGGCGGAAAGCCGCGAAACAACGTTGGAAAGCCCGCCCACCTGCGGAGCCCCCAATATATTGACCAAAAGGACGCCCACGCCCGCGAACATCAGCAAACCCATAAACATATCCGACCAGTTGACGGCGCGATAGCCGCCCATGACGAGAAAAATGGCGGTTATGCCGGCCATGACAAGCAGCGCCGCCCAATAAGGAATGTCAAAAAGCGCTTCAAAAAAGTAGCTCAGCCCCATATAGACCGAACTGGAATACGGCACCATGAAAATAAAGATCACCAAGGCGGCGAAGATTTTGATCCCCGGCGAATCATAGCGCTTGCTCAAAAATTCCGGCATGGTGATGGCCCCCAAGCGCGTGGTCATATTCCGGGTGGGCTTGGCCAGGACGATCCAGGCCAGGAGCCCGCCGATCACGGCATTGCCGAAAACGATCCACAAAGAAGAAAGCCCGAAACCCCAGCCGATCTTTCCGGCATAACCGATGAAAACCACCGCGGAAAAATATGTTATGGCATAAGAAAAAGCCGAAATCCACGGGCCGATATTGCGGCCCGCCAAATAAAAATCGTTGACCGTCCTGCTTTTTTTCATGGCAAACAAGCCTATGGCGAGCAAAATGCCCACATAGACCGCCAAAACAGCATATTTGATCCAATCATTCATTTTTCCTACCATCCTTCTGTTTTACATTTTGATCTGCTTTTCGGTTCTTTAATGCGCGTCCGAAAACTTTCGGACGTTTTCGGCGGGCCGCAAGCGGCAGCCCCGCGAAAACAATCGTTTATTCAACACCCCCCGCTTGATGAAGTTTGGCGCCGTTTTACCGTTTTACCGTTTTGCCCAAGGCGTCACCCCGCTTTTTTTGATGAACAAAAGATCACTGCCGCAACCATCACGGCGAACCGCTTTCGCCCGAACCGCCCCGCCGCTTTTAAGAACGTACGGGAAGCGGAGCCGCAGGGCCGTTTCCATGCGGCGTCCATCGCATATTCGACACGGAAGGCGCTTTTCCTTTTTGCAGGGCGTCAAAACAACCGGCTTCTTGCGTAATTCACAGCAAAATTAAGGACTAAAGCAACAAAGAGCTGCCGCGAATGCGATAGCCCTTTATTAAGAAACTTGCCTCCGGCAATGCCGGCATGAATCCAAAACCGCGGCTCTTTTTCCGCCAAAGCCGCGCCGGCGCCGCCTCAAAAGAAAGGCTTTGTCGCGCAAACGAGAAAAAACCGGCCTAAGCCAGTTTTGATTCCACATATTCGACGATGTCGCTGACGGTTTCAATGCCTTCGCTGTCTTCGATGCTGATGCCGAATTCTTCTTCTATGCTCATCATGATCTCGACGACATAAAGAGAATCGGCGTTCAGGCTTTCAAAAGTGCTGCTCAAGGCAATGTCAGACAAAGGGATATCCAGCTTTTCCGCGATGATTTGGGCGATTTTTTCAAAAATCATTGGAGAACCTCCTTAAAATCTTGATTTGGCGCGTTCCCGCGTTTTTCAACCAGGAAAATTATATTATCTTGGCCGGGCGAAGTCAATACCCCCAAAAATTTTTCTCAGAGCCTGTTTATTATCTCCGAATAGCGCAGATTCCGAGCAATTTTTTCGCCAGACAAGGAAAAGCGACGTAGTCGTAGCAACGCTACGTCAAGGAGCGATGACGCCGTATGGCGGAAAAAGAGCCGGAAGATGGGCTATGAGCGGGATACTAAACAGGCTCTCAGGGGCGTCAAGCCCGCTGTTTCCAGGCCAGGCCGACGATTTCGTTGACGTCGTCATAGCCATTCTCCCGCAAATAGGCTTCCAGGCCGCGCAAGATCGAAAGCGGCGCCTGCGGATCGACGAAGTTGGCTGTGCCCACCTGAACGGCCGAGGCCCCGGCCAGCAGGAATTCCACCGCGTCCTGCCAGACGCAGATGCCGCCCAAGCCCATGACCGGGATGCCGACGGCCTGAGAGACCTGCCAGACCATGCGCAAAGCCACCGGCTTGATGGCGGGGCCGGAAAGACCGCCCATGATGTTGGCCAGCACCGGTTTTTTGGCGCGGATGTCGATGGCCATGCCCAGAAGGGTGTTTATGAGGGAGAGCGCCGTGGCTCCGGCCGCCTCCACGCTTTTGGCGACGCCGACAATGTCGCCCGCATTGGGTGAAAGCTTCACGATCATGGGCAAAGTGGTGTTCTTGCGCACCGTTTCCGTCACCAAAGCGGCGGCGCGGGGATCGGCGCCGAAGGCCATGCCGCCCATTTTGACGTTGGGGCAGGAGATGTTGATCTCCAG
>Ga0123356_10002701_pt1 | contig 18840 bp, 10 predicted proteins | sample TergutEmb28metaG_2_FD_92546 | JGI IMG/M metagenome (GOLD analysis project Ga0123356, IMG submission 92546) | Embiratermes neotenicus P3 segment gut microbial communities from Petit-Saut dam, French Guiana - Emb289 P3 | ecosystem: Host-associated > Arthropoda: Insects > Digestive system > Gut ...
CGTGGTGTTGCGTCCGGGCGACGATCACTCCCCCGGGAACGTCGCTCGCAGTACCCTTGACTGTGGCGCGTGCGTAACAGCCGGGTGACGGATACGTTCAAGCACAAAGTCGGGGGCTCACATCTAATCCGGACAATCGCATCCATGCTGACCGTCCCATGAGTGCGTGGCGTGTCGGTGCTGAAGGGATGGGAAATGAACTCAAAGATCTCCTGTGCGGTAGCGGCCATTCTGGGAGGGACTTCCGGCGCATTCGCCGCGGCGCCGGCGAGCGGAGCGGACACCACCGCGGCTGCCGGCAGCGAAACGCTTGCCGAGGTCACCGTTACCGCCGAGCGCCGCACGGAGAACATGCAGGACGTGCCGATCTCGATGCAGGCCCTTACGGCGCAGACCCTGCAGCAACTCAACATCTCGACGTTCGACGACTTCATCAGGTTCCTGCCAAACGTCACCTCGGCCAACAACGGACCGGGCCAGAACGAAATCTTCATGCGGGGCCTGAGCGCCGGCTCGCAGGCCAGCCAGGGCAGCGGCTCCACGGGTGTGTGGCCGAACGTCGCCGTCTACCTGGACAATCAGTCCGGCCAGCTGCCGAACAGAAACCTCGACATCTATGCCGCCGACCTGAATCGAATCGAGGTTCTCGAGGGACCGCAGGGTACGCTGTTCGGTGCCGGCGCCCAGGCTGGCGTAATCCGCTACATCACGAATGAGCCCAAGCTCGACGTGACCGAAGCGAACTTCAGGGCGAGCTACGGCACGACCGCGCACGGCGATCCGAACAGCGCGCTGACGGCAGTGTTGAACCTGCCATTGATCACCGACACGCTGGCCGTGCGCGCGGTGATCTACAACGACCGCCGCGGCGGCTACATCGACAACGTGCCGGCGACGTTCACCCGCAAGAACACCGACGTCGGCATCCACTACGCGGATTTTCCGGCGGTCGGCGGTGTATGCCCGAATGGCCAGCCGCCCAGTCCGCTGCCCAACCCCGGCTTTTGCGTCCCGCCCGGCGCGGCTGCGATCAACAACTTCAATATGGCCGGCAGGGCCATCAACCCCGTCACCTACCAGGGGATACGCGTTGAGGCACTGTACAAGTTCAACGACGACTGGAACGCGCTGATCACGCAGTCGTACCAGGACATGGAGTCGCAGGGCGTGTTCTACCAGCAGCCCAATGCCTCCGATGGCGGGCCGCTGCAACCGCTCGAGGTCACGCTGTTCAATCCCGCCCACAACAAGGACCGGTTCACCAGCACCGCCTGGACCCTGAACGGCAAGTTCGGCGACCTGCGGTTCGTCTATACCGGCGGCTACCTGGTGCGCAACGTCGACCAGGTCGGTGACTACACCAACTACGCGCGCGGCGTATTCGCCGGCTACTATCAGTGCTACGGTCCGCCGGGTGCGGGAACCTTCGTCAACGATCCCTCGCTCAAATCCACCTGCTACTCCCCGAGCGCCACCTGGCACGCGGTCGAGCGCAACGTGCACCAGCAGCACGAGATCCGCCTGAGCACCCCGGATGACTGGCGCCTGCGCGCGATTGCGGGCGCGTTTTACGAGGACAACGAGCTGTACGACCAGACCGGCTGGATGTACAAGACCATTCCGCCGTGCACCTCCAACGCGACGCCGGGCACCCCGGGCAACGGCAACACCGGCTGCCTGTCGAACGTCGGCACGTTTCCCAACACGACGGTGCAGAACCCAGGGGTGCAGGGCGACAACATCTCTTTCTACCAGGACCAGCTGCGGGTCACCAAGCAGACGGCTTTCTTCGCCTCGGTCGACTTCGACCTGATTCCGAAGACGCTGACGCTCACCGCGGGCACCCGCTATTTCCGCTTCGAGAACTCCATGGCGGGCAGCGTCCTGTCCAGTTTCGGCTGCTTCGAGGCCGGCGTTCCCCCCGGCGGGTGCCGATCCGGCTCGAGTTTCGACCTCAACGCCGCCAACCTCAGCGACACCGAGACCGGCTTCAAGAGCCGCGGGAATCTGACCTGGCACATCGCGCCGGACCTCATGGTGTATTACACGTTCTCGCAGGGTTTCCGCCCGGGCGGCTTCAACCAGAATGGCGGCTTCTTCAACTACGCCCCGGGAACGGATGGCGTGCCGCAGTACGCGGTTCCCAGGTCCTACTCATCCGACAAGCTGACGAACAACGAGATCGGCTGGAAGACCGAATTTTTCGATCATCGCCTGCAGTGGAACGGCGCTGTATATCGGATGAACTGGGACAATGTGCAGATCGCTTTCTTCGACCCCGGCGTGACCGGCAACATCTTCTTCAACACCAACGGTCAGAACTTCCTCATCAAGGGCCTCGAGACCTCGCTGCTCGCGCGGGTCACGACGGGGCTGACCCTGCAGGGTGCGGCATCCTGGAACCAGAGCCGGCAGACGAATTCGCCGGCGCTGATCGATACGAATCCGGCCAGCGCGAACTTCGGCAAGCCGATCACGCAGGTCTGCAGCACCAGCGGTACCAACTGCACACCGATCGTCAACCCGTACGGCCCGGTCGGCGCACCGAGCGCCAATGCGCCGCCCGTTCAGTTCAACCTGCGCGCCCGCTACGAGTGGAACATCGGCGCGTACCACCCGTTCGTGCAGGCCGGTGTCAGCCATACCGGCCATTCGTTCACACAGGCGGGCGCGAATCCGACTTTCGGCGCGGGCGAGACCGTGACCAACTCCCGCGGGCGTTTCGAGAATCCCGCCTACTCGATGTTCGACGCGTCCCTGGGTGTCGCCAGGGACAACTGGTTTGTGAACGTCTATGGCGAGAACCTGGGCAACTCGAACGCCAGCGTGTTTGTCAGCACCGATCAGTTCATCGTCGCACAGACGCCGCTGCGCCCGCGCGTGCTGGGCCTTGTCATTGGCGCGAGTTTCTGAGGATCCCCGGCGCGTAGCCGTGGGCGCCTTCGGGAGCGCATCATGCACCCATGGCTACGCGCGCTGAAGTTGCGGACCCCTCGTCGGCGGTGGAACTCGAGGTGCGCCGCACGCGCACGCTGCTGAAGGAGCGCCGCTTTGCGGCGGCTCTGCAGGCAGCCGACGCACTGCTGGTCACGGTCCCCGAGAATCGCGACGCGCTTTACCTGCGCGCTGTTGCGCAACGGCAGCTGGGCGATGTCAGCGGGGCGCTCGCGACGCTGGCTGGACTCGAGCGCCTGCATCCGCGTTTCAGCGGCTTGTACCAGGAGCGCGGTCACTGCTTCGTCGCGCGTAAACAGGCGCCGCAGGCGATCGATGCGTTCCTGCGCGCCGTGCACATCAATCCGGCGCTGCCGGCCAGCTGGCGTGTGCTCGAGGGGCTCTGCCGCATGACCGGTCGGGCGGCCGATGCCGACCGGGCGGCGGCGCATGTGGCGACGCTCAGGAAGCTGCCGCCCGAGGTGGTGACGGCAACTGCATTGTTCTCGGACGGGGAGCTGGCGGCGGCCGAGCAGCTTATCCGTGGTTTCCTGCTTCGACACGGCCACCATGTGGAGGCCATGCGGTTGCTTGCGCGCATTGGCATCGCGCGCGATGTGCTCGACGATGCCCAGCTGTTGCTCGAAGCGGTGCTCGAACTGGCCCCCGACTATCACGCGGCGCGCCTCGATTATGCGCAGGTCTTCATCGAGCGCCACATGTACGCGCAGGCCCGGGAGCAGGCGGAGCGGTTGCTGGCCGCCGACCCCGCCGAGCGCAACTACCGCACGCTCCATGCCATGACCAGTGTGGGACTCGGCCAGCATGAACGCGCCATCCAGCTCTACCGGGAACTGCTGCAGGGTGCCGAGGAGCCGGCGGAGCTGCATCTGTCGATCGCGCACTCGCTCAAGACGCTGGGGCGGAGTGCTCAGGCCATCGCCGAGTATCGCGCCGCGGCCGCGGCGCGGCCCGGTTTTGGCGATGCCTGGTGGAGTCTGGCAAATCTCAAGACCTTCCGCTTCACGGACGCGGAGCTGGCACAGATGCGCGCCGCAGAAGCGGCCCCAACCACTGCTGCGGTCGACCGCTATCATCTGTGTTTCGCGCTCGGCAAGGCGCTCGAGGACCAACAGCAATACTCACAGTCGTTCGAATACTATGCGCGCGGCAATCGCCTCAAACGCCTGGAGAGCCACTACCGGCCGGAGACCATCGAGCTCAATACCCGGCTGCAGATCGAGGTCTGTACCCCCGGGCTGTTCGCCCGCAACAAACACGGCGGTGCGTCCGCCGCTGATCCGATATTCATCGTCGGTCTGCCCCGCTCCGGCTCGACGCTCATCGAGCAGATCCTGGCATCGCACTCCGCGGTCGAAGGCACCCAGGAGCTCGCCGACGTGCCGCGTATCGTGGCGGAGCTGCAGGGCCGTGACTGGCACCGGGACCATCCGCGCTACCCGCCCGTGCTGGCGCAGCTGAGTGGCGCCGACTATCGCCGCCTCGGCGAGAAGTACTTGACGGATACCCGTGTCTACCGCACCGGCAAAGCACGCTTCATCGACAAGATGCCCAACAATTTCCGCCACCTCGGACTCATCCATCTGATGTTGCCCAACGCCAGGATCATCGACGCGCGGCGCGAGCCGATGGCCTGCTGCTTCGGCAACTTCAAGCAGTTGTTCGCGCACGGCCAGGAATTCACCTACAGCATCGAGGACATCGCGCGTTATTACCGCACCTACCTCGAGCTCATGCGGCACTGGGAGGCCGTGCTGCCCGGGCGGGTGCTGCGCGTGCACCACGAAGCGCTGGTCGATGACCTGGAAGGGAGTGTCCGGCGTCTGCTCGAGTTTTGCGAGCTCGACTTCGAACCTGCGTGCCTCGAGTTTCACAAGACCGAACGGAGCGTCCGTACCGCGAGCTCGGAGCAGGTGCGCCTGCCCATCTATCGCGAGGGCCTGGATCAGTGGCGTCACTACCAACCCTGGCTCGGGGACTTGCGCGAGGCTCTCGGTGATGCGCTCACCCGCTATCGCGACTAGCTGTCACCCCTGCGGCGCTCATCGCTGCGTGCGCTCCCAGCCGGGCGCCACGTAGTACGGCGCGCTGGCGCGGGGCAGCAGCGGGCTGCCGCGGATGTGGTCGGCGGCTTTCTCCGCCAGCATGATGGTGGGTGCGTTGAGATTGCCGGTGGTGATCGACGGCATGATCGAGGAATCGACCACCCGCAGCGCCTCGACACCGATCACGCGTGCCTCACTGTCCACGACCGCGAAGGGGTCACCGGGATCGCCCATCCGGCAGGTGCACGACGGATGGTAGGCGCTTTGCACATGGTCGCGGATGAAAGCGTCGATCTGCTCATCCGTCTGCACGGCAGCGCCTGGCTGCATCTCCCGGCCGCGATAACGAGCGAACGCCGGCTGCGCGAAGATCTCCCGCGTCAGCCGCACGCAGGCACGCATCTCCACCCAGTCCTCGGGCCGCGACATGTAGTTGAACAGGATCTTCGGCTTGGCGCGCGCGTCCGCTGAGTTCAGCCGCACCCATCCCTGGCTGCGTGAGCGCATTGGCCCGACGTGCGCCTGGAAACCATGCTCGCGGGCGAGCGCGGACCCGTCGTAGTTGACCGCCAGCGGCACGAAGTGAAACTGGATGTCCGGCCAGCGGATGCCGGCGCGGCTGCGGATGAAGCCGCCGGCCTCGAAGTGATTGCTGGCACCCAGGCCGTCGTGGCGCAGCAGCCAGCGCGCGCCGATCAGCGCGCGGCGCCATGGGGAGATCTGCGAATACAGCGTGACCGGTTCGCGGCTCGCAAGCTGAAAATAGAACTCGAGATGATCCTGCAGGTTCTCGCCCACGCCCGGCAGGTCGTGCACCACGGCGATGGCGAACTGCGCGAGCTCGCGTCCGGGGCCGACGCCCGAGAGCTTCAGCAGCTGCGGGGAGTTGATCGGGCCGGCGCACAGGATCAGTTCCCGCCGCGCGCGCGCTTGGTACTCCGTGGCCCCGCGCTGGTAGCGCACCCCGACCGCGCGGCGCCCATCGAACAGCACGCGCGTCGCGAGCGCCTGGGTGCGCACCGCGAGATTCGCCCGTCGCATCGCGGGGCGCAGATAGGCATTGGCCGCGCTGCAGCGGCGGCCGCCGCCCACGGTCATGTCCATGCGCGCGAAACCTTCCTGCTGAAAGCCGTTCATGTCGGCGCTCTGGGCGTAGCCGGCTTCGCGCCCGGCAGCGAGCCATGCCTGGTACAGCGGGTTGCGGAGCAGTCCTGGGCGTGTGGCGAGGGGGCCGTCCCCGCCGCGATATTCATCCGCGCCACCGCTGTAACTCTCGGCGCGCCGAAAGTAAGGCAGCACGTCGTGATAGCTCCAGCCGGCCGCCCCTTCGGCCTCCCAGCGCTCGAAGTCGAGCGGATTGCCGCGGACGTACACCAGTCCGTTGATCGACGATGATCCTCCCAGTACCTTGCCGCGCGGTGTGTGGAGGCGCCGGTTGTTGAGGTTCGGTTCGGGCTCGGTGTAGTAGCGCCAGTCGTAACGCCCCATGTTCATCGGTATCGACAGCGCGGTTGGCATCTGAATCCACAGCGAGCGATCCGAGCCGCCATACTCGAGCACCAGGACGCTGTCGCGGCCACTCGCGGTGAGGCGGTCGGCGAGCACGCAGCCGGCCGAGCCGGCACCGACGATGACGTAGTCGAAGCTCTCCGGCGTCATACTCACCGCAAACCAACGCAGGGCGCAGCCGGCAAAAAGTCCATACGCCGAGCCTTGCCACGAAGTGCTCGGTTGCTGAGGTGATTACGGCTGATGCGCATCGATCCACGCCTTTTGCCGGCGGCAACGAAGGCGCTGTCCGAAAAACGGCCGCAGGCCGGTTTTTCCCATATCTAATACGGTGCGTCGATGTCGCCCAGGGCGACGTATACGCTTTTCAACTGAGTATAGTGCTCGATTGCGGCGCGGCCGTTCTCGCGTCCGAGGCCCGACATCTTCACGCCGCCGAACGGCAGCTCGACGGGGGTGATGTTGTAGTGGTTGATCCAGCAGGTGCCGGCCTGCAGCTGCGCGATGACGCGGTGGGCGCGCGTCACATCGTTGGTGAACACGCCGGCGGCCAGTCCGAAATCGGTGGCGTTGGCGCGTGCGATCACCTCGTCCTCCCTCTCGAACTCGAGCACTGACATCACCGGGCCGAAAATCTCCTGGCGCACGATGTCCATGTCATCGTGGCAGCCGTCGAACACGGTGGGTGCGACGAAGAAACCGTTCGCCAGATCCCCCACCGTGACGCGCGCGCCACCGGCGAGCAGCCGTGCGCCCTGCGCCCGGCCGCGCGCGATGAACCCGAGCACCTTGTGCATGTGCCCGGCGGAAATGAGCGCGCCCACCTGGGTGGCCGGATCGAGCGGATCGCCGACACGCAACGCGGCCACGCGCGCGCGCAGCCGCTCGACGAACGCTGCGTGCACGTCCTTGTGCACGAACACGCGCGTACCGTTCGAGCATACTTCCCCGGCCGAATAGAAGTTGCCGAGCAGCGCGCCGGACACGGCGTTGTCCAGCCGCGCGTCGTCGAACACGATGAGCGGGGACTTGCCGCCGAGTTCGAGCGTCACCTGTTTGAGCGAAGCCGCCGCATCCGCCATGACGGCCTTGCCGGTGCCGACTTCGCCGGTGAGCGAGATCTTGCGGATGGCGGGGTGGCGGGTGAGCAGGCGCCCGGTGGCGGCCCGTCCCTGCACCACCTGGAACACCCCTTCCGGCAGTCCCGCCTCGAGGTAGATCCCGGCCAGCCTGAGCGCGGTGAGTGGCGTGAGCTCCGCCGGCTTGAAGATCATGGCGTTGCCACAGGCCAGCGCCGGAGCCGATTTCCAGCAGGCGATCTGCAACGGATAGTTCCAGGCGCCGATGCCGGCCACCACTCCGAGCGGCTCACGCCGCGTGTAGCCAAAGGCCGCGGGTCCGAGATCCAGGTGCTCACCCGCGAGCCCTGCCGCAAGTCCCGCGTAGTACTCCAGGCATTCCGCGCCCGAGAGCACATCGACCGCCCGCGTCTCCTGGATGGGCTTGCCGGTATTGCGCGTCTCGAGCTGCGCCAGCTCCTCAGTGCGTTCGCGCAGCAGTCGTGCAGCGCGCTGCAGCACGCGCCCCCGCTCCGCCCCGGTCATGGCAGCCCATTTCTTCTGGGCCGCCTGCGCCTTGCGCACCGCCGTCTCGATCTGCACCGGCCCGTCCACGGCGAGCTCCGCCAGCAGCGCGCCGGTTGCGGGGTTGATCACCCGGAGCGGCGCAAGCGCGTCCGCCGCATCCTGCGGGGCCTGCTCGGCCGCGGCCCGCGCCGGCGGCGCCGCGGCCTGCGCGAGGTTGCGCAGACGTCCGTCGACGAACGCGGTCAGCAGCGCCCGGGCGCTCTCGCTGTCGGCTTCCCGCCATTCCGACAGCGCCGCACGCAACCACACGCCGTCGATGAGCGCGGCGATCATGGCCGCGAGGCTGCGCGCATCCTCTGCGGGTATCATCCGCCGCAAATCGTGACGCAGGTTCGACAGCATGCGCCGCTGGTACGCGGTCTGAACGCGCTTCAGGCCTCTCACGTGCAACACCTGACCCCAGAATGCGAGCCAGGCGGTTCCGGTGCGCCGATCGAACTCCTCGGGCGCGAGATTGGTGTCGATGACCGCCTGCACACGGCCGCGCGGGGTCACGGCCAGCGCCAGCCGCGCGCGCATGCGCGCGCCGAGATTGCGGGACAACGTGCGGAAGGCAGCTTCGAGCAGGCCGTCCTTGTCGTCGAAATAATGCGCGACCAGCCCGGGGGACACTCCGGCGCGCCGCGCGATCTCGGCGAGAGTCGTGCCGACGTAGCCCACTTCCGCGAGACTGTCGATGGTGACCTCGACGAGCTGCACACGCCGCGCTTCCTCCCCCTCGTCCCGGGACGAAGTTCTGCCGGTGTGGCCGAAGTGCTTCAGTGTTGTTGAATGTCTGTTCAATATGAGCCCGCCCGAGCGATCCTGCGAGTCAACCTGCCGGTGCGTCTCCTGGTGTCGAAGGCTGCTCCGTACTTCTAGGTCATTCAGTGACTTGCCTGATTTTCAGAGACTTGACAGGCGCTTTATTAAACGGTTATTCAAAGCCTGGAGAGAATGATGGATTGCGCCGCCTTCGGGGTCAAGAGGGGTGCGCGTGACGCCGCTTTCCGTGGGGCGTTGGTCGCGTGCGCGCGTGGCCGGCGAGAGCGAGACGACCCGTTTCAGCGAGGACCCAAGCGTGGTTGAGAACGAGGCCAGCGGACGGACCGACAGCGGCATGGAGCACTTCGGCTACAAAGAATCGCTTGCTCGCAGCATCGGGGCGTTCGGCAGCTTCGCTGCCGGCGTCAGTTATATCTCAATACTCACCGGTACGTTTCAGCTGTTCTACTTCGGCTTCGGCACCGCCGGGCCGGCCTTCCTGTGGTCCTGGCCACTGGTGTTCATCGGCCAGTTGGCGGTCGCGCTGTGCTTCATGGAACTGGCCGCCAAATACCCCATCGCCGGATCGGTCTATAACTGGTCGAAGCTGCTGGGCAGCCGTATCGTGGGTTGGTCTTCGGGCTGGTTGATGCTCACCGCCTCGATCGTAACCCTGTCTGCCGTGGTGCTCGCGCTGCAACTCAACCTGCCGCGGCTGTGGCGCGGCTTCCAGATCATCGGCGACGGCAGTGGTACCTACGATTTCGCCACGAACGCGGTGATCCTCGGCACGGTCCTGATCGCGTTCACCACGGTCGTCAATGCGCTCGGCGTGCGGCTGATGGCGATGATCAACAGCGCGGGCGTCTTTGTCGAGTTGATTGCTGCGTGTCTCATCGCGATCTTCCTGGCGTTCAATGCCAGGCGAGGTGTCGAAGTTTTCTTTTCCACCAACGGCTACGGTGCTGACAAGAGCTGGGGCTATGTGAGCAATTTCCTGGTGGCGTCGCTGGCTTCCGGCTATGTCATGTACGGCTTCGACACCGCGAGTTCACTTGGCGAGGAGACATTGCAGCCGCGGCGCACCGCTCCGCGGGCCATTCTGCGCGCCATCCTCGCCTCGTTCGTCATCGGTGGTGCCATCCTGGTGTTCGCTGTTCTGGCGGCACCCGATTTGAGTGATCCGAGGATCGGCAGCAGCGATGGCGGCCTGCAATACATCGTCGAGCAGGTGATGTGGGGCCCACTGGGCAAGACTTTCCTGGTCTGCATCGTGGTTGCGGTGACAGTGTGCTCGCTGGCGGTACATACCGCGGCCATCCGCCTGACGTTCGCAATGGCGCGCGACAACGCACTGCCGTTCGGAGAGAAGCTGGCGCGCGTGAACTGCAGGACGCGCGCGCCGGTTGTTCCTGCAGTAGTGATCGGCGTGATCGCCGAGCTGATCCTGATCCTCAACATCGGACAGCCGAAGATCTTCACCGTGCTGACCTCGATTGCGGTCATCATGATCTACCTGGCGTACCTGATGGTGACGGGCCCGATGCTCGGCAAGCGCCTGGCCGGGCAATGGCCACCCGCAGATCTCGCGAGCGGCGGCTACTTCACCATGGGCAGGTGGGGAATGTTCGTCAACACCGTCGCGGTGCTGTGGGGCACGGGAATGGCCATCAACCTGGCCTGGCCACGCGAAACCGTCTACGGCGCACCCTGGTACAACACCTGGGGTGCGTTTGTCTACATCGCCGTGATTCTCGGAGCAGGTCTGTGGTGGTACGCGGTCAAGGGCTGCCATCACATCGGCATACTGGCCTCGCACACACTGACCACGAATGCCGCGGGCGGCTCGAATGCGGACGGTGCCACCGGCAGCGATCCGGTCACCGGCACCGCCGCAGGCAGGTAGCCCGGGCCCGCCGCGCCGGAGCACCCCGCGGCCGGCCACTGGCGGGGCGGCGACACCCGCATGTCGCATCCGTTCAAGCACGGGGACGCGCGGATGCTCGTCCCGACGCGCCACGCGGGGAATAATGCGCGCGCCTCGCCTCCTACCAACAGGACTCCCCGACGATGCAGTCGTTCTCCGGCCTGTCGCTGCTGCTGCGCGGCCTCACCGGTCAGCGCGGCTGGAAGCCGCAGTGGCGCAGCCCCGAGCCGAAGCCCACCTACGATGCCCTGATCATCGGTGGCGGCGGCCACGGTCTGGGAACTGCGTACTACCTGGCGAGCGAGCACCGCCTCAACAACGTCGGAGTGCTCGAAAAAGGCTGGATCGGCGGCGGCAACACCGGCCGCAACACCACCATCATCCGCTCGAACTACCTCGTCCCCGAGAGCGCTGCGCTCTACGACCACGCGGTGAAGCTGTGGGAGAACCTGGCGCAGGCGCTGAACTACAATCTCATGTTCTCGCAGCGCGGGGTCATGCTGCTCGCGCACACCGTGCACGACGTCCAGGTGTGCAAACGTCACATCCACGCGAACCGCGCCGCGGGCGTCGACAACGAATGGCTCACCGCGGAGCAAGCCAGGGAATTCTGTCCGCCGCTGAACATTGGCGACATCCGCTATCCGGTGCTGGGAGCCGCGCTGCAGCGCCGCGGGGGCACCGCGCGACACGACGCAGTGGCCTGGGGCTATGCACGTGCGGCCGATGCGCTCGGGGTCGATATCATCGAGAACTGCGAGGTGACCGGCATCCTGCGCGACGCGGCCGGCGCGGTGACGGGCGTTGAGACCACGCGCGGCACGATCCGCGCACCGCGCATCGGCGTCTGCGCCGCCGGCCACAGCAGCGTGGTCATGAAAATGGCGGGCGTCGAGCTGCCGCTCGAGAGTTACCCGCTGCAGGCGCTGGTCTCCGAGCCCGTCAAGCCTGTTTTTCCGTGCGTTGTCATGTCCAACACCGTGCACGCGTACATCAGCCAGTCCGACAAGGGGGAGCTGGTGATCGGCGCCGGGACCGACGCCTACACCTCCTACACCCAGCGCGGTGGCCCGCACATCACCAGCCACGCGCTCGAGGCCATCTGCGAGCTGTTCCCCATGTTCCGCCGGCTGCGCATGCTGCGCTGCTGGGGCGGGATCGTGGACGTGACACCCGATCGCTCACCGATCATCGCCAGGACGCCAGTGCCGGGTCTGTACGTCAACTGCGGCTGGGGCACAGGCGGCTTCAAGGCTACCCCGGGCTCGGCGCACGTGTTCGCCTGGACCATCGCGCGCGATGAGCCCCATGCCCTAAATGCGCCCTTCACGCTCGAGCGTTTTCGCGATGGCGAGCTCATCGACGAGGCGGCCGCCGCCGCCGTCGCGCACTGAAGGCGCCGGCCGTGCTGCTGATCCCGTGTCCGTACTGCGGTGAGCGTCCCGAGCCCGAGTTCGTGCATGGCGGGCAGGCGCACATCGCCCGCCCGCGACAGCCGGCCGAGGTCGATGCCGGCCAGTGGGGCAAGTTCCTGTACGCCCGCGACAACACCCGCGGCGTGCACGCCGAGCGCTGGCGCCACACGCACGGCTGCGGCCGCTTCTTCAACGCACTGCGTGACACCACGACCGATCACTTCCTCGCCACCTACAAGGTGGGCGAGGCGCCCCCGGTGGCGCCGGAGGCGTCGCAGTGAACGGCGCCGCCGAGGCGGGTCTGCGCACCGCGGGCGGCGGACGCATCGATCGCGCGCGCACGTTGCGCTTCACCTTCGATGGCCTCCCCTACACCGGGTTCGCCGGCGACACGCTCGCCTCCGCGCTGCTCGCCAACGGCGTGCATCTCATGGGCCGTTCGTTCAAGTATCACCGTCCACGCGGCGTGCTGGCGGCCGGCGCCGAGGAGCCCAACGCGCTGGTCGCGGTGCGCCGCGACGCGGCGCGCTACACACCGAACCTGCGCGCCACTCAGATCGAGCTCTACGAGGGTCTCGCCGCCGAGAGTCAGAATCGCTGGCCGGCGCTCGCGTTTGACGTCGGCGCCGTCAACGACCTGCTCGCGCCCTTCATTCCGGCCGGGTTCTACTACAAAACGTTCATGTGGCCGCGGCGTGCGTGGCAATCGTTCTACGAGCCGCGCATTCGCGCGGCCGCGGGACTCGGCAGCGCGCCGACGCGTGCGGACCCCGACCGTTATGCCACGCGCTACGCGCACTGCGACGTGCTGATCGTCGGCGCCGGCCCGAGCGGACTCGCAGCCGCCGCGGCCGCGGCTGCCACCGGCGCGCGCGTCATATTGTGCGATGAGCAGTCCGAGCCCGGCGGCTCGTTGCTCGCCGACGATCCGCAGACGGCGCCGTCCATCGAAGGGCACCCCGCAACCGGGTGGCTCGCCCGCACCCTCGCCGTGCTCGCCGCCAACCCTCGGGTAAGGCTGCTGCCGCGCACGACCGCCTTCGGTTACTTTCCACACAATCTGGTGACGCTCAACGAGCGCCTCACCGACCATCTCGCGAATCCGCCTCCGGAGTGGCCGCGCGAGCGCCAGTGGCAGGTGCGCGCCCGCGAAGTGGTCCTCGCCACCGGCGCCATCGAGCGCCCGCTGGTCTTTCCGGGCAATGACCGTCCCGGCATTGTGCTCGCAGGCGCGGCACGCACGTGGCTCAACCGCTACGGCGTCCTGCCCGGCACGCGCGCGGTACTCGTCACGGCCGCCGACGAGGCATACACCGCAGCCCTCGAGCTGCAGCGCGCGGGCGTATTCATCGCCGCGATCGCCGACGTGCGCACGCACGAGAGCCCGTGCGCCGCGCAGGCGCGTGCGGCGGACATCCCCGTCATGACGTGCGCCACGGTACTCGGCACCAGCGGGCGGCGGCGCGTAAACACGATCCGGCTCAGGCGTATGAGTGGCGGTGAGCCCGGCGACACACGAAGTCAGCCGTGCGATCTGGTGCTCATGTCCGGCGGGTTCACCCCGAGTGTGCACCTGTTCTCACAGTCGCGCGGCAAGCTGCGGTGGGAAGAGGGCTTGCAGACATTCCTTCCGGATGTGCCGGCGGAGCGCGTGCGTTGTGCCGGTGCCTGTCGCGGCGTCTTTGCGCTCACCGCCGCACTGGCCGACGGCGCTGCAGCCGGCACGGCGGCGGCTCGCGAGGCAACCGATCCCGCACGCCGCGGCGTTCGTCCTGCGGAAGCGCTCGGGCAGCGGGCGCCGGCGGCCGCGCCCGCGGCGTCGACGCCACCGCCCCGACCGGCGACCGGCATTCCCGGCGCTCTGCCCCGTGCGGCGGGTGCGCGCGGCCGCGCCTTCGTCGATTGGCAGAACGATGTGACGGCTAAGGATCTCGCGCTCGCCACGCGCGAAGGCTTTCGCTCCATCGAGCACGTCAAGCGCTACACGACCACGGGCATGGCGACCGATCAGGGCAAGACCTCCAACCTGAACGCACTGGGCATCGTCTCGCGCACACTCGGCAAATCCATTCCCGAAGTCGGACTCACGACGTTCCGCATGCCGTATACGCCGGTGACCTTTGGCAGCTTCGCCGGTCCCGCCCGCGGCGATCTGTTCGACCCGGTGCGCACCACGCCCATGCATGGGTGGGCCCAGGCTCACGGCGCCGTGTTCGAGGACGTGGGCCTGTGGAAGCGCGCGCGCTATTTCCCGCGCGGCGCCGAAGACCTGCACGCCGCCGTCGCACGCGAGTGCCTCGCCGTGCGCAGTGCCTGCGGCCTGTTCGACGCTTCCACGCTCGGCAAGATCGAAGTCGTCGGCAAGGACGCGGTCACTTTCATGAACCGCCTGTACGTCAATTCCTGGGAACGGCTCGCCGTGGGGCGCTCGCGTTACGGCGTGCTGCTGCGCGAGGACGGCTCCGTGTACGACGACGGCGTGGTCGCACGCATGGCCGAGGATCGCTTTCACGTGACCACGACCACGGGCGGCGCGGCGCGGGTGCTCGCGATGATGGAGGACTACCTGCAGACCGAGTGGCCGGACCTGTCGGTATGGCTCACCTCCACCACCGAGCAGTGGGCGGTGATTGCCGTTCAGGGGCCGAACGCCCGCCGCGTGCTGGCGAGCCTGGTCGACGTCGACATCGCCGCCACGGCGATGCCACACATGAGCGTGGCTACCGGGCTCATCTGCGGCGTGCCGATGCGGTTGTTTCGCGTGAGCTTCACGGGCGAGCTGGGCTTCGAGGTGAATGTGCCGGCAGACTTCGGCCCGGCGGTGTGGGAGGCGGTGTGGGCAGCCGGCCAGGGGCACGGCATGACGGCCTATGGCACCGAGGCCATGCACGTGCTGCGCGCGGAGAAGGGCTACGTCATCGTCGGACAGGACACCGACGGCACGGTGACGCCCGATGATGCGGGCCTCGCGTGGGCCATCGGCAGGAACAAAGCGGACTTTGTCGGTAAGCGCTCGTTGCAGCGCCCGGCAATGCTGTCGGCGGAGCGTCCGCAGCTGGTGGGCCTTCTCACCAGCGACCCGCAGGTCGTCCTCGAGGAAGGCGCGCAGGTGATGCCGCAGGCGGTGAACGCGGTGCCGTCGCGTCCACTCGGGCACGTCACCTCCTCTTACCACAGTGCCGTCCTCGGCCGCTCGATCGCCCTGGGGCGCGTCAGCGGTGGCCGTGCACGTATGGGTCAGACGCTGTATGTGCCGCAGGCTCGGGGCGTCGTCTCGGTTCAGGTCGCCCCGACCGTGTTCTACGACCCCGCAGGGGTGCGCCTCAATGTCTGATCTCGCCGCGACGCACCCCATGTTGCGCGCTCTGCCGGCCGTGGCCGGCGGCGCCGCGCTTCAGCCGCTGCCGCCGGCCACGCGTTTCATCCTGCGGGGCGGTACAGACGTGAGGGCCACTGCCGCGGGTGCGTTCGGTGTTGAGGTTCCGGCGCACGCCTGCCGCGCCAGCGAGCGCGACGAGCGCGTCGCGCTGTGGCTCGGCCCGGACGAATGGCTGTTGATCGCGCCAGAGGCGGGGGCAACCGCCGCGGCGGCAGCGCTCGGCTCGGCACTCGAGGGTCTGCCGCACTCGCTCGTTGACGTGAGTCACCGCCAGACCGCATTCCTGGTGTGCGGCCCGCAGGCGGCGACGTTGCTCGCCGCCGGCTGTCCTCTGGATCTGGACGAGAGCGCCTTCCCGGTGGACATGTGCACGCGCACCCTGCTCGCGAAAGCCGAAATCGTGCTGTGGCGCAGCGCTGCACGAGCGTTTCACGTGGAGGTGTCGCGCTCCTTCGCCGCCTACGCGTCGCTGTTCCTCGCCGAAGCCGCGCGCGGGATCATTTAGTGCAAGGCGCCGTCGCAAACGGAGTCGCCGCCACTCCCCTGCCGGCTACACTGCCGCGGCGGGCCGCGCCCAGGCGCTCGCGGGAGAAACTCTTGTGAAGACGCACGTGCGGGTCCTGGTCATCGGTGGCGGCGTGGTGGGCGTCAGCACGCTCTATCACCTGGCGAAGAAGGGCTGGACGGACGTCGCACTGCTCGAGCGCACCGAGCTCACCGCCGGTTCCACCTGGCACGCGGCCGGACTGCTGCCGCTGTTCAACATGAGCTACACCGTCGGCCAGCTCCACAAGTACTCGGTCGATCTCTACAAGCGCCTGCCGGGCGAGACCGGACAGGATGTCAGCTTTCACGTCACCGGAAACCTGCGCCTGGCGACCTGCCGGGAGCGCATGGACGAGTACCAGAAATACTGTGGTACCGCGAACACCATCGGCGTGCCCTTCGAGGTCATCGGACCTGAGCGTGTGAAAGAGCTGTGGCCGCTCCTCGAGCTCGGTGCCAGTGCGGAGACACCGGCCATCGTCGGCGCGCTCTACCACCCCGACGACGGTCACATCGCGCCCGCCGACCTCACCATGGCGCTGCGCAGGGGCGCACGCAGCGCCGGCGCGGAGATCTACGAGCACACCGAGGCCTGCGGCATCGACCGCACGCCTTCCGGCGAGTGGCAGGTCCGCACCGGCAAGGGCGCTATCATCGCCGAGCATCTGGTCTTCGCCACCGGCAACTATGCGCGCCAGACGGGGCGACTCGTCGGACTCAACGTGCCGGCGATTCCGGTCGAGCACCAGTACATCGTCTATGACGAGTCCGCCGAGCTGAAGGCCTATCGTCAGGGCGGCGGGCGCGAGCTTGCGGTACTGCGCGAGCCCGACAAGTCGTATTACCTGCGCGAGGAGCGTCTGGGCTGGATCCTCGGCCCTTACGAGCGGGGCGCGCCGGCACGTTTTGCCGACGCGGTGCCGGAGTGGTTCGGCCGCAGCCTCTTTCCCGGCGATCTCGACCGCCTGGTGCCGCACGTCGAGGCCGCCACGCGCCGTGTGCCGGCGCTGGAGAACTGCGGCATAAAGGACATCGTCAACGGGCCGATTTCCTACACTCCCGACGGCAGTCCGCTCATCGGGCCAGCCTGGGGCGTGCGCAATGTCTGGCTCAATGAAGGCCACAGTTTCGGCATCACCGCCGCCGGCGGCTCCGGCTGGCAGCTCGCCGAATGGATCGTCGAAGGCGAACCCGGCATCGACATGCTGGCGGTGGACCCGCGCCGCTTCGGCGCGTACACCAGCAGACGCTACGTGGTGAAGAAGAACGAGGAGACCTATCGCAACGTCTTCACCATCCATTTTCCGGACGAGGAGCGTGCCGACGCCCGTCCGGCGAAGACGAGTCCGGTGTACGACAAGCTCACTGCCCGCGGCGCGGTCTGGGGCCAGCGTTACGGCTGGGAGCGTGCCAACTGGTTTGCACCTGCGGGAGTCGAGCGCCGCGACCAGTGGAGCTTCCGGCGCAGCAACTACTTCGAGTACGTCGGCAACGAGGCGCGCCTCACGCGCGAGCGCGTCGGTGTCATCGATCTCACGCCCTTCACCAAGCACGAAGTCACCGGTCCCGGGGCGGAACGCTGGCTCGACGGACTGGTCGCCAACAAGGTGCCCACCCGGATGGGACGCCTGGCACTGTCGCACGCGCTGACCCGCCGTGGCGGCATCCGTTCCGAGTTCACCATCACCAAGATCGCCGCCGAGCATTACTATGTGGTGAGCGCGGGTGCGGCCGAGCGCTACGACAGCGACTACCTGTTCCAGGCGCTGCCCGCGGACGGGTCGGTCGGCCTGCGCAACATCACCAACAGCCGCGGCTGTTTCGTGCTCGCGGGGCCGAAGTCGCGCGCGGTGCTGGCGCAGCTCACCGACACGCCACTCGACAACACGGCCTTCCCGTGGCTCACCGCGCAGGTCATCGAGGCCGGACTTGCCGTCGATGTTTACGCCCTGCGGGTGAACTTCGTCGGTGCGCTCGGCTGGGAGCTGCACTTCCCCATCGAGTACGCGCATCACCTGTTCGAGGCGCTGTTCGAGGCAGGCGAACCGCACGGCATCGGCATGGTCGGCATGCGCGCCATGGAATCGTTGCGCCTGGAGAAGTCCTATCGTATGTGGGGCAGCGACATGACCCCCGATTACACGCCCTTCGAGGCGAGCCTCGATCGCTTCGTGCGCCTGAATAAGGGCCCGTTCATCGGCAGGGAAGCGCTCGAGAGACAGCTCGCCGCGGGCGTGCCCAACCGTTTCGTGACGCTGGAAGTGCATGGCGTGACCGACGCCGACCCGCTGGGCAACGAGCCGCTGTTCGACGGACGCGGCGGCATGATCGGGCGCGCGACGTCAGGCTACTACGGCCACTGCCTCAAGAAGAGTCTCGCCATCGGCTATGTGCAGGCGCAGTACGCGCAACCCGGCACGCCGTTGCAGATCGAGATTCTCGGCGAACGCAAGCCGGCCACCGTAGTGCCCGAGTCACCCTACGATCCTGACAACCTCGACCTGCGTGCCTGACACGGTGCTCAGAATCCGCTGACCAGGAATTCGATCGCTCTCGATATCGCAGGCTCGTAGCCAGACATGCTGCCGACGTGGGGGCCAGATCGCCTCGCGCCACACCGGCGAGCTGCGGCGTCATCAACAGATAACGCTCGCCATCGAGGGTGACCTGCGGC